>Ga0181552_10000244_pt1 | contig 40475 bp, 42 predicted proteins | sample 011ome_18_FD_130583 | JGI IMG/M metagenome (GOLD analysis project Ga0181552, IMG submission 130583) | Coastal salt marsh microbial communities from the Groves Creek Marsh, Skidaway Island, Georgia - 011501BT metaG (megahit assembly) | ecosystem: Environmental > Aquatic > Marine > Intertidal...
CCTGCACCTTGTGCTGGTTGTCGGGCTGATCGCGGCGATTGCCGTGATGCTCCATTGGGCCGGTTCGGCCACGCTTGATGTCAATTCGGTCTTCCGCTGGATGCACGTGTTCTTCGGCATCCTGTGGATCGGCCTGCTGTACTATTTCAACTTCGTACAGGTACCCGGAATGCCCAAGATCGCGGACGAGCATAAGCCGGCTGTGACGAAGACAATCGCACCAAGCGCATTGTTCTTCTTCCGCTGGGCGGCTCTGCTGACCGTGGTGACCGGTCTGTGGATCGCGATGATCAATGGCTACATGGTCAACGCGTTGACCTTCGCCGGAAACCCGTACGAAAACCTGATCGGTGCCGGCATGTGGATGGCGCTGATCATGGCGTTCAACGTGTGGTTCATCATTTGGCCAGCGCAGAAGAAAGTGCTCGGCATTGTCGAGGCAAGCGCTGACGAGAAAGCCGCTGCTGCACCGCGCGCACTTATCGCCAGCCGTCTCAACACGCTGCTGTCATTCCCGATGATGTATGCGATGGTGAGCGCAAATCTGGGCTAACGCCCGGCGATCACTCACTACGAATAACGAAGGGCGCTGCGGGAAGCCGTGGCGCCTTTTCTATGTCTGATTATAGAGTGCAAAGCGGACACTATTGATCCCGTGCACCCTGAATATTGGTAACGGCCTTCTGCCAGTCGCGCCACGACGCGGGGTCGCCCGGCATTTGATTAGACCAAATTTCGCGGCTCAAGTCTGACATAAGGATTGCGATGTCATCCGATAACTTGCCTCTTCTCTCCCAATAACTGTTTAGAAACCAAACCATCGCGTCATATGCTTCAAGTTCATTCAGAGTGCGGAGTTTGTCTGCCGGAAAATCAGTCATGCCACCATGTTACTTGAATATTGCCAACGTCCGCAAATGGGTCGTTAGCGGACCTTAAATCTCTACCTGGCTACCCAGCTCCACCACGCGGTTGGTGGGCAGTTTGAAGAAATCCATCGCAGTCGCCGAGTTTCGTAGCATCCAGGCAAAAATCTTCTCGCGCCAGATCGGCATGCCCGGCTTGTCAGACGGAAGCAGCGTCTGCCGGCTCAAGAAGAAGCTCGTCTGCATCATGTCAAACTCGCCGCCGCACTGCTCCATCTGCTTCAAGCCCGCTGGAACGTCGGTTTTCTCCATGAAACCATAGTGCAGGATGGCGCGATAGAAGCCGTCACCTATCTCGTGATATTCACAGCGTTCGCCCGGATCGACATAGGGCACTTCCTCGATATTGACCGTCAGGATCACCACGCGTTCATGTAGCACCTTGTTGTGCTTGATATTGTGCAGCAGCGCGGACGGTACGCCGTTGGTGCTCGAGGCCATAAAGATCGCCGTACCAGGCACCCGCACCGCAGAGTTCTTGGCTGACTTGGCAAAGATCTCCATAGGCAGGCCGCCCTCGGCCATCTGTGCGCGCATCAGCTTGCGCCCGCGCGCCCAGGTCGTCAGCAACGTAAAGGCAATGAAACCGACCATCAACGGGAACCAGCCCCCATCGGGAACTTTGGTGAGGTTTGCCGCGAAATAAGCACCATCCACGATCAGGAACAGGGCGACTACGGGGCCCGCGTACCACCACTTCCATTTCCATACCCCGACCAGCAATACCGCCATCAGCAGCGTATCGATCGTGACTGCACCGGTCACCGCAATACCGTAGGCGCTGGCGAGAGCGGACGAACTCTGGAACGTCAGCACGAGGATGATAACCGCCACCATCAGCGCCCAGTTCACGACCGGAATGTAGATCTGGCCGCCTTCCGTTTCGCTGGTGTGGCGCACATTCAAACGCGGCATGAAGCCCATCTGGATCGCCTGGTGGGTGATGGAGAACGCACCGGAGATAACCGCCTGGCTGGCGATGAAGGTGGCGACAGTTGCCAGGATCACCAATGGTAAGCGCCATTCTTCGCTGGCGAGCAGGAAGAACGGATTGCGTACCACTTCTGCGGCCTGTTCAGGCGGCAAGCCTGCGATCATCGCGCCTTGCCCGAAGTAGTTGAGCAGCAGGCACGGCATCACAAAACCGAACCAGCTCAAGCGCATCGGACCGCGCCCGAAATGGCCCATGTCCGAATAGAGCGCTTCAGAGCCTGTCACCGCGAGCACCACCGCGCCAAGCGCCAGGAACGCCACCACGCCGTCTGTCACGAAAAACATCACCGCATAATAGGGGTTGAGCGCCCACAGAATCTCGGGGTTCTGGACTATCTGCCATCCGCCCAGGCCGGCAATAACCGTGAAATAGACGATCATAACGGGCGCAAACAGCGCGCCTACCTTGGCGGTCCCGCGTGCTTGCAACATGAACAGGAACACCAGCAAACCCAGCGCAATCGGGATAACAAACGGCTGTAGTCCAGCGTCAACCACGGTCAGACCTTCGACCGCTGACAAGACCGAGATCGCAGGCGTAATCATACTGTCGCCGTAGAACAGCGATGTCGCAAACACCCCAAGCAGAACGACCAACCAGCCGTAGCTTGACTTGCCTATATGCCGCGAAAGCAAAGCGACCAGTGCGAGCGAACCGCCCTGCCCCTTGTTATCGGCCCGCATCAGGATGGTGACATACTGGATCGCCACAACCAGCAGCATGGACCAGAATATCAGGCTGACGACCCCCAGCACATGCATCCGGTCAATTGCAATATTGGCCGTACCGGCAAATGTCTCACGAAAGGCGTAAAGCGGGCTGGTACCGATATCGCCAAAAACGATACCGATAGCGCCCACAGCCAGCGCGGTTTTGGACGCACTGTGTGACTTTCCACCCGTTGGTGGCTGATGTGCTGGCGCTGCTGCTTCGCTCATATCAAACGGATTTCCCGCTTTCCCGGTACTGCCCTCACGAGCCTGACCCGCGATCCCGAACATGCCCCCTGTGGCACAAGGCGGCGGCGCTTAGCACTGCGCTTCGCCCCCTGCAAGCCGCTGCGCGCTACTCTTCGACCACCTGCGCGCGTTGTTCAGCGGCATCTTGCGCTTCCATCATACGCCGCATGCTGTCCATTTGCGCTATCAACTGGTCCAATCCGGCCAAGCGAAACTCCAGATCTTGCCGCCAGGGCGCATCTTCCGGGCTGCGCTCCAGCAGTTCGGCCCACACGCGCCGTGCATCTTCTGGCTGTCCTGATCTCAGAAACGCCATACCCAGAAAATAGCCCGCGCCGGGATGCTCCGGGAAGGCTTCCTGCGCCTTGCTGAACGCGGCAATTGCGGGCGGCGTTACCTGACCCTCAGCATGTTCGACCAAAGCAATCGCCAATGCGAGCCAGGTTTCTGCGTCATTAGGATAATCCTTAATCGCATTGCGCAAGAAACCAGCCGCTTCCTCATACCGGCCTTGGCGCGCATAACCATCTGACGTCACCAGATGGCTCGGAGGCGGCGAACCATCATCGAATAGGCTACGCCGCGCCTGCACCAATTGCTCGCCTGAGCGCATTTGCTCTGCGCCTGCCGCCTTGGGTGCTGCGGGCTTTCCTGGAGAGCCGAACGTTCCATATCCGGCCAGGCCGAAGATCAGCACCGCCGCGAACAACATCCAACCTTGCTTCGGCAGCCGCAAGACCAGAATTGCAGTCAACATCGCGGCTATACCAAGCAGTAAAATGGGCATCCAGGCCATCAATCATCGCCCTCGTCGAGAATCTGGTCCGGTCCGCCGACCGATTTACGGCCGATCCGCCGCCACAGAATTGCGCCTGCGACTAGCAAGAGCAGCAGGGGGATTGCGAACAAAGGCCAAGTCGAACTCGTCACACGCGGCGCATAGCTGACATAGTCACCATAGCGATCGATCAACCACTGGCGGCTTTTTTCGGGGTCCTGACCCGCCGCGATTCGTGTGCGCACCTGATGGCGCATATCGCCCGCCATTGGGGCATCGCTGTCTGCAATCGACTGGCTTTGGCATTTCAGGCAACGCAGGGTTTCCATCAGCGCGACCGCCTCGGCTTCCTGCGCGGGGTCTTCCAACTGTGTGTAGGCATAGGGCGCAGGCGGCAAGTCATCCTGCGCCGCCAATGGCAGCGAAAGGCTGACTATTGCGAGAAGTGGCAGCACGCGCTTCACGATGCGTCCTCCAGGATTTCCAACAATCGCTGGACATCGCGCGCGCGAACATCGCCAATGTGCTGGTGAATGATATTGCCTTCCCCGTCTATCACGAAGGTCTCAGGCACTCCGGACGAACCGATTTCGAGTTGTACTGCGGAGATTTCATCTGCGCCAATGCGTGAATAAGGATTGCCGTGGGTCGCAAGAAATTCATCTACGTCTTCACGCTTGTCACGAATGGCCACACCGATAATCTCGACGCCTTCTTCCTTGAGACTTTCCAGATGCGGAGCTTCCGCAATGCACGGCAAGCACCAACTGGCCCAGATATTGAGAAGCTTGGGCTTTCCGTCCTTGAAATCGGCAGTGGTCACACCAGGGCGGGTCTCGCTCGCCGCTGGCAGCTCGAATTCTGGCAAGGCCCGCCCGATCATGGTCGATGGAATGAATTCGTCTTTGGGCTGAAACAGTTGATATCCCGCAACGCCCACGAAGAACGCAAACAGCATTAACGGGACCCATAATGTCCAACGCATTACGCTGCCCCTCCTGCCGGTGCCGCACCATTTTCAACGCGAAGCGCCGCCATATCGGCACGCTCGTCAGCTTCGCGGGCAAGCCTTTGGCGGCGCCGGATATCGCTGGAAAGACGCCCGATGATTGAAAGCGTACCGCCCAAAGCAATCAGCAACCCGCCGTACCAGATCAGCGTGACCAGCGGCTTCCACCACAGCCGCAATTGCCATCTTCCGTCCGGAGACGGCGCGCCCACCACCGCATAAAGCTGCCCATCCCAACGCGTCAGCAACGCGCTTTCCGTAGTCTGCTGAACAGGTGCCCAGAAATGGCGCGACTGAGGGTTTAGAACTACAGGCGCTCCATCGCCGCGCTGCGCCGTGATCTGCGCTTCCATCGCTGTCCAATTTGGCCCGGCGATCGGGTCGACACTTTCCAATGTGATGGTGAAGCCTGAAAGCTGTGTCGCTTCGCCCGGCGCGACCGCAACCAGCTTCTCATCCGTAAATGCGCTTTCACTCGCCATTCCCAGCAGGGCAACTGCAATGCCGAAATGCGAAATGACCATGCCCCATGTCGCTAAGGGGACGCGCAGGAGATTGCGCCCGCGCAACGGCATGAAGCTCGCCACGCCCAAGCCCACAGCGAACGCCAGACCCAGCAGCGGCAGTACGCCGATATCGGATGTGAACAGCACGATTGCCAGTGCAGCCGTAACGACAAGAACCGTGACAATAGCGATCGGCAATTTGATGCGATCAATATTGTCTTCGCGCCAGCGCAGCATCGGGCCAACGGCCATCACCGCCAGCATCGGAATGGTGAAGATCGCGCCGACCGGATTGAAATAGGGCGGGCCGACAGACACACGCACATCAAATGCTTCCGTAAGAATCGGGTAAAGCGTCCCAAGCAACACAATTCCGAGGATCGCAGACAGCATCACATTGTTGAACACCAGTGCGCCCTCGCGGCTGACCAGTGCGAAACGCTGGCCCTCTGAAACGCTGCCCGCGCGCAAGGCAAACAGCAGCAATGCACCGCCGATGTAAAGGCACAGGAGCGCGAGGATAAATGACCCGCGTTCAGGATCGACAGCAAAGGCATGAACGCTGGTCAGGATGCCCGAGCGCACAAGAAATGTACCCAACATCGACATGGAGAACGCCACAACGCCCAGCATGATCGTCCAAACACGCAAAGCATCGCGAGCCGCCAGAACGCTGGCCGAATGCAGCAAAGCGGTCGCAGCGAGCCAAGGCATTAGTGAAGCGTTTTCGACCGGATCCCAGAACCACCAGCCACCCCAGCCAAGCTCGTAATAAGCCCAATATGATCCGGCTGTGATACCCAGGGTGAGAAACACCCACGCACCCAGCACCCATGGGCGCATTACGCGTGCAAACTCCGGGTTTACCTGACGTGTCAGCAGCGCGCCCACCGCAAAGCTGAACGCGACCGACAGACCTACATAGCCCATGTAGAGCGTAGGCGGGTGGAAAGCCAAGCCGATGTCCTGCAGCAGTGGATTAAGCCCGCTGCCCTCGACGGCAGGCGTTGCAAGCCGCTCAAACGGGTTCGAACTCAACAATAGAAACGCATAAAACCCAATGGCAACAAAACCTTGCGAGGCAAGCGTTGCCTGCATGGTCTTTTCAGGCAAGCGCCGCTCCAGCCACGCGATCAGAGCCCCTGCCAGTGCCATGACCGTGACCCAAAGCAGCATTGAACCTTCGTGATTTCCCCAAGCGCCAGACAGCTTGAAGATCATCGGCTTCATCGAATGAGAATTGGTCGCGACCAGCTTTACCGACAGGTCTGTGATCGCGAACACCCACAGCAGCATCACAAAGCTGAAAACGGCAAGGAAACCCTGCAAAATCGCAGCCGGCCTGACCAAGGCCGCCAACGGTGCATCCGGATTGCGTTGCGCAATCGCTCCTCCCGCCAGCTGCAGGATCGCAAGCGCGGCGGACATCCACAGTGCGGCTAGGCCAAGCTCAGCGCTCATTCGTAACCGACCACCGTATCTTCGGGCCGGTAGGCATTTTGATGTTCGGACATTTCCTGAAGCTCGCGCGGGACGTAGTTCTCATCATGCTTGGCAAGCAAATTGTCCGCAATGAACACGCCCTTGGCATCCAGACTACCCTCTGCGACCACTCCGGAATTTTCGACGAAAAGGTCGGGCAGAATGCCCTTGTACATCACCGGAACGCGTGCGTCGCCCTGGTCAGTCACAACGAATGAGATGGTGATCCCATCGGGCTGCTTCTCGATCGAACCTTCCGCCACCATGCCTCCCAAACGCACCGCTTGCCCGACCGCGGGCGGGTCAGCCATCATCTGGTCAGGCAGATAGAAATAGTTCGCTTGATTGCGCAGCGCCCATGCGGCGAGCAATCCGGCAGCGACAATCGCCACCAGCGCAAGGCTCACCAGTACTAATCGCTGATGTTTGGGCTTGATGCCGCTCATTTGCGCTTCACCTTATCACGTTTTGCCTCTGCGCGGCGCATGTCCCACCAGGCCCAAGCGACCATGCCAAGCGTCCCCGCAATGCCTACAGCATAGGCAGCGACAACAAAGTCCCATTGATTGAGCGCCTCATACATTACGCAATCTCCAGCGCCATGCGGCGAAGGCGGGCTTCGGCTTGAAAGTCTGCCAGCAATGCGCGCATCCGCGCCAGCACCACGCCGCCAAATAAAAGCGAGAAGCCCACCACTGCGATCGCCAAAGGCACGAGAAATGCGGGATCAATCGCGCTTTTGCCGATGGAAATGCTCGCAGGTTGATGCAGCGAGTTCCACCACACGACCGAGCGATTGATAATCGGAATATTGATCGCGCCGACAAGCCCGAAGATCGCGGCAATTCTGGGCGACACGCCCTCGCGCGCGACGGCTTGCGAAAGCGCGATATAGCCGAAGTAGAGGAATAGCAGCACCAGCATACTGGTAAGCCGGCCGTCCCATTCCCACCATGTGCCCCATGTCGGGCGGCCCCATATCGAGCCGGTGGCCAAGCAAAGCACAGTGAAGACCATACCCGGGACAGCCGCAGCACGCGCTGAAATCGCGGCCAGCGGGTGCTTCCAGACCAGATAGACAAGGCAGCTAATCGCAATGGCAGTCCAACCACCCATCCCGAGCCAGGCGCTCGGCACGTGGATGAACAGAATGCGCACCGTTTCGCCCATCAGGCGGTCAGGCGGGACATAGTACAGGCCCCAAACCAGGCTGATTGCCACCAAGGTCAACCCGCTCAGCAGCAAAAGTGGCGTGAGCCACTTTGCTAACTTCAAAAAACGGGTGGGATTGGCAAAGCCGTGCATTTGCGGTGAGGTCCTCTCTGTAAGAGTATTACAGTACGGTTCGCTCCCTGCAAGACTGCAAAATATTCAATCGTGATTGCGTTTATCGGCCGATCAAACGCTGCGCCATCTTGTCCGCCACCAGGTCCGGCGTTTCGCCAGTGCTCTCGCTCTCTTGCCACACTTGCTCAAGGCGGTGGGGGATACGGTCAATCCGTGCATTGATCTCGTCATCACCGGCGTTGTCGATGTGGCGCAGAACGTTGATGATCCCGCCTGCGTTGATGACATAATCGGGCGCGTAGAGGATACCGCGCTCTTGCAACAGCTTTCCTTCGGTTCCTGTCGCCAGCTGATTGTTCGCACCGCCTGCAACAACATTGGTCTTGAGCGCTGCGATTGATCGCTCGGTCAGGATCGCTCCCAAAGCGTTCGGGCTGACGATATCGGCTTCGATACCAAGGATCTCGTCCGCGCTAACAGTTGTCGCACCGAGCTCGTCGGCCAAGGCTGCCGCGCGGTCATGATTCATATCCGTCAGAATCAGCTCTGCACCATCTGCCGCCAGATAGCGTGCGGTTCCGCCGCCAACACTGCCGACGCCCTGAATTGCGACGCGCACACCCTTCATATCGTCTGTGCCCAATGCTCGCTTGGCCGCAGCTTTGATGCCCAAATACACTCCGCGAGCGGTGTATGGCCCCGGATCGCCGCCCTGGCCGGGAAGACCCGCCACGTGCGATGTGTGCTGAGACAGGCTGACCATGTCATCCTGAGACATGCCAACATCTTGCGCGGTAATGTATTTTCCGCCCAGACCTTCCACCGCGCGCGCAAATGCTGCCAACATTTCCGGCGTCTTGGTGCGGTTGGCATCAGCCAGGATCACGGCTTTACCGCCACCGGCAGGTAGGCCGGCCATAGCGTTCTTATAGCTCATACCGCGGCTGAGGCGCAGCGCATCGCGCATGCCAGAGGCAGGATCGGCATAGTGCCAGAACCGCGTGCCGCCCGCCGCCGGGCCAAGATGTGTCGAGTGAATGGCAATAATACCGGACAGGCCCGATGCTGCGTCGCGCACGAACACAACTTGTTCGTGATCATCAAAATCGGATTCATTCCAGAAAGCCGTCATTTGCCCATCCTTGTCTCGGGCAGCTTCACAATCGCGCTGAAGAGGAGAAATGGGGCGATCGAGGGGTCTCGAACCCCCGACCTCCGGTACCACAAACCGGCGCTCTAACCAACTGAGCTACGATCGCCATATGCCCCGCCTCACATTCGCAAGTCGAGCCGCGCAAGCGGGGCTGATAAGCTTTGTGGCCGGATGGTCAAGACCGGCCTCAACGGGGGCGAGCCTGTTGCATAGCTCGGCCCATTTGGGAAGCGAAAACTGCGTCTTTACCTGTTGAACGCAAGATTATTTCGCGCTTTCGCTGGGCCGCCCAAATGCCTATCGTGCAATCCATGGCAGGACCGGGCGAATCCTCTACCGATCGACTCTTGGCAAAGGCGGGCATGCAGCGCGCGCCCTCCCCCAAGATAGAGCTGTTTCAGTGTCGGGATTTTATTTCCGCTGAGCTGTGCGAAGAGCTGATGGCACTGATCGATGCAGGCCGCCGTCCCAGCACCATCGCAGACGACAACGGTGACAGCTATTTCCGCACCAATGAGACTTGTGATCTTTCAGCGAGCGAACCTGCGGTGCAACGGTTGGAAGCCATGCTGTTAGAGTTGAACGGCATCGATCCTGCGCATGGAGAGCCGGTCCAAGGCCAACGCTATGCCGTGGGACAGGAATTCAAAGCACATACAGACTATTTCGCGCCCGACGGCCTGGACTTTCACAAATTCTGTTCAGTCGCCGGGCAAAGAACCTGGACTTACATGATCTATCTCAATGACGTCCTCGCCGGAGGGGCTACACGCTTCAAGACGGCAGGCAAAACATTTCAGCCGGAGGCAGGCAAGCTGCTCTGCTGGAATAACCGCCGCCCGGACGGCAGCGTGAACCCGAATACGCTCCATCACGGTATGAAAGTCCGCAAGGGCGTGAAATATGTGATAACCAAATGGTATCGGGAGAAGGAGTGGGGTTAGAATGAGCGACTAAACGGATATGGCAGAGAAGCTGCGCAAGCGGCTTGATGACTTGCTAGAGCGAACAGAAGTGATCGAAGATGATTTGCGTCATCCGCTTGATGCCGACTGGAGTGAGCAAGCGGTTGATCTGGCAGACGACGAGGCGCTTGAAGGAGTCGACGACGTTCTGCGTGCGGAAATCCAGCAGGTCAGGCTGGCGTTGCTCAGGATCGAGAACGGCACATACGGAATTTGCTCCAAATGCGGAAAGGACATCCGCCGCGAACGGCTCGAAGCACGACCGATCACGACACGGTGTATCGATTGCGCCTAGCGCCCGCGCCAAATGCGAAAAAGGCGGCCCGATGGACCGCCTTCTCTATCCGGTATGCCAACGGATTGGCGTCGGAAAACTTGTGAAGCCGCTTATTTTTTAAGCGCCCTTTACTTCTTAAGGGAAAGCCCGCCGAAGCGCTTGTTGAACGCTGCCACACGGCCGCCTTCCTGAATCTGCTGTTTGCCGCCGGTCCATGCCGGGTGGCTGGTCGGGTCGATTTCGAGCGCGAGCGTGTCGCCTTCGTTGCCCCAAGTCGAGCGTGTCTGGAATTCCGTGCCATCGGTCATCTTGACCGTGATCATGTGGTAGTCTGGGTGCCCTTCGGCTTTCATCTCAAATATCCTTTATAGCTTACGCCGGTACCGACCGGCGGTGCTGTAGTCTGGGAAAGGCGCGCGGATAGAGGTGCGCTGCCCAAAAATCAAGCGATTCTGCCCGTCAACTCGGTGGATCGGCGATCATCGCAGTAAATTCGCATTCCGTGGTGGTCTTGCCTTCAACGCTGGCGCGCCCTTTGAACTTATAGACCCGGCTGCGTTTCTGCAGGAATTCGACCTCAAGATCGAGCAGGCATCCCGGCGTCACCGGCGAACGGAACTTAGCCCCGTCAATACCCATGAAAAAAACCAGTTTGCCCGTGCCCGCCAGCTCTAGCGTCTCGATCCCGAGGATCGCTGCAGCCTGAGCCAGAGCTTCGATCTGCAACACGCCCGGCATAATCGGTGCGCCGGGAAAATGCCCTTGAAAGAGCTCCTCGTTGAAGGACACAGCCTTCACCGCATGAATTCTCTCACCCAGTTCGATCGAGCGGACGCGATCGACTAACAGCAGCGGGTAACGGTGCGGCAGAGCCTTCAAAATCTTGCGAATGTCGTATGGCGTATCGCCGTTTGCGTCACTCATGGCCCTGCCCCCCGTTTTCTATCGCTTAGCGGCCGCTTGGTGCCTGCGTATTCGGCTGTTGCTGTGCCTGAGCAGCCTGCTGCTGAGCCTGGATAGCCTGAGCGGCGGCCAGAGTCTGCTGGATCTGCTGATAGACAGCCACAACATTGCGGCTTGGGCGCCAGTTTTGCGGCGGCACAATCGCAACCGAAGGCACTTTTGTATTGAGCGCGGCAGTAACCTGCTGCGTGATGTTTGCCTGCGGCGGTGCATAAATGACCGTTTCAGGGGACAGAACTATTTGAACATTCAACTGCTGAACCACCTGCTCGAGCGCCGGACGATACTGAATCAGGATTTGCTCGACAGCGTAAACCCGCGCTGCTTCGATCTGGTCGGTCAACTGCGTGACTTCCTGATCGATCGCCTGAAGGCGAGTTTGCTGTGCGCTCCCTTGCGCCGCCTGCTGTTCGGCTTCGTCCAGCTGGCCATCGCTGTTAGTGTCAAGCTGCTGCAGCAAGGTTTGGCCTTCCTGCTGGCGCGCCTGAATCGTGTCGATCTGCGGCTTATAGGTAACCGCAATCTGCTGATAGGCAGTGACGAATGCATTGGAATTGATAACTGCAGCTGGCAGGTTCACAGTGGCCATATTGCCTTGAACCTGAGCGGTTGCAGGGACAGCCATGGCGGCTGCGGTCGAAATGCTCGCTGCTGCAAGCAATGATGCGAAGAGTTTCATTAGAATTGAGTTCCTACGTTGAAAGTGAAGCGTTTGGTATCATCACCGGGCTGACTTCTCAGCACACGAGCGAAGTCGATCCGGAACGGACCGAAGGGTGAATTCCAGTTGACGCCGATGCCGATCGAGACACGCGGCGAAATTGAATCGCCGAGGAATACCTCGCGGAAGCGGCTGTTCTGAATAATCGACGGTGCGTTGGCAGTTACGCCGTCGGCGGCGATAGCGTTGGTGCTGAATACAGTTGAGGGATTGCCGTTGGCATCGGTAATAACCTCAAGATAAAGGAGATTGCCATCGCCGTCGCGCTGCTGAATGCCATTGGGGTTGTCTTGAAGGATTGGCTTGGTGACAGCGAAAAGAGCACCAACATCCATGAAGATGGACGGACGCAGGCCCAGCTCACGCGCGCCTGTACCAAGTGGAATTTCGAGCTCTGCACGGCCGAGGTAGTAAGCACGACCACCTAGCGCATCATCAACAACCTGATTTCGTTCAGTCAACGGGATAACACCGCCTTCGCCATCATCGATATAAGGCTGACGGATAACACGCGGGCCTACACCGCGAATATCAAAGCCGCGGAAACGCGGTTCACCAAGCTGGAAACGATCGGTCAGAATGACATCATCGAAGCCGGGACGATTGCTGTCTTCCAAAGCGTTGATCGCACCGCCTTCGGCAGAGACCGAGAAGATGAACCCTGCACCTACCGGCCAATATTTGGACGCTGTGCCGCGCACTCGAACATATTTCACATTGCCGCCCAATCCAGCCAACTCGGTCGAGAAGCTGACGTTCTCGCCGCGCGTTGGGCGCAAACGGCTATCGAGCGTGCTGTAAACCAGGTTCGCGCCCAGGATCGAACTGGTACGTTTGCCGATCGCGTCACAAAGGAAACGGCCTGCGAACAAGGGCTCACAAGTGCGTATGCCGTCGCCGTCGAAGTCAGAAAAGAATGTATTCTGGTCCAGCGTGATATCGTCAAAGTTCAGCGTGTAGCTGGCAATGAACGATATGTATTCCGTGATCGGCACACCTGCACGAAGCGAAAAGCCGGTTGTCGATTGTTCGAACGTACGGTTGCGGTCACGGCTTCGGAAGTTGAAGCTGTTGAACTCGCGCCGGTAGATATCGATACCCGCTGAAATGTTGCGGTCAAACAAATACGGTTCTTGGAAACTGATCGACGCGGACCGGCTGAAACGCGACCAGTTGACGCTGAAGCCAACCGTCTGACCACGGCCGCGGAAGTTCCGCTGACGAACCGAAGCTGCAAGAATGAAACGCTCTAGCGAAGAATAGCCGGCCGACAGCTGAAGCTCGCCGGTTGGTTGCTCTTGCACGTTCGCTTCCAGAACAATCCGGTCGGGCTGGCTGCCCTCTGCCTGGTTAACTTCGAAGTTTTCCTGGAAATAGCCCAGCGAGTTAATTCGAGCGGTCGTGCGCGCGACCTGAAGCGAGTTGAACGCATCGCCTTCTGAAATACGGAATTCACGGCGAACGACCTTGTCCTGCGTCAGCGTGTTACCGTTTACGTCCACACGTTCGACATAGACGCGCGGAGCCTCGCGGATCACGAAGTTGACGTTCATGGTCAGGTCTTCGCGGCTTCTGTCGAAGCGCGGCTGCACATCGGCAAAGGCATAGCCGAAGGTACCAGCGAGCTCGGTAATCTGCTCCACCGTGTCTTCGATCTGTTTCGCATCGTACCAATCGCCCGTCTGCATCGGCAGGCCGCTTTGCATGCGTTCGCTATCAAAGTCGCGCAGCTGGCTTTCAACGGTCACTTCGCCAAATTTGTACCGCTCGCCTTCTTCCACCACGTAAGTGATGATGAAGTCCTCTTTATCCGGCGTCAGCTCCGCAACTGCGGAAACGACGCGAAAATCGGCATAGCCGTTTTCGAGATAGAACGCGCGAAGCTGTTGCTGGTCGAATGCCAGCCGGTCCGGGTCATAACTGGTGTTAGAGCTGAAGAAACGGTGCCAGCGCGACTGCTTCGTTACCATCGCGCCGCGCAGATCCCCGTCAGAGAATTGCTCGTTACCGATGATGTTGATCTGGCGAACCTTGGACTTGGGCCCTTCGGTGATCTCGAAGACGATATCGACACGGTTCTGCGGCAGCGTGACCATTTGCGGTTCTACCGTCGCGGCGAACCGGCCCTGTCTCTTGTACAGCTCGATAATACGCGCAACATCTGCACGAACCTTTGAGCGGGTGAAAATCTGGCGCGGCGAGAGCTTGATCTCAGGCAGGATCTTGTCGTTCTTGAGCCGGCGATTACCTTCCAGGATAATCCGGTTGATGACCGGGTTCTCTGTCACTTCGATCACGACATTGCCGCCATCGTTGCGAATCGAGAAATTGGAGAACAGCTCGGTCGCGCCCAAATCTTTCAGCGCCGCGTCAGCGCCGGCCGAAGTGTATTCCTGCCCTACACGCAAACGAATGTAGCTGAGGATCGTTTGCGCTTCCAAACGCTCAGCGCCGACCACGCTGATGGTGCGGATCGTATTGTCGACCGGCTCTGGTGCTGTGGCCTGCTCTGGCTCCGCTTCTGCAGGGGCTGTTTGTGCAAATGCTGCCACCGGCACACCGGCCAGCACAGTTCCGCACAACAAAAGAGTCGCGAGACCGGCAGCGGGCTTCCTACGGCAATCGCCCGCTTTGATACGTCCACTCATATTCGCAAATTTCCCGTTCAACTCTAAACCTTCAAGCGTCGCCCCCAGGGCCCGATCTCCAGGTTGAGGCAATTCCCTTTCGCCTCTGCCCGATGCGCGGTTGGCAATCAAGCAGGAGAACCCGCCAACTGCCGCCTTACCGGCCCCTTTCCCCGACTAACTCCCGAATATCGGCAGCGACACGAGGTCATTGAATGTCACAACCACCATCAGCATCAGCACGATTGCTATCCCCGTGCGGTACGCCCATTCGGTCGCTTGCGGTCCAACCGGCTTCTTCCTAACGGCCTCAGCCGCATAGAATGCCAGATGCCCACCATCCAGCGCGGGGATTGGCAGCAGGTTAATGAATGCCAAATTAAGCGAGATCAAAGCCGCAAAATTGACAAAGGCCAGCAGACCAAGGCTCATCTGCTCGCCTGAGTACTTCGCTATCTTGATTGGGCCGCCCAGCTCCTGCATCGAACGGTCCCCGACGATGATCTGCTTCAAGCCGAGCATCATCATCTCGAATGTGTCCCATGTGTAGGAAAGCGCGGCGGGCACGGCCTCGGCCACGCCCAGCCGCTCATACGTTACTTCCGGAATGCCGTTTTCAGGGCGGAATACACCCAGTCGGCCAAGCGTCATCTGATTGCCAAAGCGATCTTCCTCGACAGCGCTGCCAATTATAACCGGCAGCGTCAGAGTTTGATCAGCCCGCTCAACGGTCAATTCGATCTGCCAGTTCGGGAATAGCGCAACCTGGTCGACCAACTCCTGGAAATCACCAATTGCCTGCCCGTCTATAGCAATGATCCGGTCACCCACTTCAACGCCCGCATCGCGCGCGGCGGATTCTTCCGCAAAACGGCTGACCACAGTGGAATCGTCGGGAAACGTGACTGTTGGCTGTCCACTGATCGCGAAGAACGCAAAGAAGATGCCTATGGCCACGATCAGATTGGTCGCAGGGCCTGCAAACACGATCAGCGCACGTTTCCAAAGTGACTGTGACTGGAAAGAATCGGAGTAAACCGGCGCCTTGGGATCCGGAATGCTCGCCGGATTCATATCGCCTTTGAACTGGACATATCCGCCCAGCGGGATGGCCGCGACTTTCCAGCGCGTGCCGCGCTTGTCAGTCCAACCAAACAGTTCCCTTCCGAAGCCGATCGAAAACGCATCGGCGCCGACGCCAAACCAGCGGCCAACCAGATAGTGGCCCAGTTCGTGCACTGTAACAAGCGGACCCAACACCAGCAGGAAACCGGCGATATACATCCAGAAAGGCGGGGATTCAAACAAGTTACGCGGTCTCCAGTTGCGCAGTCGCAGCCGATCTTGCCTCACGATCAACATTCAGCACGTCATCGAGGCTTTGCGGCGCTGGCGCGCTATAGCGGTTTAGTGTGCTTTCCACCATTGCCGTAATGTCCATGAACCCGATCTGACCCGCCAGAAACGCCGCAACCGCCACTTCATTAGCGGCATTCAGCGTGGCAGGAGCGCCCGCGCCCGCTTCGATGGCTTCACGCGCCAATCGCGTAGCGGGAAAACGCGCTTCGTCGGGTGCGAAGAAGCTGAGTTCACCGATTGCCGCCAGATCGAGCGATTCCATCGGTGTGTCCATACGCCTTGGCCATGCGAGGCAAGAAGCAATCGGCACACGCATATCGGACGGGCCCAATTGCGCCAGCGTGGACTTGTCACGGTATTCGACCATGGAATGGATCACGCTTTGCGGGTGCACCACGGTTTTCAAACGGTCCAGGCCCACCGGAAAAAGATAATGCGCCTCGATATACTCCAGGCCCTTGTTCATCATGGTGGCGCTGTCGACGCTTATCTTCGCGCCCATATCCCAATTGGGATGCGCGATGGCCTGAGCAGGGGTTGCAGCCCTCAGTTGGTCCAGTGACCAGGTGCGCAGCGGGCCGCCGCTGGCAGTCAGTGTGATCCGCGCGACATCGGCGATGTCATTGCCCTGCAGACATTGGAAGATCGCATTGTGCTCGCTATCGACGGGCAGCAGTGTCGCGCCATGTTTGGCAACCGCTGCCGTCATGACGTCGCCGGCCGAAACCAGCGCTTCCTTGTTCGCCAGGGCGAGCGTGCCGCCTTGCTCGATTGCGGCCATAACCGGCGCCAGGCCCGCGCATCCGACGATGGCCGCGACAGTGATATCGACTGAGCGCGCGGCGGCTTCACACAGCGCCGCGCGTCCGCCAGCAGCTTCGATATCGGTGCCAGCGAGCGCCTCGCGCAATTCAGGCAAGCAGCTTTCGTCGCTGACAACCGCGATCTTAGCGCCGAACTCGCGTGCGAATGTCGCGAGCTGTTTCGCGGAGCAATTCGCGGTCAGCGCCTCAACTTGCCATTCGTCACGATTGCGACGGATCAAGTCGAGCGTCTGCTCGCCCACCGAACCCGTTGCTCCAAGAATGGAGATCGAGCGGGTCATGCCGGATGCACCGCCCACAGTGCGATGCTCACAATTGCGACAGGTAGCAAGCCATCCACACGATCAAACACACCGCCATGACCGGGAATGAGGTTGGACGAGTCCTTCACCCCTGCGCGCCTCTTGAGCCAGCTTTCAAAGAAATCACCCGATTGGGCGACCACCGCAAGCAATGCGCCGATTGCAAATGCGATGAACATCATTGTCCGAAGCGAGCTATCGCCGCTGTTCCAAGCGAAAAATCCGGCTGAGACAAGTCCTGCCGCCAGCATTCCACCACCTAGGCCAGCCCATGTTTTGGAAGGACTGATCTTCGGTGCGATCTTGGGTCCGCCGATCGAGCGCCCGCTGAAATACGCACCGACATCGGTAGCGATAACGACCGCAAGTATTCCCACCACAACTGCTATTGGCAGGCTCACCAATGCATATGCGGCCGTGCCGACATAAAGCCCGCCCAGCACGAGAGCGATCAGGCGAGCTCCCCTACCCTCGAATGCCAGCATAACCAGCCTCCCGAATTCGCTGACGCAGAGGACCGCGACAATCAGCGCGAACAGGTCAAACCAGAAACCACCCAGCCACAACGCCGTGCCTGCCACCGCCAGCATTACCACAGCCGAGGCGAACCGCACCGGCAGGTCGGATTTCTTTTTAGGTGTCTCAGCGTCCGCCAAAGCGTCGCTCCCTTTGCGCGAAATCGTCCAGCGCTTGTTTTAGCATCTCCGGCGTGAAATCCGGCCACAACGTGTCCACGAACAACATTTCGGCATAGGCCGATTGCCACAGCAGGAAATTCGACAGTCGGATTTCGCCGCTGGTCCGGATCAGCAAGTCGAGCGGCGGCAAATCAGCCGTATCAAGATGCGCAGCAATAGTCCGCTCGTTCACTTCGCCAATTGACGCAGCTTTGGCCGCTGCGCGCGCGATTTCCTGCTGCGAGCCATAGTTGAGTGCCACTGCAACTGTATGTGTACCCGCTCTGGTCTGTTCTAGTGCATCTTCGAGCATTTGGACGATATCGGGCGCAAGCCCTTGCCAATCGCCGATAATTTTCAGCCGAACGCCGTTCTCGATGAATTCGGGCAAATCCGATTTGATGAACTTGCGCATCAAATTCATCAGGTCGTCGACTTCGTCGTCTGACCGCTTCCAGTTCTCGCTGCTGAAGGCATAAAGCGTCAGGCAATCGAGCCCGGAACCTTTGAGGCTGCGCACAAGCTTGCGCACGGCCTCTACGCCGCGTTTGTGCCCGATCGATCGCGGTAAGGCGCGCTTTCTCGCCCAGCGCCCATTGCCGTCCATGATGATGGCGACGTGACGTGCGCGGCTCGCATCCATAGAGGGCGTCTCGCCCATCAATCCCCTCCGGCTACCCCGACCTCACTGAGTCAGAATTTCCTGAACCTTCTTCTCAACCGCCGCATCAATATCCGCAATGTGGCTGTCGGTCATCTTCTGGACCTCGTCTTCCAGACGCTTGCGTTCGTCTTCCGAGATTTCCTTCTTCTTCTCGTCAGCCTTAAGCGATTCCATGCCGTCGCGGCGAACATTGCGCACAGCGATCTTGCCCTTCTCGCCATATTCGCCGGCCAGCTTGGCCAGATCCTTGCGGCGTTCCTCGGTCAGGTCCGGCATAGGCAGACGGATTGTCTGGCCGTCGGTCATCGGATTGAGGCCGAGGTTTGCCTTGGCAATACCTTTCTCAACCGCGCTGACGTTCGACTTGTCCCACACCTGCACGCTCAACATACGTGGCTCTGGAGCCGACACCGTCGCTACTTGCGAGATCGGCATCATCGCGCCATAAACTTCGGCGACAACCGGATCGAGCAGGCTGGTGTTCGCACGACCGGTGCGCAAACCGCCCAGATCCCCTTTGAGCGATTCAACTGCGCCATTCATCCGGCGCTCGATATCTGCCTTTTCATATTGCGGCATGTTTCAGGCTTCCTCTTGTACGATTGTCTGTACGCCGTTTCCTTCGAGCACGCGGGCAACATTGCCCTTTTCGCGGATCGAGAAAACGACGATCGGAATGGTGTTCTCGCGGCACAGGGCGACTGCAGTGGCATCCATCACCTTGAGATTGTCTGCCAACACCCGGTCATAGCTGATCGTGTCAAAGCGCGTGGCATCGGGATTTTGCTTGGGATCGCTGTCATAGACCCCGTCCACGCTGGTGCCTTTGAGCAGCGCATCACAGTTCATCTCGGCAGCACGCAATGCTGCGCCGGTATCAGTCGTGAAGAAAGGATTGCCTGTGCCTGCGGCGAAAATCACGATCCGCCCCTTCTCCAGATGGCGTTCCGCGCGCCGACGAATGTAAGGCTCGCAAACGCTGCTCATCGGGATTGCTGACTGCACGCGGGTCTGCACGCCTGCTTGCTCCAATGCGTTCTGCATCGCCAGAGCATTCATTACAGTCGCCAGCATGCCCATGTAATCGCCGGTCGTGCGATCGAGGCCCTTGGCCGCGCCAGCCACCCCGCGGAAAATATTGCCGCCGCCGATGACAAGGCAGATTTCAAGCCCGGTGTCCTTGGCCGCCTTCACTTCTTCCGCCAGGCGCGCAACATAGGCAGGATCAATCCCGTATTCCTGTTCGCCCATCAGCACTTCGCCCGAGAGCTTCAGGAGAATGCGTTTGACAGGTGGTAGGCTCATGGTTGGTCCCGCTCCCAAAAATGGATTGAATTGCGAAGGGCCTTAGCCGCCCTTCCCGACTCGCGCAAAGGGTAAAGAAGCGTCACCTTTACACCCAAACAAAACGGCCGCCGAACATAACGTCCAGCGGCCGCTTCGAATTAGTGCTTGGAAGAATTAGCCGCCAACAGCAGCTGCGACTTCTGCAGCGAAGTCGCTTTCTTCCTTCTCGATGCCTTCGCCCAGCTGGAAACGAACGTAGTCGACCAGCTTGATCGAGCCGCCGTTTTCCTTCGCGGTGCGCGCAACAACATCTTCAACCGAAGACTTGTTGTCCATCACGAACATCTGGCTGAGCAGAGCGTTTTCTTTCGCGAACTTCTTGATCGCGCCATCGACCATCTTTTCCTGCACGTTTTCAGGCTTGCCGCTCTCGGCGGCCTTTTCCGCTGCGATTGCACGCTCGCGCGCGATCACTTCAGGATCCAGGCCGTCTGCATCGAGAGCCTGTGGGAACATCGAAGCGATGTGCATAGCCAGCTGCTTGCCAAACGGCACCAGCACGTCGTCACCCAGGTCGCTCTCAAGAGCAACCAGAACGCCGATCTTGCCGAGGCCTTCTGCCGCCGCGTTGTGCATGTAAGAAACAACCGAACCCTGCGGTACAGACACGCTTTTCATGCGGCGGACCTGCTGGTTCTCGCCGATAGTAGCGATGTTGTTCGTCAGCTTGTCAGCTACAGTACCGCCATCCGGGTATGCAGCAGCTTTCAGAGTTTCGACATCGTCTGTGTCAACACCCAGAGCGACTTGCGTGGTCGTGCGCACAAAGTCCTGAAACTGGTCGTTCTTCGCAACGAAATCTGTTTCAGAGTTCACTTCGACTGCAACGCCCTTTTTGCCTTCAACGGTAACACCGACAAGGCCTTCAGCCGCAGTACGGCTAGACTTCTTCTGAGCGGTAGCGAGGCCCTTGGCGCGCAATGCGTCAACTGCGGCTTCGATATCGCCGTTTGCTTCTTCAAGCGCCTTTTTGGCATCCATCATGCCCGCGCCGGTCTTCTCGCGCAGAGCCTTCACATCAGCGGCAGAAAATGCAGCCATGGTGATTTCCTTTTCAAATGGTCTGTGTGCACCAGGCCCGCTCTTTAGCCGTGATACCCAGTGCATTAGGGGTAGTGGATGACACGCCAAAGACGTGCCAGCCGAGATAAAGGCTTAAGCAGTCGCTTCAGCTGGTGGCTGTTCCATCGCACCAACGTCTTCACCGCTGTCGGCAACGGCTCCGCCGCGGCCAGCGATAGCTGCTGAAGCAATCGCGTCACAATAAAGGCGAACCGCACGGCTCGCGTCGTCATTGCCGGGTACCGGGAATGCGATGCCAGTCGGATCGACATTGGTGTCGAGAACCGCGATCACTGGAATGCCCAATACAGCCGCTTCCTTGATGGCGAGATCTTCCTTGTTCGCGTCAATCACAAACATCACGGTTGGAACGCCGCCCATGTCGCGGATACCGCCCAGTGAAAGCTCAAGCTTGTCACGCTCACGTGTCAACTGCAGAACTTCTTTCTTGGTGAAGCCCGAAGTGTCGCCCGAAAGCTGCTCTTCAAGGGTCTTCATGCGCTTGATCGACTGGCTGATTGTCTTCCAGTTAGTGAGCATGCCGCCCAACCAACGGTGGTTGACGAAGTGCTGACCCGAAGCGCGTGCGGCTTCTGCGATCGGCCCTTGCGCCTGACGCTTGGTGCCAACGAACAATACCTTGCCGCCAGAACGAACAGATTGCTCAACGAAGTCGAGTGCGCGCGCAAACAGTGGCACAGTCTGCGACAGGTCGATAATGTGAACACCGTTGCGATTGCCGAAGATATACGGCTTCATCCGCGGGTTCCAGCGGTGGGTCTGGTGGCCGAAGTGTGCGCCGGCCTCAATCAATTGCTGCATTGTGACGGTAGTGGCCGCCATAGGTAATTCCTTTCCGGTTATGCCTCTGGAGAGCTGGAACCTTGTTGCGGTATTTCCCGCGCAAGGCACCGGTATGTACGCTCACCATGTGGATTTGAACGGTCAGTACTCGGCCGGGATGGCTCTATTCTTCACGAACGCCGCGCGCTCTAGACGTGAAATTGCCAAATATCCAGCCCCAATCGTGAAATTCGCGTGCGAGCCGGATATTCCCGCTTGACACCTTGGAACATTTAGGGAACATACGTGGTACACAATCAATGCCCACTAGCGCTTGAAAGGTCAAGTGTTCGGGGCAGGCAGGAGACAGCCCATGCTCACTTTCGGACTTGCAGCCCTTTTTATGGTGGTTGCCTTGGGGAGTATCATTTCCTTGTCAGACAGCGCACTGAAATGGCGCAATGCCTATCACTCGATGAAAGCTGAAATGGCTCTGGATCGTATTGCAGCTGTTCGGGTCAACGAAGTCGCGCTGGTGACTCTGCGTATGGCACCTGCTGCTCGCGCCGACGTTAGCCGGCAGGTTTCGCCCGCTCATCTTGCAATTGCCGCTTGATTTTTCCGTAGCGGTAAAGAGCCAGCGGCATCAACGCGACATAGATCACGCATATACCCGCAAGGGTCCACCATGGTTCTTGCAACAATGCTCCGAAAACGAGCGCAAAGACACCAATGACTTCCAGGCGAATGCTGCGCCTGGGTCGGATCGATTTCCAGCTGAATGTCGCAACATTGGAAATCATCAGCATGCCCGTTGCTGCAAGCCAGATTGAGACAAACACCGGATTGCGAAATTCCGCGATGTCTGTCGCCATCCAGAGATAGAAAGGCATGAATGCGAGCGCAGCCCCAATCGGAGCCGGAACGCCTGTCAGGAATCCGGCCAGCTTGTGCGGCTGATCATCCGTATCAATCTGCGCATTGAACCGCGCCAGACGCAGCGCGGCACAAATCGCAAATGCCAGCGACGCAAACCAGCCGAGCCGGAGCAAGTCCTGGATTGACCAAAGGTACAAAATAATCGCCGGAGCCACACCGAAAGAGATCGAGTCCGCAAGGCTGTCAAGCTCGGCGCCAAAGCGCGATTGCGCATTCAGGAGCCGCGCGATGCGTCCATCTACGCCGTCGAGCAATCCGGCAAGAACAACCGCGTAAACCGCCAAATTCCAATCGCCAGAGATCGCAAACCGAATGCCAGTCAATCCGGCTGCCAAAGCAGCGGCTGTGATTGCGTTTGGCAGAAGCGCCCGCAGGGAAAGCCCGCGCGTGGTCTTGGCAGGTTTGGGAAGGGTTTCCTCGCCCTCTTCCGACTTTGGCCCAACGCGCGGTGTGTCGCTCACTGAGCGATGCCTTCCAGCAGCTTCTGCGATCCCAGCTCAGCCAAGATGGTTTCGCCGGCGATGATCTTTTGCCCCATCAGAACCTTTGGATCGGTTCCAGCAGGCAGATACACATCTACACGACTACCAAAGCGGATCAGGCCTACTCTTTGTCCAACGGCAACAATGTCACCTGGTTTAACGAAAGGTACAATACGCCGTGCGACAAGACCCGCAATCTGTGTGAAGGCAATCTTTACGCCGTCCTGTCGCTGTACCAGAAAATGCTGACGCTCGTTCTCTTCGCTCGCCTTATCCAAGTCCGCATTCATGAACTTACCCGGAATATAGACAACACGCTCGATCGTGCCTGCGATGGGTGAGCGATTGATGTGAACATCGAACACGCTCATGAAGATCGAAATTCGTGTTACGGGTTCACGCGCTAAGCTTGGCGCGCCCGAACCATCATCGACGCACAGCTCTTCTGGTGGTTCACACACAGTGATCATCGAAACCAGCCCGTCCGCTGGCGCAACAATCACGTTTTCACCCTGCGGTACAACGCGTTCCGGATCGCGGAAAAATGCGAATACACCTGCAGACAAGAGCAACATCGGCCAACCGATGATTTCCCAATCGAGCAAGATAAGAGGGATCAGGCTAAGCCCGATAGCGATGACGCCAAATTTGCGCCCCTCGGGGTGTATCGGCGGCCAGCTCCAACTGACTTCGCCGCGCCCCTTATTGTCTAGAATTTCTCCGGCCATGCCAAAGCGTTTAGGCGGTGGTTCGATGCGCTGCAAGCAAAGCCTGCCCGCTTTCGTCAACCAACTTTGCGTACAAACACCGTGCCAGCAGAATATCCTGCTCCAAAGCTGCAGATCAGGCCATCATCCCCTACAGCCAGATCTTCGCTGTGCTTGTGAAAGGCAATGATCGAGCCAGCACTCGATGTGTTGGCGTAAGTATCAAGCACGGTCGGGCTTTCGTCATCGCTTGCTTCGTGACCCAGAACCTTGTGCGAAATCAGGCGGTTCATACCGGCATTAGCCTGATGCAACCACAGACGGCGCAGGCCCTTCGGATCGATCTCCAGTCGCTCGGCCTCATCGATGATCATCTGCGCAACCATTGGCACCACTTCTTTGAAGACCTTGCGGCCTTCCTGCACAAACAGCTTGTCTGGCTTGCCGTCGCCCTCCGGATGCGCGCGATTCAGAAAACCGAAATTGTTGCGGATGTTGTTGGAGAATACGGTCTTTAGCTTTGTGCCCAAGATGTCCCAATGCTCTGGCGGAGCGATAGCTGCATCTTCAACCAGCACAGCGGTCGCAACATCGCCAAAAATGAAATGGCTATCGCGGTCACGCCAGTTCAAATGGCCCGACGTAATCTCAGGGCTTACCACCAGCACACTCTTGGCATTCCCTGCGCGAATATAATCTGCCGCTGTCTGGATACCGAACGTCGCTGAAGAGCACGCAACATTCATGTCAAAGCCGAAACCCTCGATGCCCAGCTGTTGCTGAATTTCGATGGCCATCGCCGGATATGCACGTTGCATGTTCGAAGCGGCACAAAGCACCGCATCCACGTCTTTGGGATCGCGCCCCGCCCGCTCCAATGCCTGGCGCGCGGCCTTGACGCCGATCTCCGCCATGATCGAAAGCTCGTCATTGCCCCGCTCTTCCCAGCGCGGCGACATGATGTCTGGATCGAGTATCGGCTCTTTCGCCATCACGTGGCGTGCCTTTATCCCGCTCGCTTTCTCGATGAACTCAACCGAGCTCGGCTGAAGCGCTTCGACTTCGCCCGCAGCAATCGCATTCGCATTGCTCGCGTTGTGCCGCTCCACATACTCGTTGTAACTGGCAACCAGCTCTTCATTGGTTATGACATGTTCCGGTGTAAAAAGACCGGTAGCGGAGATAACAGGGCGGCCTGTTCGATCTTGGGCAGTGAGTTCCATGGTACGCGGGAATAGTAACCTTCCCCCTCCACGGCAAGTCAAAGCGCCCAGTATGCTTGTGAGCTTTTGCACACTTGCACTGCGCTGCTATGACACCGCATGGGAGAGCACGATTGGTCAGCAACGCAGATCCAGTGTCGGTATATATCCACGAAGGTTTTGCCGAGGGCGAGTTTGTTGTAATACGTGATGCGCTTTTAGGAATGCCCGGATTGATCTTGCCCAGAGTACAAGTGAAAATGCGTGCCGGGGATTTACCGAAACCAGAGGAGAACGGCGTGAGATATCTCAAGATACCGGTGGACCAGCTATGACCTTGGCATACTTCCCGGACGCCCAACCACTCGAAGGCCTGATCGGCGGACTCATGATTGGCATCGCAGCGGCTATCATGTTGCTCGGCCTTGGTCGTATCGCCGGAGTTAGCGGGCTGGCCGCCCGCAGTATTGGACTGAGCGATGCCGCCCCCCCGCGGATTGTCGCCTCAATGTTCATCGCGGGCCTGATACTTGGCGCTTTGTTATTCCAAGGCGCGTTTGGCCCGATAGAATCCACTTACCCCCCATCGATAGGTTGGTTGATTGCGGGCGGGCTGATCACTGGTTTTGGAACGCGGCTCGGAAGCGGTTGCACAAGCGGGCATGGTGTTTGCGGGATGTCGCGGCTCAGCCGCAGGTCAATTGTGGCCGTCATGACTTTCATTGGCAGTGGCATGACAACAGTTGCCATCGTCAATTTCGCAGGCGGAGGCTGGTAATGCGGCAAGCAATTATCGCTCTTCTTTCCGGTGCTTTGTTCGGAGGCGGGCTCGCCCTTTCGGGAATGATGGACCCTTCCCGCGTTCGCGGTTTTCTCGACATAGCCGGGCATTGGGATCCCACGCTGGCTTTCGTCATGGGTGGTGCGACTCTGGTAATGGCGGTCGCTTGGCTGGTTCAACGCAGGATGGAGCGGCCCATCGCCGATACCGGCTTCTCGTTGCCGGGCACAGACTTAATTGATCGGCGATTGACGTTCGGCTCAGCGTTGTTCGGAGTGGGATGGGGTTTGGCCGGACTTTGCCCGGGTCCTGGCATCGCATCACTGGCGGTCAATCCGATCCCTGCCGGCATTTTCGTCGCTTCGATGTTCGCCGGGATGACGATTTTCAAAGCAGTCGAGAAATAACCAAACAAGGAAATGGTGGACAGGGCTGGATTCGAACCAGCGTACGCTTGCGCGGGCAGATTTACAGTCTGCTGCCTTTAACCACTCGGCCACCTGTCCACATATTCCTGCGGGAAAAATAGAGCTGCTGTGGGGCGGCTCCGAATGCCGAGACGCGCCCCTTTGGCGAAGCGGCGCTTGCCTGTCAATGGTGTGGCTGGCAGGGGAGCGGCAACAAAGCACTTTTTGGAGAACAGTAATGGCCAAAGGCGAGCGCAAACGCGCGCTTAGAGGTCGGGCAGGACGAATGAAAGGTGGGCGGGGCTCCGGTCGTGCGACCGCCGGTCATGCACGGTTATGGGGGCGGCATGCGGTGGAAGCGGCATTGAAAAATCCTGCACGCATTCACCGCAAGCTATGGGCCACGCGCGAAGGCATCGAATCACTCGATGGCGAGTTGCCGGCCGATTTCCCGATCGAGTATGCAGATGTCACCGATCTTGCGCGCCTGGTTGCGAAGGACGCGCCACATCAGGGCCTGGTGCTCGAATGCGAGGCGTTGGAGAATCGCTTTCTGAACGAATTTACCGACGCAGATCCTGCGCGCCCACTGATTGTGCTCGATCAGGTCACCGATCCGCACAATGTCGGCGCAATCTTGCGTTCGGCTGCTGCGTTCGGTGCAGCTGCCATTGTCACGCAAGACAGGCATTCGCCGCCCGAATCCGGCGTGGTCGCAAAATCGGCGTCGGGTGCGCTCGAAGTCGTGCCTTGGATACGCGTGGTCAATCTAGCGCGTGCACTCGAGGAAATGGCCGAAGCCGGCTATTGGCGGATTGGCCTTACGGGGCATGCGGAGGCCACGCTTGCCGAGGCTCTGCCAGCAGGTCCGGTTGCTCTCGTACTAGGCGCAGAAGGCGCCGGTATGCGGCAAAACATCGAAGGGCACTGTGATGCACTGGCCAAGCTGCCGATCACACGGGCAGTGGAAAGCCTGAATGTGAGCAATGCCGCTGCAATCGCGCTTTATGCTACAACAACACGATAGCCAGTTTGTCAGGAGAACAAACATGAATGCCGCCCTACGAATTCGTACGACTGCCATTTTGGCGGCTTTTGCGTTGGCCCTAACCGGCTGCTTCGTTTCACCTGGCAAATTCACCTCTGAGCTGGTGCTAGAGTAAGGAGGGGCATTCAGCTTCACCTATGACGGCGAAATTTTCTTCCTAGGTCTGAGCGACCTAGCCCAGATGGAAGCGGCGGCAGAGGAGTTCGAAGCCGACGAGTGCTACACAGATAACTACGACGTGCGTGATTGCACGGAAACAGAATTGGCTGAACAACGGACAGAATGGGATGCGGGCGCGCAAGAGCGCATCGCCAAGGCGCAAAAAGAAGCCGAGGATATGACGAAGATGATGGGCGGGATTGATCCAACCGATCCGGAGGCGGGCGAAAAACTGCGCGAGCTATTACTGCGTCACAAAGGCTGGGAGCGGGTCGAAGTCAAAGGCGACGGCGTTTTCGACGTGCGCTATGTCGCCAGCGGCAATCTGAGCCATGATTTCAGCTTCCCCGTCATCGAGGGTTTTCCCGCCGGCACCACCTTTGTCGAAGTCATCTTGCGCGACGAGAATACAGTCAGGGTCAATGCGCTGGGCTACTCTGCACAAGAGGACGCTAACCCGATGAGCGCAATGATGGGCGGCATGATGGGTCTGGCGAGCCTGGGATCATTGGGAGAAAACGCGAACAATATGCCCGATATGCCCAGCATGGAAGGCACCTTCACAATCGTTACGAACGGAGCGATCCGGGCAAACAATACAGACGAAGGATCGACAACATCACCGCGCGGCGAAGTGCTGACTTGGGAAGTTGATGGCAGCACACAGAACGCATCGACTGCACTGATCAAGCTGGCCGACTAACACCATCTTTCGAGCAAAGAAAAACCCCGCAGGACTGCTCCGGCGGGGTCATTTTTCTTGCGCGCGGATTGAGCGCGCTTACAAACGTGTTCCTAGTTCACCGCGTCTTTCAAGCCCTTGCCAGCTTTGAACTTTGGCTGGTTCGACGCCTTGATCGTCATCGGCTCGCCAGTCCGCGGGTTGCGTCCGGTCGAAGCTTTGCGCTTTGCGACCGAAAATGTTCCAAAGCCAACCAGACGAACTTCATCGCCACCCGACAATGCTTTGGTGATTGTATCGAACACGCCCTCAACAGCACTGGCTGAATCACTTTTGGACAAGCCGCTTGCATCGGCCACAGCGCTGATCAGATCGTTTTTGTTCATTCTTAGAGAACCCCTGTTTTTCGAATTCAAAAAATATGCTCGAAAGTTTCCCCTCTTGGGGCGAGCAAATTGAGACGTTTTTACCCGCGCTGTCAAAGGCAAATCGCGCAGAAAAGTGCCATTTTTCGAGAATCTGGCACCATTTACGATAAACTGTGCCGCATTGGCGCAGAGCTAAGGGTCAAGGTCACCGGATTGCGTCACAAGGCGCGTCAGCGCCCGGCAATTTGCACTGCCGAGTCGCTGCGCTGCACCATGTAATTGCTCAATGCGCTGTTGGCGCGCCATGTCCGCTGATCGCAGGCGGCACCGGCTGGCTGGCCAGATCGTCCGCCTCTGTCCACTCGATTTCTTCGAGCGCGTCAGTCAGCGCCCGTTCCAGAACCTGATCGACATGGCTGACCGGAACGATCTCCAAGCCTTCCTTCACATTATCGGGAATCTCCGCCAGATCCTTCACATTCTCTTCAGGAATGAGGACAGTCTTGATCCCGCCACGTAGCGCTGCGAGCAGTTTTTCCTTCAGCCCGCCAATCGGCAACACGCGACCTCGCAATGTGACCTCGCCGGTCATCGCGACATCCGGACGCACCGCAACGCCGCTGAGAGCAGACACGATCGATGTCACCATGCCGATACCGGCGCTTGGCCCATCCTGTGGCACCGCACCTTCAGGCAAGTGGATGTGAATGTTGCGTCGCTGGAAGATCGACGGCTTGATCCCGTATGCAGGCGCACGCGCTTTTACGAAGCTGAACGCAGCCGCAATACTTTCACTCATCACATCGCCCAACTTGCCGGTCGACTTGATCTCGCCTTTGCCAGGCGTGGTCACGCTTTCAATGGTCAGCAGCTCACCACCAACCGACGTCCATGCCAGGCCGGTCACGACACCAACCTGCGCTTCTTCTTCCGACATGCCGTGCTTGAATTTCCGAACACCTGCGAAGTCGCCAAGGTTTTCGGGTGCGATCGTGATGCTGGTGGCTTTTTTTTCAAGGATCTTGCGCAAGCTCTTGCGCGCCAGCCGTGCGATTTCACGCTCTAGTGTCCGAACCCCGGCTTCGCGCGTGTAATAACGGATCAGATCGCGCAATCCTTCCTGCGTCAGCTCGAACTCGCCATCTTTGAGGCCGTGATCCTTTATCTGCTTAGGCAGCAGATGCCGCGCAGCGATCTCTACCTTTTCGTCCTCGGTGTAACCTTCCAGACGGATGATCTCCATCCGGTCTAGCAAGGGCTGCGGGAGATCCAGGCTGTTCGCGGTGGTAACGAACATGATGTCCGAAAGATCGAGGTCCAGCTCCAGATAATGGTCTTGGAATTTGCTGTTCTGTTCAGGATCAAGCACCTCAAGCAGCGCTGATGCGGGATCGCCACGGAAGTCCTGGCCAAGCTTGTCAATCTCGTCGAGCAAGAAGAGCGGGTTCGAACTTTCTGCCTTTTTCAGATTGTTGACGATCTTGCCCGGCATCGATCCGATATAGGTACGGCGGTGGCCGCGAATTTCCGCTTCATCGCGCACGCCGCCCAAGGATTGCCGCACGAACTTGCGCCCGGTCGCCTTGGCAATCGACTTGCCCAGAGATGTCTTACCAACACCCGGAGGACCGACCAGACACAGGATCGGGCCTTTCAGCTTGTTGGTTCGCGCCTGCACAGCAAGATATTCGATGATCCGGTCTTTGACCTTTTCCAAGCCGTAATGATCCGTATCAAGCACTTCCTGCGCCTGCGAAATGTCCTTCTTGATCTTGGTCTTCTTGCCCCATGGCAAACCGAGCAGAATATCAAGGTAATTGCGGACGACAGTCGCCTCAGCGCTCATCGGCTGCATGCCCTTGAGCTTCTTCAGCTCTGCCTTGGCCTTGGCCTTCGCTTCTTTTGAAAGCTTGGTCTTTTCGATCTTCTCGGTGAGTTCGGCGATTTCGTCGCCATCTTCGCCGTCTTGCCCGCCCAGTTCGCTCTGGATAGCCTTCAACTGCTCGTTGAGGTAATACTCGCGCTGGGTCTTTTCCATTTGGCGCTTCACACGGCCGCGTATTTTGCGTTCGACCTGAAGGACTGACAGTTCGCCCTCCATGAAGGACATAAGCATCTCAAGCCGCTTCAGCGGACTGACTTCAGACAGCAATGATTGCTTGTCCGATACCTTGGCAGTTATCGCGCCTGCGATATTGTCGGCCAGATCACCCGCATCCTCAAAATCACCCAGCTCCACGCTAGCGTCATCGCCCAACTTCGAGTTGAGCTTTGCATACTCGGTAAACTGCTCTGCAACTTGACGCATCAGGGCGGTGACTTCGCTGCCAGACAGCGACTCGTCTTCGATCACCGTGACTTCGGCCATTACGTGGCTGTCATGGCCATGGAGTTTCTCCAGCCGTGCCCGGGCCTTGCCCTCGACCAGAACCCGGACTGTGCCATCGGGGAGCTTGAGCAGTTGCAAGACCTGCGCAACAACACCCAGGTCATACAGATCATTTGCTTCAGGGTCATCACACCCAGGCTCAAGCTGCGCGAGCAGAAAAATGTCCTTGCTCACTTCCATCGCCGCTTCGAGCGCAGCAACAGATTTGTCGCGTCCAACGAAAAGCGGCACGACCATGCCCGGAAATACGACAATGTCGCGCAGGGGCAGTAGGGGGAATTGTTGTGTCATATAATCCTATCGCGCGCCGTTTGGGCGCACCTTTGTGTAGGAATATGGGTAGCGTAGCGCAGGCTCGCAATGGGCAATACGGCATCTCTTGTGGATGCAGGCGATCGCCTGTGGATCAGTTGTGGTAAGGGCCCGGCAATTGCGGATACGCACCACCGCTTTTCTCTAGCACACGTTCGACAAACTCCCGCGCCAAAGTGGTTTGTCGTTGGTCAACCGAGAGAAAGACTTTGCCCCGCCTGATCTGGCGGTCGTAATACTCTGCCATAACCCCATCTACATCGTGGTCAGTAAGCATCTTGGCTACAGCGCCACCTGTCGCACCAATGATACTGGATACCGATGCAACCGATGGAATGGCTGATGCGGCTAGCACGCCCGCCGCCGCCAAAGGCCCTACCCCCGGCACAAACAGAAACGCCACACCAAGCAAGGCACCGGCAATACCAGCGCCGGCGACGGCGCCAGTGATACTCATCGAGCTATGTCCCTCAGGCCATTTCGATTCCGGGTCACCAAAATGGCTTGCACGGCAAAGCAAGGAAATCGCGGCTGGCGAGATCCCTTCATGATGCAATGCTGCAATGGCGGCTTCTGCTTTGCCGCGATCATCGAAGATTGCCGTCACGACATGCTCTGTAATCGCGCGCTCCTTTGCGATGACATCGCGAAAGGCGGTGGCAAACCTTTCACGCTCGGCGTCGATGCGAAAGATCTCGGCGTCGCTGCGAAAGATGACGCGCAATCCAGAGCTATCGTGCAGTTTTTGTACGCTCGGCGAGGCCGCCGGCTGAAACAGCGTCCGCAGCAACATGTCCGTAGTTGTGGGGCGCAAGACCTGATCTGTCCCGCGATTGATCCATTCGACCGATTGTGGGCGCGGGTGATCGTCGGCGAGATAATTCACCGCAACCAGTTCTTCCGCCTTAATCACATACGCAGGCTGCAAAATGTCGCTCGCTTCTTGAGCAGTACCTCAAACATTGCGATAGTTAGCATAACAATCTTGCGATAGTATTAGTCCGCCAAAATCAGGTCCGGAAGCTCGGGTCAATCCGGTCGAGTTTTCGAAGCAATGCTGGCCAAGCAAGCCCGTTCGCAATCATGCCAATGCCTGCTGGCGGAGTTTGTGCCTTAACCTTTTCCGGGGTGCCTTGCGGCGGATTGTGAAGTCCTTCGCGGCCAGCGGAAAGCATCTTAACTTGCGCATCGCATGCGCGCTCGATGAAATATAGGCGCAGGAAACACTCGCCAACCGTCTTGCCGATTGCGAGTGTGCCGTGATTGCGCAGGATCATGGTGTGCTTGTCGCCCATATCCTCGACCAGCCGGTCGCGCTCTTCAAGGTCCGTCGCAATGCCTTCGTACTCGTGATAGGCGATATCGCTGCGCGCGATCATTCCGGTCTGCGTATGCTCCATCAGTCCATCGGCCATCGCACTGACTGCCTGACCCGCTGGAGTGTGCAAATGCATGACCGCATGCGCAGCCTCGCAGTTCATGTGGAGTGCTGAGTGGATCGTGAAGCCCGCAGGATTCACAGGGTGCGAAGTCGGGATCACTGGTTGCCCCTCGACATCGATCTTCACCAGCGAAGACGCTGTGATTTCCTCGAACATCATGTCGTAGGGATTGATCAGGAAATGATGTTCCGGCCCGGGCACTCTCGCAGAGAGGTGCGTAAAGATCAGATCATCCCAGCCATACAGGGCGACCAGGCGATAGGCTGCCGCGAGATCAACCCGGACTGCCCATTCTTCGTCACTAACCTGTCCGCGTACGTCCGCGTCATTGCCAGCACCCGTATCGTTCATCAGTGTCGCCATGATGTCTCTCCGAAATTCCGTTTCATCGCGCCACTAGCACGGTTTTTGAAGATCACATACCTGGCAAATTGAAGCCCGGGGGCAAGCCCATGCTACCCTGCATCTTCTTCATTTCCTCGTTGGAAACACGGTCAGCCTTGTCCCGCGCATCGTTGAACGCCGCAGTCACAAGATCTTCGACTATGTGTTTTTCTTCGGGCTTCATCAGGCTGTCATCAATTGTAACGCCCAGAATGCGGCCCTTGGCACTGGCGCGAACTTTCACCAACCCGCCGCCAGACTGACCTTCTACCTCGATCCCGTCGAGCTTGGCCTGCATGTCATTCATCTGGGTCTGGATCGTCTCGGCCGCCTGCTGAGCTGCCTGGATCATTTCTTCCATCGATTTCATGATCGTTACCTATTCCATTTGCTGCCGCCCGCTTGAGCGACTTTATCTTCATCTGCGAGCAACCGGGCATCTGGAAATGCCTCAAAGGTCGCCTTGACCATAGGATGCTCGCGGATTTCTTGTTCCTTGGCCAATTTGGTGGCTTCTTCCTGCTCGCGCAATGTCGGCGCGCCAACACCCTGGCCGCGCTCAACCTGCCAGCGGCTGCCTGTTACTCGGTAAAGGCAATCGCGCAGTTCAGCGCCCGGGTCTTCGCCCAATCCATCTTTCACCGAATAGACAAGCTTATTCGGAGCAAGCTCGTTCACCCGGATCCAGTCTCGCATAATCTGCGCGATCCGCAATTGGCCAGCATCATCGATCTGCTGCACCAGCGTGCCCCATTCGACCGAGGCTTGCGCAGGCGCCGTTCCACTTGCATTCGCTCCATCGCCAGATGCGGCTGTTGCGGCAGTGGGCGCGATACCCTTCTCCGCAAGCTCTTCCAGCTTTTTCGAAAGTTTGCCTGGATCTGGCATCTCCGCTGCGTGCATCGCCCGCAGCAATGCCATTTGCGCAGATACCAGCGGATCAGGCGCATTACGCACTTCCTCATGGCCCTTGAGCAGCAATTGCCACAACCGGTGCAGCTGTGCGGGAGACAACCGTTGCGCAAACTCGCCCAGCGCAGCGCGTTCTTCGGCGGTAGGCACGTCGGGCTCACCACCCGAAACCTGCGCTACTGTAACGCGGTGCGTTAGGTCCATCAGCGCTCGCATCAGAGCCAGCGGTTCAACGCCCAATGCGTATTGCTCTTCGATCGCCGCCAGCAAAGCTTTGGCATCGCCTTCGAGCAAATGCCCGAGAACTCTCCGCTGCGCGCCCTTATCAGCAAGGCCCAGCATGTCGCGAACTTTCGCGGCTGTGACCTTGCCGTCTGTATCCATGTCCGCATGCGCAATCGCCTGGTCAAGAATGGACAGGCCATCCCGCACAGAGCCCTCGGCGGCAGCGGCAATGATATGCAATGCTTCGTCTTCGGCAGGAACGCCTTCCTTTTCGCAGATCATCGCGAAATGGCTTTGCAGAAGCTCAGCCGAAATGCGCCGGAGGTCGAAACGCTGCGTGCGGCTAAGCACCGTCACCGGCAGCTTTTCGACTTCGGTGGTCGCGAAGAGGAACTTTACATGCGCGGGTGGTTCTTCCAGCGTCTTGAGCAATGCGTTGAAGGCATTGCGCGTCAGCATGTGGACTTCATCGATGATGTAGATCTTGTAGCGAGCCGAAACGGCAGAATAGCGGACCTGTTCGATAATCTCGCGCACGTCGTCGACACCGGTATGCGAAGCCGCATCCATCTCGATCACATCAATGTGCCGGCCCTCTGCGATAGCTGAACACGGTTCACACTGACCGCAGGGATCGATCGTTGGGCCACCCTGCCCGTCCGGCCCAACACAGTTCAATGCCTTTGCAATCAATCGCGCCGTCGATGTCTTGCCGACCCCGCGAACCCCGGTCATCAAGAAAGCATGTGCCAGCCGTTCTCGCTTGATCGCATTACCAAGTGTGCGGACCATCGCATCCTGACCGATCAGCTCGCTGAAGGTTTGCGGGCGATATTTGCGCGCCAGAACACGATAAGGCTGGTTTGTGTCCACCGGAGCGGCAGCGGCAGAGGGAGTCGCAGGGTCTGGTAAAGCCGTAGGTGTTCCGGTTGACTCATCGGTGGGCTCGGGTGCGGGTTCGGGATCGCCAAACATGGAATTTTGACCGACAGCCTCCAACTCGGCTGCACTTGGCTTTCCAGCCTCTTCCTGCTCACCAGTGTCCCATGGCGGCGTATCCGTGTTTTCCGGTGAATCACCCATGCCCACTTGCTACGCGTTTGGCGCGGCAATGTCATGCCATGTGACGTCAGAAATGCATGGAAAAGGAGCCGAGCGACCCGCCGCAATTCACCTGGGCTGCTTCCTTCCGGACCTGACCCGGTGAGCGAACGCTAACGTCCACCCGACTCCCGAGCGGGCATATGGCGATGATTCGTCGAAAATTCAACAGCGCAGTTAGCGAGCCGGTATCAGCGAAAGTTGTCCGCGTAAGCTTGTATCTTGAGCGATTTGGGCGGTGTCGCATGAATGCGCACGGCAATCCCATGCTTCTCAGCGTATTCCTTCGCCGCCTCTTTAGTCGGGAATTTGAGCGAGACCTGCGCCTGAGTGTCGCCGCTGCCCGTCCATCCCATCAATGGATCGGGCCGACGCGCTTCGGATTGCTCGAATTCGAGCACCCAAGTGTCAATCTTCGCCTTGCCTGACTGCATGGCACTTTTTGGCTGCTGATAGATACGTGCGCTCATGGCGAAGCCCTTAATTCAGTTTTCGCTGCGATTGAAGGCGTTTTTGGTCTTCAGACTTGGTTTTTCCACCCACGGCTCGTCGGGCCAGCGGTGCTTCGGATACCGCCCCTTCATATCTTTCTTCACATCTGCCCAGCTGCCACGCCAAAACCCGGGCAAATCTCGGGTCGACTGAATCGGACGGCCCGCCGGGCTGGCCAGCTTGATTAACAGTGGTGTGCGCCCGATCATCGGGTGCTGGTCCAATCCGAACAGGGCCTGCACACGAACTTCAACTGATGGAGCGTCATCGCCAGCATAATCGATCGTGTGACATGTTCCGGCAGATGATGTGAACTCGCGCGGAGCCAATCGGTCCAACTGTTGGCGCGTGCCCCAATCGAGCTGATTGAGGATGGCTTCAATCAGCTTTCCGCGCGGCACATCGAGATCGCGCCGTCCATACAGTATCGGTCTCAGCCATGTGTCGGCGCTGTCTCGGAGCCTTTGTAGTTCAAGCGCTTCAATCTGTGCGAATTTTCCGCGTGCCAATAGGTCAGCAGGCAGGAGTTCTCCCAAGCTTTCCAACGCCTTTTCCACTATCTTATCCACAATCGCTTCCGGGTCTGGCGCGGGATCTGGACCACTTGCCAAGGTGATCGCACCGAGCCTCCTCTCTAGCCGCGCCTCAGCACGCTTTTCCTCATTATTCCAGTTTATTACCGAGCGCTTTTCAACCAGGTATTGAAGATGCTCTTCGATGTCTTGCACGCTCAGTTCCGCTGCTGCGGCGATCCGCGCGCCCTTTGCCTGACCCTGCGCATCGCCAATAACTATCCACTCCGCACGCGCCAGAGGTGAAGCAGGATCAAGTTGAAAGCCCCTGCCACCAGCCGACAGCCATTGCTCGCCAGACTTGTCGCGTCTTCTCGCGACAAAATCAGGCCGCGCAAATGCGAGGAAAAGTGCTGGATTGCGTGGCTCCGGTTCCGTGCCTGAAATTAACCGCTCCGCTGCCTTTGCCCAGCCCTGAGCAAGCTTGCGCGAGGCTTCTGCGCGTTTACCCCGATCGCCGTTCCAATGATCCAGGCGCTTAAGCAGATCCTCACCGCGACCGCCGAGCCCGCGCTCCTGCACGAGCAGAACCAACTTCGCTGCGTCAAACGCTTGCGAAACCTCCGCTCCGAATAGCACCGCGGCAGCAGCGAAGGGATCTAGGGGCAATGAAGCGATCTGATTGCCTTGCGCAGTTATCCTGCCGTCTTCGTCCAGAGCCCCCATTTTCAACAGCGAAGTGCGCGCGGTGGCAATTGCGGCTTCCGGTGGGGGATCGATCCAGGCCAGGCTCGCAGGGTCAGAACTTCCCCATTTTGCAAGTTTCAGGACCAGAGGCGCCAGATCGGCTGTCTCGATCTCAGCGGGAGCGAACGCTGGGCGGCCAGCATGCCCACCTTCTTCCCACAAGCGGTAGGCCACGCCCGGCCCTTGGCGGGCGGCGCGGCCGGCCCTTTGCGCTGATGCCGCTTGACTGGCGCGGCGGGTAACCAGCCGAGTAGTTCCAGCTGCCTTGTCGAATTCGGCATATCGCGCGAGACCGCTATCGATGACGACAGATACTCCGTCCAGAGTCAGCGAAGTCTCGGCAATGGCTGTTGCGAGCACAATCCGTCGGTGACCGCCCGCATCGCGTTTGATCGCTGCGCGCTGCTGCGCGGGCTGAACTTGTCCGTGCAGTGGAAGGATGGGCACATCAGGCAAGCGTGCTTCCAGGCGTTCTCTTGTGCGTTCAATCTCACCGATACCGGGAAGGAACGCCAGCAATTCCCCCTCTGTCTCTCGCCAAGCCTGCATCACCGCATCGGCCATCGCGTCTTCATTGCGCGCATCGGGTCGCGAACCCAGCCATTCAATACGTAAAGGATACGCGCGCCCTTCACTTTCGATCACTGGTGCGCGATTCCCCAGAAGCTTCGCAAAGCGCGCACCATCTATCGTTGCGCTCATAACCAATATGCGCAGGTCATTGCGCAAGACGGCGCGGCTTTCCAAGGCCAGCGCCAGACCAAGATCGCTGTCCAGATGCCGCTCATGCGCTTCGTCGAACAAGACAGCGGAAATGCCTGCCAGTTCAGGGTCTTCGATGATACGGTTTACGAAGATGGCCTCTGTTACGACCAGAACGCGCGTTTTGGCCGATGTTTTGCTATCCAACCGGGTCACATAACCGACTGTTTCACCGGGTTTCTCGCCCAGTATTTCCGCCATACGTTCTGCTGCTGCGCGAGCCGCAACTCGCCGCGGTGAAGTGAGGATTATCTGTCCAGTGCACCAGGCTTCTTCAAGCAGGGCCGGGGCCACAGCCGTAGTCTTGCCCGCACCCGGCGGCGCAACAAGCACCGCAGCGCCAGAATCTGCCAGTGCTGTCGTCAACTCTCCGAGTTTCTCATCTATTGGCAGTTCGAGAAGCATAGCTAGCCCCTGCCACAATCAGACACGCAGGCACAGATTGAAATTTGCTGTTAGAAGACAGCATCTTTCGCGCTTTGGTTGCGAAAGCCCGCGCAGACTCGTCCGTTCATTCGGGTCTGCTAACTGTGATGGGTCGAAGTTTGAAGGGGGAATACATTCATGAAGCAACTTATGACCGCCGCAGCTGCGGTGACGCTGGTATTCGGTGTGGCCGCTTGCGGCGAAACGGCAGAAGCTCCGGCAGAAACAGGGCTGTCTGGCACCTGGAAAGCCAATGTCGAATCTGCCGAATTCGAGAATAGTGTCAACAGCTACACCGTAGCCGATGGCACATATACTTGTAATCATTGCATGCCGCCGTTCTCAGTGACCGCGGATGGCGAGTGGCAATCAGTCGAGCGTCCCGGTGTAGACAACCTCAAGGTAACCATTGTTGACGATAGCACATTGGAATCCTCCAGCCGCAAGGGTGAGGAAGTTCTGGGAGAGTCGGTCTGGAATGTGAGCGAAGACGGACAGACGATGACTCTCAGCTGGACGAATTTCAGAGGCGATGAGACAACAAACGGCTCGACAACCTATGCGCGTGCCTCTGCCGGGCCAGACGGTTCGCATGCGGTATCGGGCGAATGGACTGTCTCTCAACTCGGTGAAATGAGTGACGCAGCGGTGACCTGGACCTATACGATCGATGGCGACACGATTACCAGCACGGGCAACAGTGGTGGATACACCGCGACATTGGGCGGTGATCCGGTCACTCCTGAAGATGATGACACTGGTCGGGTTCTGGCCGTCGAGAAGACTGGTGAGAACAGCTACCGCGAGACCTATTCACGCGATGGAGAAGTGATCAACGTTCTGGATCTGACTGTAGATGGTGACACGCTCTCAGGTGTTTCGACTGACCCTCGTGACGGAAGCACCGTCAGATGGACAGCAACACGTCAGTAAATCCAGTTACTTAAGCTATGAATCTCCCGACCCTGTATTGCGCAACGTCGGGATTTTCTTTGCTTTGCTAGGCTTGATTAATAGCCGCGCGCGACCGCGAACATCGCCGCTTCAGCCATCGCTACGCGAGCCTTGCTTTCCGGGAAGATAGAGATCGCATCGATAGCGCGCTGGGCAAAATGACGTGCCCGTTCGCGTGTATCTTCGACCGCATTGTGTCGCGCCATCAGCTCGCGTGCATATGCGAGGTCTTCATCTGAGGACCGGTGCCCCATGATCGCGTTTTTCCAGAACTTGCGCTCATCCTCTCCGCCGCGCGCATAGGCCAGAATGACCGGTAGAGTCATCTTGCCTTCGCGGAAATCATCGCCCTGCTCTTTGCCCATTTCGGTCGCATCCGAATCGTAATCGATCGCATCATCGACCAGCTGGAACGCGACCCCCAGATTGCGCCCGTAATCTTCCAACGCGCGTTCTTTTTCTTCATCGCATTCTGCAACAACCGCACTGATCTGGCTGGCGGCTGCAAACAATGCGGCCGTTTTTGCACCGATGATATGCAGATAGCGCTCTTCACTGGTTTCAATTTGACGTTGCGCTGACAACTGGGAGACTTCCCCCTCAGCAATCACCGCACTGGCATGGCTGAGTATCTTCAAAACCCGCAGGCTGCCATCTTCAGTCATCAACTCGAACGCGCGGCTAAACAGGAAATCACCGACCAGAACCGTCGCTGGGTTACCGAAAAGGATGTTGGCTGCCGCCTTGCCACGGCGCAGTTCGCTGCCGTCGACGACATCGTCGTGCAGCAAGGTGGCCGTATGAATGAATTCAACAGCGGCTGCGAGCAGATGATGCCGCGAACCCTGATAGCCAACCAGTTCGGCTCCAGCGAGCGTAAGCATCGGACGAAGACGTTTTCCGCCGCCAGAGATCAGATGGCCGGCGAGTCGCGGAATAAGCGGGATCTCGCTCTGCATCCGTTCGAGAATTACCGTATTCACTGCATTCATACCGTTTGCCGTCAGCGCGAGCATAGGCTCAAGCGATGGCTGTTTTCGGGGAAGCGGGACGACCGTTGCGCTCATGCCACGCCACATGAAGGTCACAAGCGCGCTTGGCAAGGCTGGATTTGATGCTAGCTTTGCAAGTGATGTCTGATGAAACGCAAACCTCGTCCGAACCCGATCGGGTCCTGTCCGCTTACCGCAAGAGCATCGACAATATCGATGCTGCAATAATTCATATGCTGGCCGAGCGGTTTCGCATCACGCAAGCCGTCGGCGAATACAAGGCGAAGGTTACTCTGCCGCCTGCCGACCCGGCGCGCGAGGAGCGCCAGATATCGCGCCTGCGCAAATTGTCCGAAGAGGCTGATCTCGACCCTGAGTTCAGCGA
>Ga0181552_10000246_pt1 | contig 40401 bp, 31 predicted proteins | sample 011ome_18_FD_130583 | JGI IMG/M metagenome (GOLD analysis project Ga0181552, IMG submission 130583) | Coastal salt marsh microbial communities from the Groves Creek Marsh, Skidaway Island, Georgia - 011501BT metaG (megahit assembly) | ecosystem: Environmental > Aquatic > Marine > Intertidal...
GTTATTATTTTTATTTACCAAAGACATCATAAGATTCATAAATTCCGAAGGTATTTGATTTTTATGAAAAATATAAATTTTATTTTTACATATCAAATTATATAAACTGGTAGTTCCAATTTGGGATCGATATAACAATAAATAATAATTCGATTGTTTATCTAAGAAACGCTGGTAATCAATCTGTTTATTATTCTTTCCTTTTTGCTTACGCTTATCTAATACAATAATATTTAAAGAATATATTTTTGATAAATAATGTAAATCCACAATACATCCATTATAAATCTGGCTTTTGATAAATCCTATGAGTTGCTCAAGTGATACCAATTTATCTAAATCCTGACTCCCACAGAAAGATCGATATTTATTAAGAATATGTTGTTCACTATTATTTTTTTCTTTATTCTTTTTATTTTTAATAGAAAAAATAATTTCTTGACTAATTTCATTTTTCATATCTTGAATGTTTAAATTTTTATTTTGTTTATATACATTTTTATTCGTATGAATAGCAAAGAGAACTTGCTCTAATAAATTATTTTGCTTCGTATTTACTTTGAAATCTTTTAAATATTTTTGCCAATAACCAGATAATTCATCGTATTTAAATTCATTGATAATATTATTTTTACTTAATAAATAATAACTCTTATCAAAAGCATATTCACGTGTTGTAGATTCTTCTATTAAAGGACGATTATCAATAAACACACCTTTATTATCATAATAAATTTGATTAATACGATATTCAATATCTTCAGCGTCTAATGTTTTTACCAATAAATATTTATTATTATTTTCAGGAATATAATTTTTATTAATGATATTATTTATATCATTATTAAGAATTTCTTCGCGTTTAATCTTAAATCGAAGTAATTCATCCATAATTTTACTAATATAGAAGTTATAATTTTCCACGCCTTTATAAATATCTAATAAATTATATTTATTGATATAAAGTTTGCAACTATTTTTATCAATTACACAGTGAGGGTCATCTTCACATGTTAATATACTTTGTTCATTATTTGAATTGGAAGAATTATTGACTTTAGATACTTTAGATTTTTTTATATTTCGAGAAAAGCATGGAACACGTTTATTTGGTGTATGATAATCATCGTAATCAATAGTATGTTTTTTCTGAGATGTAATATTTTTGAATATTTCATTAAGTATTTTATACATTTTTTTTCTATTTTCATTTAAACGGTTATTATTGATGATATAATTGCTATTATTTATATTTTTGTTATTATTGCTACTATTGCTATTGCTATTGCTATTGCTGTTGCTATTGCTATTGCTATTGCTATTGCTATTGCTGTTATTTTCATCATAAATAATTGCCAAGATTTTCTTTAAATACGTCTTATTTTTATGAATAAAAATAGATAACTCAAATCGCATACGATTATACGTTTCATCTTCAAAATTCTTTTTATTTATTTTTTCTACACGATCATCATACATTTTAATTTGTTGACTCAAACTTTCATCAACATCACTATAATAATTCAGTGAACTTATTGGTAATTTTTTATCGTTGTTAGAAGTATTTAAAATAGGAACAATTCGTCCTGTATTTGTGACAAGTGCTACAATATACTTTTTAGAAGAGAAATCAAGAATTTTTGACTCATAAAAATAATGTAATTGTGTATGTTTGCTAATTTGACTTACTATTTTTAAATTATCTTTAAATGATAAACGTGGTATCTTTTTATGGTCTGCAATAATTTCATAAGAAAACTTGGGAAATAATGGACTAGGTTGGATGGGAACATAAAAATGATTATGTAAAACAATACCAAATACTTTATTATAACTATCTACACATTGATATTTTGGTTTATAATCATTATTTAATTTTTTATCTTTAATGGCTTGTAATAATTGCAATAATATAAATTCAATATCAAACGAAAATTTATAATTCATTTCATTTTTCTGTGTGGAAAAAGGAAGTTTATCTTTTTCAATATTCTTTTTTAATACTTGTAGCCAATCTATTTCATATTTATTTTGACAACCTTTTTGCGATATATCATATATTTTTTTTACATAGATCATGGAACTATCAAATATACATGATTTAGATACTAATTTTCCATCTCCTTCTAAATAATGAATTGGTTCATAATAATGTCCACTTTTTAATATAATTATATTTTTACGATTTAAGTTATAAAATTGTGTAAGATCTTCACCAAATGGACAAATTAAATTATCATTTTCAAAAATAAAAATATTTGCGCCTTCGGGAAATAAAATATTTTCTCTTTGTAAGAAATCCCATAAATATTGATGCCCCATATATACTTCTTTATTGCGCAAATAGGAAATATAATTTTCCATAGAAGTCGCTTTTGACTTTTTGTTATGAAAAAGAACTTCTAAATTACCATAGTGCAGACTAAGAAATAAAGGATTATCATTTTCTAATTTTTCAATAAATGTTTCCACTAAATCATCCAATGATAATTGATTACTTTTTGTATAACATGAAATAATATCAAGCATACATGATAAAAAGGATCTATTTTTCTCATGTTTAATTCCTTTCTTTAAAAATCCTTTATTATACCCTAAATATCCGGTTGTCAATTTTGTATTTAATAATTTACTTAAATAAATCGGAAGTATTCCATAACGATGATTATCAATGGGACTTTTTTTACCTAAAATATAAACACTATCATCTTTCTTATTTACATTGATGTTATTATTTATTTTCATACATTTTTTATATTGTGGTTTTTGACGCTGCTCAGATTTATAACAACAAGGCAAGCAAAATCCTTCGGGTGTGGTATAATTACTCACAAAACCAGGATATGAATATTCATGTGCTTCACGTACAATAGCTCGATGATCCCCAAAAGGACATTTTAAAGTAGCACATATTGCTTTATCTTTTTCAGATCCAATAGTGTACCCTTTTTTTTGCAGTGTTGCACTATTTACATCCGATACGGCAATCGGAATTTCACAAATGGGACACCATATTTTAGGACAAATATACCAGCGAGGAAATTGTTCTCGGGAAGTATAGGAAATAGCATATTCATAAGAATTTTGATTTACATTTTTCGTTTTTTCAGGATCTTTATCCATCACAACGGGTTGAAATTTACGTTGGCATTTTACTGAATAACGATCTTTATCTTCTTTTTTTTGTTTATTTTCACCTTTTAATTTTTTATTTTTATCTTTTTGCGGTTTAAACAATATATGGTCATACATTTGTAAACGACGAATAAAATATCGCGGATCAGCACAAGCATCTTTACATGTACCTTTATCAAGTATTGGATCATTACATTTGAGTAAAATTTCAGAAACAACATTAGAAGCTGATAATATACCTCTTTTTTGTAAATTATTTTCATTATTTTTCTCTACATTTTCATCTTGATTATTTTCTTCTCTTAATTCTTCCATATTTACATTAACAGTTTCATTATTTTCATTATTATGATCATCTAAATCTTCATAAACATTAGAAGACATGGTAAAAGGTATATTTAGCAAATTAAAAGATGAAAAATTATTAAAATTAACTACTTCTTGATTTAAATTAGGCTGAATAACAAAACTGGAATTTATTATTTTATTTTTATTTTTTTGGAAATATAGATACATAAATGTTTGTAAAAATTGATAAATAATCGGAATTAAATAAATTTTTGTGACACCACTTACTTTAATATTTTGGTTATTGATTTCGATTTTATTACCTAATTTAAAATGAGAGTCTATTTTGGAAGAAGAAGAAGTAGAATATTTACGTATCCATTCTTGAATATATTTATTTGCTTCTTCTTTACTTTTTTCATATTTTTCTTGTAAAAAATGGATAATTTCTGATTCTGGAACTTTATCTTGTTTGAAAATATCAATTTGATGAATAATATCACTCATTGGGGTAAATCCCGAGATTTTTTTGTATCTTAATTCTAAATTATTGATAAAATTTTGAGATTGTTTTCTATTTTGACTATCGTCAAAAAAATAAGATGGAAACTTTTTGGAAAATTCATATAAATCTTTAAAATTAAATGATTGTTCTTTTTGAAAGGGAATAATAATATTTAAAAATTTTACTTCCGTGTTTTCTGAAAATTGTAATTCCTTATTTGGATTAACATTTTTATTTGTAATTACATTCGTTAATGAAACATTAGGTGGTTCTATGTACTGAACTTCATTCACTTTTTTTGGAATAATATGTTTGTTGATTTCTTTAATAATTTCTCGGACATTTAAAATACCCATTGATAATTCTTTGAGGGAAGCATTATTTTTATTTTCAAAGGCCATGAGAATTAATAATTCATTATTTTTCTTAATTGATAAAGATAAATACCGCGGTTCATTTTCATAATCAATTAAGTGTCGTTTTAAACTAATGCCATTCATTTTTTTTGTTAAATCTTTTAATATCCAGTCTTTTAAAGTTTGTTTTTTAATTCTATTTTTTTGAAGAGCTTCCCGAGAAGTTAATGAAACTGGAATTCCTGTTAAATCTTCTCCGTACTTAATAAAAGGTGTTTTCATATCAAGTTTTTTGTCCCGCAAATAATCAAAAATTTGATATAAATCTAGGCTATTTTTTTTATTTTTTTGGGAAAAATGACTATTCACTTTGATCTGAACATTAATTATATTACAGCTTCCAAGTACTGAACTATTTTTTGAATTGTTTTTATTTTTTTTATTTGTGTAGTTTTTTATTTGTAATTTACGTTCTTCTTGATGAAAATTTTCTTCTTTTTGGAAAAAATCGCTTACTTCCTTATATATGCTTTTAATTTTAGTATTATTTTCTTGTTTTTTATCTTTTTTATGAAAAGGAAAATGTTTAAGTAAAAATGTCTGATAAATACTTTCGGGAATATTATTGCGATAATAACTTTTTAAATAAGATAATTCGTCATGATAATCAGTAAAATAAATTTTATTCGTTTTTACATTTATAGAATCTAATAAATCTTGTATTAACATATTATTTTCACTTGTATTTATACGATAATTTGGTCCTATGCGAAAATTTTTATTTACTGTAGGAACTTGATAATAAACACATGGTGAATTATTTATTTTTTCATCTTGTGCATTTTGAAAATATACACCAATAATTTCGTTTTCCTTTTTATTATTTTTTATCCATAATTCTTGATCAAATGGTACAATAAATTTATTATTTTTAACATTGCTTATATAAACAAAAATTTTTTTACGAACATCATTAATAGTATCATCTAAATAAATAGAATGAAAAATAAATTGAATTGTTGCATATTCTTTTTTTTTAAAAGAAGAAATCCATTGTTCGTAATATAATGGATACTCTTTTTTTAATTCTTTCAGAGATGATTCTTTTACTTTTTCTTTTTTATTAAGAGCGTCAAAAGTATTTTTTAAAGAAGAAGATAAATTATTTCCTACAAATATATATAATTCCTTATGTAAAGTTTCTTTTTTTGATGATTGATAAATAGTACTTACTTTTTCAATTTCAAAAACAATTGAATTAATTTTTATATCACATGACATAATTAATATATAATCATATATTTTTTCTTTGACTTTCTTTTTATTTTTTAATAATAGTAGAAAATAAAATTTGGCATAATAATTTATAAATAATTATTATCGATTGATTATAGGTTTGATACTTTATCAAAATCTAAAATTAATCGGTAAAATCCAAGTGGAAATAAAAGATGCCATAACACATGTCCATATTTGGTAAATTCTGTGCACATTAATTCAGAAAGAATCCAGAAAAATGCTCCACATGATGATAATGCTAAATTATTTTTATAAGGTATATTGTATTTATTTCCTACTTTATAGATTAATATTATTGTTGGTAGTAAATATAATGTAAAAATATGAGGAAATAAATAATCATTTCTCGGATCAGTATTTAACACAATAAATAGAATCATAAAAACTGTATTCATATTATTATAATAAAGGCTTAATCCACGAGATGGTATATTATATTTATAATACAAGTGCAGTAATCCATATAAACCATAATAATTAGCCATTATCATAGATATTTCGTCACCTTGTTTTCCATACCAATCTAAGTAATAATGATAATAAAAACTACTTAATCCATTTAACATTAAAATGGTAGAAATATTATATAAAATTTTATTGCGTGGTAATTCATAAATTAAGGGGACAAATGAAATAAATAAAGAAGTATATGCATTCCATAATTCGGGACCTTGATTTTGAGTTAATCGAGATTCACAAAAATGATGGGAAAATTCAATGACACTCATTCTAAAAAATACTTTATTAATTATTATCAAAATAATAATTTTTATTATCGAAAAAAATAAATTAGACATCTAATGGTGAATCAGTGACTTTAATTCCACAATATTCTTTTGGATTATTTGTATAATCTTCTTTAGTATATAAATTTGCTTTAATTGCTTCTTTTAAAAGACGTTTGAAATTTTCCCAGAATTCGGGAGTATGACCTACTGATTTGGTCATAATATGCGCAAGTTCATGAATGGCGACAAAAGTAATTGTATTTTCTTCTACAAGTGATTCATTTGTATCTTTTTGGCGAATACAGAAGACAATTTTTTCACCCTTATTTACAGAATATGAGGTGTACTGACTTCCTTTTCCTGATTCAGAAATATTATTGGCATTAAATCGTTTATTTAAACGTATAACACTTGGATCATTTGGATATTTTTGTTTCATTAATAATGTAAGACGCTCTAATTTCATTCGAATTTTAGCAAGTAAATTGGCTGCTTCTTTTTTATCTTCCATGTTGCGTACTAAATATTCCTTATCGTCGATGTCAGATTTGGTGAAAGTGATATCTTGACTTAAGTGTTCATAATGAGAATATCCTAATAAAGCAAAAGCAATAATAATAAGTAATCCTATTAAATAATTTACGTCCATAATATATAATTACATAAAAATATTATATATTATAAATATAATTATTCTAATTTTGATTTTGCTTTTACTTTATTCGGATTTTTCATTTATAATTATTTAGAATCATAATTTTCTAAAAACAAATTAATTTCTTTTACAGAAGTGCTTTTTTTATGTATTTTCTTATAATTTTTCAAAATTTCTTTCACAATAACATCATAATAATATGAAACGTATTTTTTTTCTTTCAAGAATAAATATAATTGATGATAATTTTGAATATCCATTGTAATATTTATTTGATATTTATCATATAATTCTTCTTTAATTAATTTGATATAATTAGCAAAAAATAAAACGACTAAAATTTTATGATTTGATGTCTTAAAAAATTGTAATTTATACAAATGAAAATAATATGTTAAAATATCTATAAAAATCTTGTTTTTAACATCAGGTTCTCTTCGAAGTTGATATTTTTTTAATAAAGGAGGTAGTAATTTTTCATAAATATATATGTATGTTTTAACCTTTTTTTTATATTGTATTTTAAATAAATAAGAATAGTTCCCAAAAGTATAGTTCCCAAAAGTAATATGATTTAATTTTACTCTATATATTTCCTGTTGCTTGTTATATATATTATTTCCTTCTTGACTCTTATTATTATCCTTTCCTTTTTTAAATTGACGATTGAATAATAAAAAAGAAATTCTATCATTAAAAAGGCAGTATGTATCAATATATTTTTTTTTTTCAAAATTAATATCGTATTTAAAAGTGCCATTTTTTTTAATACCTTCTAGATTCCTATAGATTAAATCAGAACAATATTTTAAATTATTGGGACTTGTCATAATAATAATATATAATATTTAATTATATATTAAAGATATTTTATTATGTTATAATTGTTCCTAAGTTAATGATATAATTTTAACATTAAATTATTTACACTTATGTAAAAATTTAAAATGAATAATTACCGTAAGTCTTATTTTTACCACGATATTGGCCAATATATTTTCTTTGTTCAGGACTTGTACATACACAACCGCGATCTGTAGAATATGTAGAAGGACAACATTCTGGACTACTGTAAGAACGGTTAAAGATAAACATACTATCTTCTGGTAATTCTGCGTAAATAACTTCATTTTTCAAAGGAAGAGGAGTACCTTGAGGAACATATAATTTATTTGGTTTTATAGGAGTATCACATGGAGGGTGTTTCCATCCACCTTTACATGGAGTTTTTAACTGTAAATTATCATAAGATCCTAAAACACCATTGCCCATATTGAATTTAACAGGAGATGGACTTGTTGGACCAGTATTAGCCATAACACCATTTAAGTCATTAATACTGTAAGATTTATTTTTTTTAGGAGTAATATTATTATGTACGTTTTTATAATTATAATGAGACATATATTATAGTATAATATTTTTTATTAAACAATAAAAAATAATAAAAAATATAAATTAAAAAGTGTAAATTAAAAAAGTGTAAATAATTTAATTTTAAAATTAAATCTTAAAATTTTATTTTTGTATTATTTATCTAGTAAATTTTGTGTATATTTAGATATAAATAATGCGTTACAATCATTTGTTTTAATCGAATTTTCTACTAAATCCATTTCTTCTTCTTCGTCAAAGTATAATTGTAAATATTTACATTCGATACTTTCAAACTGTAAAATCTGCAATTCATCTAATAACCATTTTACTTTAAATGATGAATTGATTAATACTCCAAAATCATAATAGGGCCCTAAAAATTCTTTAATAATGGATATATTATAATCCTTATCATTAATACGAAATGTTTCTATATCTTTACAATCCATGCGAAAATAAAGTAATAAATTATTTAAAAATGAATCTTGTTTCATTAAATTTATATAATCTTCATCATAAAATGGTAATAATAGATCACGTGTTTCTTCCTTATTTTCTTTTCTTTTTTTTACTAAATCATAATATCCATAAAAAAGTCGATATTGTTTATTATTTACTTGATAATTTATTAAAAAACGAGTATCTTCATTAAATTTAATATTTTTTATACCATAGTAATCAACAATTGTTCGAAATAATTGAGCACTATACATTTTTACTTCTTTCTTTTTCAAATATTCAAAAACTGGAAACGTCACTAATTGATTATTTAAATTATAATAGACTAACTTGACATTTTTGACATAAAAATTTTTATCTATAAAATAATGATCGTAGTATTTATAAATATTTAATTTTGTCCATAGTATTTGATCTACCATAAAACCCAAAAAAAATACAAAATAATACTTTAGAAATTGAAAAAAAAAAGAGTCTTGTAGTGAATAAGCATATTCTTTTAAGAAAGAGATGATCATTGTTTCTACTGAATTATATTGTATATACTTTTCGAAAGAATTTATAATTTATTATAACTATTTCTCTTTTAAATCTATTTTATTTCATTATTCCATATAAAGTTATTTTACATGAAATAATGAAAATAGTAAATTCCTAATAAAAAATGATTTAATTTGTTTCACCTAAATGTATTTAAATAGAACTACTTACTATTAATAATACACTTTGTTTATTTCATTATGTCCGAAACTACGATACCTAATTATCCAATTTTATACAAAGATAAAAACGGCAGGATTTACCAATGGTCGATTGAAATTAAAAAAATAAAAGATGATATTTACCAGTTAATCTATGCTCACGGGCAAAAAGATGGTAAGATTACTCCTCATTATTTAGATATATCTAAAGGAAAACAAAAACGTAATGTTCTTGAACAAGCAATTATGGAAGCTAATAAACGGTGGAATGATAAAAAAGAGAAAGAATTATACGATTCAAATGATGATACAATATCTGATTCATCTGAAAAATCTTCTAAAAAAGAAGCAAAGGAGAAAACAATTATTGTACGTCCAATGTTAGCAAAAACATTTGATCCTACATTATATGATAAAAATTCCCGTGCTTTTAAGATATCATTTGATCCATATGCTTATGTCCAACGTAAATTGGATGGCATTCGGTGCATATCCTATTTAAATGACAAAAAAGAGGTTGTACTTGAATCTCGAACAGGATCAAAGTTTGAAAACTTTGATTTATTACGATCACAACTGAAACCCATGTTAGAAACATTAGGTAAAAATATTTATTTAGATGGTGAATTATATACCAATAAGATTCCGTTTCAGGAAATTTCTGGATTTGTTCGAAAATCTAAAGAACATGCTACACACGAAAATATTGAGAAGATCAATGTGATTGAATATCATATTTATGATATATTAACACTCAACAATCCTGATTTAACATTTGAGGAACGTATGAAGAAATTAACTCTATTAGAAAAAAAATATTCTACACCCATTGTTCAATTTGTGGAAACGGTTAAAGTCAAAGATCACAATGATGTACAAACATTACATGATCAATTTGTTAAAGAAGGATTTGAAGGATTAATGGTAAGAGATCGATCTGGTCCCTACGAAATTAATAAACGTTCAAAATATCTCCAAAAGTTCAAGTGTTTTGATGAAGCTGAATTCGAAATCACCGGTTATCATGCAGAATTAATTGATGATGGAAGTAAAAATCAAGGTAAAAAAATGGTTGTTTGGGAATGTATTACCAAGGATAAAATTCCATTCAGTGCGCGTCCCAGTGCTACAAATGAAGATCGTATGAAATTATACCAAGATTCTGAAAAATATCTTGGTAAAAAACTAACTGTTAAATATTTTGGATTTAGCGAGGAAGGTATTCCTCGATTCCCAGTTGGAAAAGATATTCGCGAAGATTATTAAACATCATCTAATTTAGAATATCGTTATTTATAATTTATTATAAAAATAATATATATTTTATTATTATTTTTTTACTATTTTTATTACAATTTATTTTTATTATAATGAATCATTATCATCATCATCATCATCATCATCTCGAAATAATATTTTTGTTAATAAATTGAGAAAAAAAACAAACATATTTGGCATTTCATGTTTATTATTTACTTGATTTTCATTTATTGTGCGATTTTTCCATTCCAATTTCATTAATTCTTTAAATTCAACGAAATCCATATCCGTATCGGGTTCATATTGTTGAATTTTTCCATGAGAATCTACATAATCAAAATAATCATAATGTACTGAATTTTCAGTACCATAAGAATAGCATTGTATAGTAATACAAGGATCTTCATTTGTTTCTAGATTTTTTAATTGATGAATTTGATTCAATGTTGGACTAATCCATGTTACATCATCTTCATAAAAATCAGCATCTCCAAATGGTTCAATTGTCGGATTATTACCATTTAAGAAAGGGTATAAAGAAACATGAATGGATCCATGTAATACGCGAATAATGGCATCGCAATCAGCATGACTATGAACAGGGCTAAAGTGCCCCACAGGCCAAATTTCCATTACATAGGGTATTCCAGGAGATTCTCCATTATTTTCACCTAAAGTGATACGTAAATATGTTTCTTTACTATTTGGTTTTAATTTATTAAATTCGTCACTTTTTTTAATTAATTGTTTATGACACCACATTCCCGGTGTTTGGATACTATACTTGATTGCTTCAGTAAAATCAGGAAAATCATCATCATCTAAAACAAAATTTCTACCTGAAATAGAATTATATAAAATTTGTGATGTAGATGATAAATGAGATGATGGTAAGTAAATATTTTGTGCTACGTCATCCATAGTTAATTCATCTTTATCTTTGACATATAATGAAATATATTGATTAATCGGATCACGTAATAATCTACGTGGAAGTATATCTGAATTTATCAACTTAATTTGTGTCAAACTTTCTAGAAATAATTTATTTTCTTCCCATTGTTCGGGATGATCTTTGTCATATTCAAAAAAATATTGATATATAGCAGTATCAATACGTGCTTCTCCAATACCTGCGCAAAATCTTTGGTTTTGACTATCTAAACTAAACCAATAATATGCACCATTTAATGTAATTAGGCCTTTGTTATTTTTATCATCTTGAAACTCTTTTTGGTTGGATATTTGTTTCACAGTTACAGAACCATTGTTAAAAGCCACTTCTAAACCATCATTTTCTGATGAATTTAAAATTTGAAATGTACATGGTTCTTGATCGTATTTTAAAAAATCGAATAAAAAAACAGTTTGCCCATGAATTAATAAATTGATCTTTTCATTATCTTGAAAATTTGTATTTTTTAAATTAAAAGCTCTTGGGATGGATGTAAATTTATTCATTGAAATAGTTGATACTGTTTCCATGATTAATTAAATTATAATAATTATTATTATTTTTCCTTTAAATTGAAAAATAATAGTTATACATAAATTACATAAATAAATGATATAAATTATATAATCAGAAAAAAATATCATCTTAATATATAGAAATAAATAGAATGGATATTTATTTTATTTTTGGTATAATTATTTTCATTGTTATGATCCTTCTTTTATGTGGAAATTATAAAATTATATTACTTCAAACTGAAAAATTTTCGAATAAATTTACCAATGATAGAAACTGTAATTGTAGTCAAAAAAATATTGAGGAATGTAATACTTATGGAAAATCATGTGTTTGCGATTATTTCCAGAAAAATAGCCACTTTTGCCAAGATGCTTATTAACATTAATAACCATCATTTTCAATTTTCATATTATTATTTTCTTCATTAAGATGATGAAATATTTCAAGAGCTTCTTCTTTTCGCTTATCAAATATATCGCTTATACAACCATTTACACTATTTTTTATATTTTTATCATTGATGAATTCTTTATATTTACTTTCAATGATATTACATTGATTCTCGATATCAATGGGTATTTTTGAATGTTGAATGACTTCATCTTTAATTTTATTTAATTCATCGTGTAATTTTTTCATTGATAAATTAACAATTTCATCTTTTTCCATATTTTTATAATTATTATCTGAATCATAAACATATCCCATATTTGAGTTTTTATCTAAAATAACATTTAAATTATTCTTATTTTCGAGAATTTGTTTTAATAATTCAGTATATTTATTATCAGTAAGAAGCAATAATTGCTTCAAATACATATCAATATGCTTGGTATCCCATTCTTGATCAAATGAGATGGGCATTTTAGGAAGATTGATAATATAAATATTATTATTAATCGTATTATAAGTATTATGTTGATTTTCAATAATGGTATTATTTTGTTCTAAGTTTTCGGAAATTCCATTCATCTTCGCTGATTCGTAGGATAATTGTACATGAACATCATTATCATTATTAGGAGACATAATGTCTTCTTTTTGATCACATGATTGTAATAATTCTTGATTTTCTATAAATATATTATCTTCTTTTTTTTCATCATTTTTGATTATATTTTCCTTAATTTGACTATCATTATCGTCTTTAGTAATATCTTTATTATCAGATAATTTTAAAGAGTCTATTTCTTTTTCAGAAGATGATATATTACTATCTTTTCCTTTTTTTTTACAATAAAATTTTATATGTTTTTGTAAAAAACTATTACTACTATAATTTTTATTACAATAAGTACATTTATTTTTTGATACTTCTTTATCATTTTTACGCATAGTGGATATTAAAAAAATCTCATCATCGCTATATTTTAATGATTCTAGACGTTTGATACATTGTTTCTTTTTATTTAAATGAACAATCATGTTGCTTTTTTTATTTGTAGTATGACCACATCGTGCACATTCAAAAATATTTTCCATAGTAAAAAGAGTCTTTTTATACTATATTTATATAAAAATTTGTCTTTAAATCAAAGTCGTAATATAGCTTTTTTTTATTTTAAACATATTTTATACCAATAAATATATCTTTTTATTCAAAAAAACATTACCAATAACGTTCAAAAACGTAATTTAGCTCGTAATTTAGCTCGTAATTTAGCTTTTTTTTTCATAAAAAAAAAAATGCATTTTATATGTTTTATTTTTAAAAATGCAAAAATAAAAAAAAGTAGTTTTGCATTTTCATTTTTAAAATATTAAAATGAGTGTTTTTTTTTTAAAGCTAAATTGCGAGCTAAATTGCGAGCTAAATTGCGAGCTAAATTACGACTTATACCATAAACGATAATTTTATTTATAAAAAATATTAAATTATATGTTAAATTATTGTATTAAAAATATTTTTTTGAAAACTAAAAAAAGAGCTAAATTACGACCTAATCCAAAAAAAGAGCTAAATTACGACCCAAAAAATCAAAAATGAAAAAACTTTGATGAGTTTTTTGACCCAATAGTGTATCATGTTTTTTTTTGAAAAAAATTCAGCCAAAACATGAAACGCAAATACGTTTTTCAGATGAAAGACAAAATATGATACATTATCTACTTTTTTCTGAAAAAAGCGCGCAAAAAATTTCATTCCATTTCATTCCAAACGCTAAAAACTTGCGCGAAAAATTCAGCCAAAACATGAAACGCAAATACGTTTTTCAGATGAAAAGTAAAATCTGATACATTAATTGATTATTCCAAAAAAAAGCGCGCAAGATTTTTCATTCCATTTTATTCCAAACCCCAAAACCTTGCGCGAAAAATTCAGCCAAAACATGAAACGCAAATACGTTTTTCAGATGAAAAGTAAAATCTGATACATTAATCGATTATTCCAAAAAAAAGCGCGCAAGATTTTTTCATTCCAAAATCATTCCAAACCTGAAAATTGCGCAAATTAAAATACCAAAGATTTTTTGATATATATGGTTTTTAATTATATTGTTATGATGATTTTTTGTAGATAATAATTTATGTTATTTTTTTTCTAGAAAAATAAATAAAACAGTTTTTATTTTGCATTTATTTGTGTTTTCATTTTTCATTTTTTATTTTTCATTTTAAGTTTCTTTTCATTTTTCATTTTTCAAATGTGTATAAGAAAAGAAACTTAAAATAAATATGGTAATTTATAATAAATGAATGTGTATTCTCATTTTTTAAGAATAACAAAAACCATTTATTTTTATTTTCAAGTATGTATCTCTTATTTTAAATGTAAAAAACCAGTTGCTCTTAAACATAAAAATAGTACTGATGAAGCAACAGAAGAATTATTATTTATTTCTTTGGTCGAAGAATCAAGGAAAAATATAATTAACTTTTATTGCCATGTATGTTCCGAAGATTGTCTGAAAGAACAAACGTTTCTTATGCATGATAAAATTTTTTGCAGTTATGCTTGTCGGAATCATTACCAAAAACATTTAGAAGAATCAATCCTCAATTAAAAATAGGAAATAAATGGTAAATAAATTAGTAAATATAAATTAAATATGCTTATTTTTATTTTTTTTTTTCATCATAAAAATATGACAGTTATTTCTAATTTAAAACCAAGAAATGATATATTACTAAAAAATAAATATTCTATTTTAAAATCATATCATCATGATTTTCACTTGGTTATTTATTATCTTTCCGAAAAAAAATGTAAAGTCATAATTCGTTGTTTAAATCATATTCATGGATGGTCCGAAAATATTCAAATTGAAATCGAAAATTTAGAAAACAAGAAAGAACCCTTTCTTTATTCTATTGGTTCTTCATCTTATCCTTTTAAAATTGTACATTTATATGTTCATCAATCATTAAAACAAAATGATATTTTATTAGATTATCAACAAATTCCAAGAAAAATTATTCAAACTTCTGGACAAAGAAATATCCATAATCAATTACTTCTTCATTCTATATATACTTTTCAGGAATTAAATCCAGAATATGAATATATATTTTTTAATAATCAAGAATGTCGTCAATTTATAAAAACTTATTATGATCAAGAAATTTTATCCTTTTACGATTATTTACATCCAGGTGCTTTTAAAGCAGATTTTTTTCGCTATTGTTACATATATCAATTTGGTGGATGTTATTTTGATTGTAAACAACTTTTACGATTACCATTACATCAATTTATTCATCAAGATGATTCATTAATTTTATGTCAAGATAATCATAAAAATGGACTCTTTAATGCTTTCTTATGCGCAAAACCTAAGCATCCTTTATTTATGCAAGCGATACAGAAAATTATTTATAAAATAAAACAGTTTGATTCTATTTATGGATCCATGATAAAAAGTGAGTATGAAAGAGTTCCTGTTATTTTATCTTTAACAGGTCCTTCTTTATTATATGAAGTTTTTCATGATCTAAAATTATCACATAAAAAATATGTATTATGTCAACATATTGCTGGAAATAATGGTCCAAGTAGTGATAATAAATATTATAAAGATTTTTCCATTCATTTTAAAGGAAAATATGTAATTACGAAAAATTATCCAGGAAGTAAAAGCTTTAGTACACATTATTCACAATTATGGAGAAATCATCAACTATTTTATCAAAATAAGGTAAAAATTAACGATTATATACTTTCTACATATCCTAGTCAATGTAGTCAAAATATAAAATTTTACATGTTAGATAATAATCAATTAATTATACAAAATTATAAAAAACAAGAGAATGATCGTTTATATGGTATTTTATATAAACTACAAATTATACATGATCCAACAAGTGAAGAATATTGTGCATCATTTGAAAGTTCTAAAGAAAATTACCAATTCATTACGTGTCCTTTTTCTTTTCCTATGAAAAATTATATTCATAATATACAACCTATAAAACTTAATAAAAAAGACGGAGACTCGTGGAATGAAAATAAGAGAACAATCACTTTCCATCTTGTAAAAAATAATTTGATTTATTATTTAATTTATGTTCTAAATAAAAATTGCCCATATGAAAATAAAATAATGGAATTTCAAATTATTTTTGAAAATAAAAAGTCAATTAAGAAAAGAATTAACTTTAATACAGGAAAATTATATATTGAAAAAATATTTAAAGAACAAGAATTAGGTATTTTGAATACAATTTCTGAAAAATAATTTACAAATAGCTGTTCAAAATACATGTAAAATATATTTCTAAATAGTTTAATTTATTAAAAAAAAACATTTTTAATAAATTATATGGTGAATAATATTGTTGAAAATATTGCTCCACGAAATGATATATTAGTGACTAATAATTATTCTATATTCAATGATAAGATGAAGGATGAATTTCACCTTGTTATTTACTATATTAATCCTAAAAAAGCACAAATAATTGTACGTCGAATGGATTCTGAAAATGGATGGGGAATAGATTTAAAAATTAAAATTTATGATGAAAAAAATAATTCACATCAAATTATTTCCATAGGAAGTTGTGAAGAAAATTATAAAATTATTGAACTTTATACCAAAATTACCTTAGTTCGGAAAGATTCTATTATGCAAAAAATTCCAAAAGTGATTATGCAGACAAATAATATTTTAATTAAAAACATAAAACATTATAATGCGATATGTACATTACTAGAACATAATCCATCTTATGAGTATGTATTTTTTGATGATAGTCGATGTATTCAATTTTTGCGCGAACATTACAAAGTAAATATTTTATTAAAAAATCAGGATAATGGCGAAGAAGAAGTCGATGTAGTGAAAGCTTTTCAATCTATTATTCCAGGCGCTATTAAAGCTGATTTTTTCCGTTATTGTTATCTTTATATTCATGGTGGAGTTTATGTAGATCATAAGGTTCTGACTAATATTTCACTTGATGAATTGATTCATCCTAATGATGAATTAATTTTATGTAAAGATGATGCTCCTAACTCCTATTATAATGGAATTATTATGTGTACAAAAAATAATATTCAACTATATGAAATAATTAAATCTTGCATGAATCATATTTTTGAAAATAAATATTTAAATGATATTCATGAACCTACAGGAAATAAATTATTCTATCAACATTTTTCAAAACATGAAGCAAAATTGATGAAAAATAATGAATTTATTCGTTTAAATAATGGACAACCATTAAATGTAAAAAATAAAAATAAAGATAATTCACCAGTCTTGTTTGTTTCTCATTATAAAAATTATTACCAAGATAATTATTCTAATTTCCGAGATGAATGGTCAAAGAAAAGTTTTTATTATAAAAATGTTGTTCGAACAAGTAGTCATTATTTCTATTTTGCACCATCAAAATTTCAAGATACTTTTACAGTCATGCAACTAAAAGAAAATATATTTATATTAAAGCGCACTGATAGTAATCTAGGTTGGACATTAGATATTCATGTGGATAGTATTCATATATCATCAGGTCAAAAGAAAACAATTCATGTAGGTTCTTCTAATGAAAATGAAAAAGTATTTATCATTGAATAATTTTATCGTGTAATTCATTTATATCCCAATAATTAGGTTAATTCTAAAAATTTTATTATATTTTTTTTATAGAAACTATAATGAATAGTGACCTTTCTTTTTTTCCCGATTATATAGGGAGCTACTTTTTTTCATCATGTCATTCAATTTCCAATTACTTACAAAATAAATATGAACTAATTCAATCATCAGATAAAGAACAGTTTATTCTGCATTTATCTCATATTGATGAAGATTTACTTTATTTTTATATAAAACGCATTGATAAAGAAGAAGGATGGAGTACTGACCTTAAAATTAAATTATATGATTTACATCAGAAAGACTATCTGATTTTATCATTAGGGAATTCTTCTTTTGCTATCAAAGAAATAGAAATTTATTTACCAAAGCCACTGAAAATAGAGTATGAATCTTTAGGTCTTAAAAAAGAATGGATGTCTTTACCATTGATAACAACCATTGAAAATAGTGAAAAAGACATATGGATACCAAAAATAATGAAATTTCATTCACAAAATCCATACTTTTCAATTTATAATTTTAATTACCAAATGAGACGTGAATTTATTGTAGAAAATTTTAATTCAAATATTCATTTTTATGACAAAATAAAAGATCAAGAATTAAAGAAATTACTTTTTTATTTATTATATTTTAGTAAACATCAGGGATTGTATATATCTCTTTCTCTACTTGATCATCTTTTTTTACCCTTAATTAATTATTTACCTAATTCTTTACAAAATCAATATTTATATTCAAAGCATCATTTTTCCTTTATTTCATCCATTAAAAATAATAATTCGTGGATTAATAGTTCTTTATTACTCAAAGATTTAGAAAAAGAATCTTTTCAATCATGGGAAACTTATTTTTCTTCTAAAGAAGGTATTTCTATTCTTCCATCTTTTTTTGATATTATTGAAAAAGTACAATTAAGTGAACCAATGCCACTTATTCATTTTTATAAGCAAACATTTGAATTTAAAGGTTTTAAAATTTTACTTGATTTTGATGGAAATAAAAAATATCAAATTGAACATATGAACTTTAACTATTACACATTGAATGAAGAAAATAATAATTTAACTGATACATTACAATTTTTTATTATTCATTTAGATAATCATGAAGAAAAAGAGATTACTATTTCTAATTTTAATTTAGCGAATGAAAATATAAAAATATTTAAATTAGATGAATTGAATCAACATGATCAAAAAGAAAAATTATATAGTTATTATCATTTTAAAGATCATTTGCTTAAAGAAAATTTAGATAAAGAGAAATGGATTTCATTAATTAATAAAAATCAAGAAGAAATACAAAAAAAGTTACAAGAATTATTAAATCAATTGATAATAGCAGACAAAAAAAAAATAATAAAAAATCAAGTTATAGATTTAAATAAAAAAGAATTAAAAACAAATGAAGAATTATATAATAAAGATAATTATAAAGAACATAGTGTCTCTAAAAAGGAAATGAATTCATCTAATAATAATTCAGAAGAAATAATTATAAAAAATGAAAATGAAAATGAAAATGAAATAATACAGGAATATGTACCTAAAATTTCGAGTAAAATAAAAATATTAATTACTGGTGGCACTGGTCTCGTTGGACATGCTTTACAAAAAATTATTGATATATCAAAATATGAACCTATATTTTTAAGTTCCAAAGACTGCAACTTATGCGATTATGAAGATACATATCAATTATTCAAAAATATCCATCCTACCTATGTAATTCATTTAGCTGCTTCAGTGGGGGGATTATTTAAAAATATGAATCAAAAAGTTTCTATGTATGAAGATAATACATTAATTAATTTAAATGTATTAAAATGTTGTCATCAATTTTCCGTTTCAAAAGTAATTAGTTGTTTATCAACTTGTATTTTTCCCGATAAAACATCATACCCAATCAATGAAACAATGTTACATAATGGTCCACCCCATACTTCTAATGATGCTTATGCATATGCAAAACGAATGTTAGAAGTACATTCAAAAGCTTATCAAGAACAATATGATAGTAATTTTATTTGTGTTATTCCTACAAATATTTACGGAGATCATGATAATTACTCTTTGGAAGATGGACATGTCATTCCCTCATTAATACATAAATGTTACAATAGTATTCAAAATAATGAAGATTTTGTAGTTCGTGGTACGGGAAAACCTTTACGACAATTTATTCATTCTTTAGATTTAGCAAAATTAATGTTATGGTCATTAGAATCTTATGAAAAAAAAGATCCCATTATTTTATCAGTAGATCCTGAAGATGAAGTTTCAATTGAATCTATCGCAACTATTATTGCTAAAACATATGATTATGAAGATCGTCTTGTATTTGATGATAGTTTTAGTGATGGGCAATTTAAAAAAACAGCAGATAATACACTATTGCGTAGTTATTTACCTGATTATGAATTTATAAAAATTGAAGATGGGTTATCAAAAACAATTCAATGGTTTATTGATAATTATGATCATGTTCGTAAATAGTTATATATATTTCATATTTATAATATATTAAATTATATATATATTAAATTATATATGTATATTAAATCATATATAAATAAATTAAATCATATATAAATATAATATCATATTTATATATAAACAATGCTTTCTGCTTCCAATAATGCACTTTTATTAAACAATGGTCTTCCTCAATTCCAATTTTTTGAAATTGCACATATTCAATCCAGTATTTCACAATTAATTCAACAATCTCATCAACAATTTCTATCTTTAGAAGAAAAATTAATTCAACCTTTAGATAATTATTCTATTTCTGAATTATATCAATTAACAATCGAAGAAACGGAAAAAATTGATTACCCGTTGAATTATGCATGGTCAATGGTATCACATTTGAAATCTGTTTCCAATAGTCCAGAATTAAGAAAAGCTTATGAAGAATCTTTACCAAAAATAATTGAAGAAAATACATATACATCGCAGTCACAACCATTTTTTCATGCCATTAAAAGATTAAAAGAGTCGAATGAACTTTCTCCATTGCAACAAAGAATTATTGATAGTTCTTATCAAGGAATGTTTTTAAGTGGTATCGGATTAACTGGCTTTGAAAAAGATCGTTTCAATCAAATAACCTTATCCTTAGGTGAATTAAGTACTTCTTTTTCGAATAATGTATTAGACTCCATTAAAAATTATGAACTCTACATATCTGAAGAAAAATATAAGTCATCAATGAAGGAAATGCCAAAATTTGCACTTGAATTATTTTCACAAGCAGCGAAAGAAAAATACCCTGATTCAAGTCCTGAAAATGGTCCTTGGAAAATTTCACTAGATGGTCCATCAATTATGCCATTTTTAAGCCATTGTCCTAGTGAAGAATTGCGAAAACAATTTTATTTAGCGTTTATTTCAAAAGCTTCAAATGGAAAAGAAAATAATATACCAATTATAAAACAAATATTAAATCTCAAAGAAGAACGTGCTCATTTATTAGGTTATCAAAATCACGTCGAAGTATCTTTATCTGAAAAGATGGCTTCATCCAAAGATGAAATTGAGAAAATATTAAATGATTTACATGACAAAGCCAAACCACATGCTCAAAATGATATGAATGAACTCATTGATTTTATGAAAAATATACATCCAACTAAAGAAATCCTAGAACTATGGGATGTTTCTTATTATTCTGAAAAGTTAAAAGAATCTAAATATGAATTAAAAGATGAAGAATTAAAACCCTATTTTCCCATTGATAGTGTTCTTAAGGGATTATTTCAATTAGCACAAGAATTGTTTAATGTTCAAATTGAAGAAGTAAATTGGAAGGAAGAAAATATCCACGTGTGGCATCCTGATGTTAAATTTTTCCGTATTTATGATTATTTTGAAGAGAATAGTTCTAAAACACACATTGCTTCTTTTTATCTAGACCCTTATAGTCGTCCAGGTGAAAAAAATGGAGGTGCTTGGATGGATGTATGTATTCAAAAATCGAAAGTTATGAATAAATTACCAGTGGCTTATTTAATCTGCAATGGATCTCCTCCTATTCAAGCTTCCGAAAATACATGTATGAAACCTTCTTTAATGAATTTCAACGAAGTAGTCACATTATTCCATGAATTTGGACATGGATTACAACATATGTTAACAATTATAGAAGATTCTTTAGCATCTGGTATTCAAAATGTAGAATGGGATGCTGTAGAATTACCTTCTCAATTTATGGAAAATTGGTGTTATCATGAAGAAACATTAAAATCATTTGCAAAGCATTATGAAACAGGAGAAACAATTCCTTCCGATTTATTTCAAAAAATAATTAATCTAAAAAATTATCACGCTGGAATGTCAACGTTACGTCAAGTTTATTTTGGAATGATGGATTTATATCTACATAGTATTTCTATACAAAATGAAGAAGAATTTATATCGATTCAACGAAAATTTGCGGAAAAATATTTAGTAAAAAATATAGCATCTGAAGATAGATTTTTATGCGCTTTTAGTCATATTTTTGCTGGTGGTTACAGTGCTGGATATTACAGTTATAAATGGGCTGAAATTATGTCTTGTGATGCATTTGGTGCTTTTGAAGAAATTGGATTAGAAAATAAAGAAGAAATTCGTTTATTAGGAAGAAAATTTCGAAATACTATTTTATCATTAGGGGGAAGCAAGCATCCTTCAGAAGTTTATGAAATGTTCCGTGGTCGTCAGCCAAATGTAGATGCACTCTTAAGGCAAAATGGATTATTATAATTATATCCAATAAGAAATAATTAAATATAACACAATTAAATAAAAACAATTAAATTCGATTATTTTTTTTAAAATTTTCATTGTTCAAATATAATAATGGAATATAAAATCATTCCTTCTTATTTACCACCACGAAATGATAAGAAATTACTGAATTCTTATAAAATTGTAAATAGTAATGAAATAAAAAATCAAAGTATTCAGTTAGATTTATTTTGCGTTATTTATTATTTGAATCCACGAAAAATAAAAGTTATTTTGCGAAATTGTGGTTCTGAAGGTGGCTGGACTCAAAATATTCGTATTTCTATTCGAGATTTAGAGAAAACTACAAAATATTTAACAGTATCATGTGGTTCCTCAAATTATAATTGTAAGAAAATAAATATTTATGTAGAAGAGAATGAAGGTGATGATGATTCACCTTTTCAGTTAGATTATCAAAAAAATGAATCATCATCATTATCAACATCCTCTTTTTCTCATCAACAAATTCCTAAAACTATTATTCAAACGTATGAAAATAATGAATTTCATAATATTTATCATTACAACGCAGTGCAAACATTTCTTGAATTTAATCCAGAATATACCTATAAATTTTTTAATGATCAAGATTGTTATCAATATATGAAACAAAATTTTTCTTCGGAAATTTTCAATGCTTATACTTCACTAGTGCCCAAAGCTTATCAGGCAGATTTATTTCGATATTGTATTATTTATAAAGAAGGCGGGTGTTATTTTGACAATAAATATATATTAAGAAAACCATTAGATTCTTTTATTAAGCCAAATGATAAAAATGTATTCTGTTTAGATAGATTTGAAGGACTCATGTTCAATTCTATTGTAATAAGTATATCTAACCAAGATTATTTAAAAAATATTATTGATCGAGTTGTAAAAAATGTACAGCAAAAGTTTTATGGACGCGGACCACTACATCCTACGGGTCCTAAATTATTTTATGAATATGTTAAAAATGAAAATGTCATTTTTCAACATATGTCAAAAAATCCATCGAATGATTATTTAAATAATTATGTATCTCTAATTAATTCACCTAATCAAATTTATTTCCATAAGTTTTATAAAGGTTATTATCAAAATAATACCAGCAAACGATATATAAATTATCGAAAAAGTAAAGGGAGTGATTATACACAATTATGGGAAAATAGACAAATTTATCAATAAAAATTTTAATAAAAAAATAAAAAATGATTTTTTTTATTATAAAAAATATATTTAAAAAATTGTTTCTAATTAATTTTAGAGCAAAGATTCCATACAGCAATTTTTATATTTTATTAAAATTTATGAAAAAGGAATCTGTATTGTTTAAAGATAAATAAAAAAGATTTTATACAGCAATTATTTTTATCTCAAAATGAATAATAAAATTAAATCTGTACTTATTTATCTTTAAATAAATAAAGACTTCATTCAGCAATTTAATTTAACAAATAACAATTTTAACAAATAACAATTTTAACAAATTTATTTTCCCGAAGTCTGTATTTCCCGTCAACTTATAACTATGTATTTGGTAGTTATATTATTTATCAATTCGATCTAATTCAATCCGATCTAATTCAATCCGATCTAATTCAATTCGATCTAATTCAATCCGATCCATTGATTATATTCATTTTATTCTTATTTTTAATTATTAATAAATTTAAATTTATTAATTTTATTATAATAAATTTTTTTACTATTTACTGTTTTATTCCTTTTTCTTATTTACTAAAATAGATAGCAATGTTCGAATAGAATCATAATTCTCATCATCCAATACTTTTCGAAGTGTTTCCACAGGTGTAATTGTTTTTTGTACTATTTCACCGTCTTCATTTTTTTCTTGTTTTACTAGTGGTTGTCCTGATAAAATCATTTTTAGCAAATTAGGAGAAAATCCCGAAAGAAGTTGTACATTACTTTCATTTTGCGATACAGGAAAACCAGTAGTATTTGCTGCTAAATTCCAGAAAATAATCTTAGGACATTGATATCCATGTTGTGAAAACTCATGTTTCATAGTTTCAAACATAGTATATCCAGATCGATCTGAATTATCAAACTGCATGTCTGAAAAGACAATTAAATCAGGAATTTCTTCTTGACTCAATTTATTTTCCGTAGCAACTTTCAAAATTAGTTGGAAAGCTTTTTGAAAATTAGTAGATCCACCCCAAGAAGCATCTTTTGTTTTTTCTACTTTTTGTTTTAAATTACTATCTTCTTTTAATATTACCCACGAAGGGTTTGTTTCAAATGTTAAAAATCGATTTCTAAAATGATCATGGCTTAATTCAGAAACTAATATTCCTAAGGCAATAGAAACCATCATAGGTATTCCAGACATAGATCCAGAAACATCCACCATTGGAACTAATTTTCCCAAAGAAATACTCTTTTCAGTAATTGATAAAGAAGATAACATTGTATTGAGTACATTTTCACGAATTTTTTGCCATTGACCATCGTAAATTTGATTTTCTTCTTCAGAAATTTGAGAAGAAGAATACAATTGTTGTACTAACTCGTGTGGTAACATATCTTTACCATTTACTTTACCAGATGCTAAAGCACCTAATAAATGAAGACGACATTCATTTCGAGATTCTTTTTTAGAACGTCGTAGCGTTGAATTGTGTAAACATTCGTTTAAAAAAGCTTTCCTATTTTTATTCAGACATTTGGAAGGAACTTTTGAAAAGTCAATTTCATGATACAAATCAGCACACATTTTAATTTCAGTCACATCCAATTGCTTAGATAGATTTACAATTAATTTACGGTAAAGAATATGTTTATTTTTTTGACTCGAATATAATTGATTTGCCAATTGCTGTGCAAATTCTTTATATTGTTTGTTTTCACGAGGTGCCCACTTTGCTGCTAAAGATAAAATAGGAACCGAATCTTTATTCATAGATGAAACAGCTAGTGCTTCTTGATCACGTTTCAGTTGTTCAGCATAATAAGATAAGATTCCTTTTTCAAAAGTAACATAATTATTTTTTTTTATTTTATCAGATGTTGCTATTTTTTTTTGATGTACTAGATTCATTAATTTACAAAAATCTAAATAACTTCCGTAGGTAGAAATATAAGGAATCAATAGTAAAATTTCTACTGGAAAATATTCTTGTAAAGTCAAAAATATAGTGTAAAATAAATCACGTTCTCCCTTACCATTTCGAATATCTCTTGTTTGAAAAGTTAATATAAATAAATCAATAAATAATTGGACATTTTTTGTTTCTTCATATTCAGTTTTTATTTTCAGAATATATGCAGTAATTTTTTGTTCATCTAACCCGCGAACTAATTGAAAGAAAAAATCAACCAATAATTCGGATGTAGATTCAAGTGCTGGGCAATCATTTTCACCAAGCACAAATTTTTTTTTTTGTTCAGTTTCTTTATCCATCGCTTCTAGAAAAGTACTCATTTTGTTTTAGTTTTTAAATAACCTTATCAGTAAATAAATTATTGAATATGATCCAGTTTTTATAATTAAAAATATTTCATTTTTTATTTGTATTTTATTTATGAAACATTTTTTTAGAATATCCAATGACAGCACATGTAATACGAGCACCAGCATGTCCTGTGGTCAAACTATCTTTATGACCTCCTAAGCCCAAATCATCGCGATCAGCATGAATTACTACCGAACGACCAATAATATTTGACTTAGTACCACGGAGCTTAATGTAATCATCTTGAAATGAATATTTGGCTTCTCCTTTTTTATCAAAATAAATATTACCTAAATCACCTACATGTCGATTTTTCATTTCAGGACCACCATGATCTTTCCCATAGGGATTAAAATGAGCACATGCACCCATACATTTTTCACTTAAATCTCCGGCTTCATGAATATGAAAACCATGATAACTATTTTTGAAAGTACTTTGTAAATTAATCTCTACAATCACATTATTTTTTTTTTTATTTTCAATAAAATCGACAGTTCCTTTTATTTTTGGATGATCAAAATAAGATGTGGCAATAATTTTTTCACTAGCCATAATAACTATATTTATAATTAGATAAAATATAAATATTTTTATTGTATTAATATAAAAAATAATTTAATTAATATATTGTTTAAAATATATATAAGCAATGGTTAAATTTTTATTTCCAATTAATTTTGATAATAATATTTTTCAATATAACTATAATAATAATAAATCTTATTTATCATATTATACATATAATAATCAATTTTGTAATATAAGATATAGTTTCAAAAGTATTGACGAAAATTTAGATATAATCGTAGATCTTGAATTTGACTTAGGAATATTAGAAATTTCTGGTAATTTAATTGGGAAAGTTAAAAATATACCTTTAAATTTGATAGAGAATGAAAATCAATTTAAATATCCTATTGATATTGAATATACATGCGGTCAAAATGAAATATTAGATAATCTTGCTAAGCAAAATTTTTACTTTGAAAAAAAAGTATGCTTTGACAATTCATTATTATATGTTTATTCCGAACCAAATAATTTAGCATTTTATTTTTTTGAAAATATAGATCAAAATGGTGCTTTAAGTCCAGATCCTAATGATTCTGATACTGTTTTAAATATTCCTTATCAAAATAATTGGAACGGACAACGTTATTTATTATCTACATTTGATGAAACATCAAATACATATACTCCATTAAAATTACAAAATATAAAAAATATTAGCTTTACCATTGATTTAAGTGATTCAACATTTAATTCATCTGATAATTGTAATTTTAATTGTTATTTAGTGGGGTCAACATCTTCTTCAAGTCCAAATAGTTTACAACCACCCATTAATAATACAACATATGTATCAAGCCCTAATTATTATGATTCAGCAGCTGCTGATGGTGGAAGATATGGGGTAGAATTTGATATTTTTGAAGCAAATTCTGGCAATGATGAAAATAATATTAACTTTTATCAACATACTGGACATTTTTATACTCCTTTATTAAATGGTACAGCAAATCAATCAGGTCCATCAGAAATTACATTTAGTTCAGATACTGCGTTTAATACTGAACCATTAGATCAAGGTTCCGGAGCACCTAATAGTAATTTTAGAACTGTTTTTAATTCTGATAATAAAATAATTGATGTTAATGTTGATTTTTCAAATCCATCATCAACTGATGAAACAACAATTAGTTATAACAATACTACTGTATGGAATTCAAAATGGATTGTTGGTGGCACATGGGAAGAATGGCCTACAGCTACTCAGCCGGAACCAAAAGAAGATAATCCTTATCCTTGTTCAACAGTTGGTACTTTAATTCCATTTCAAGAAATTGTTTCTACAAATAATAATAGTGATCTTAATTTAAAAACAATAAATGATACAAATATTGCGGGATATTGGTTATTTATTGGTATGAATCCTTTTTATGCACCTCCAACTAATTCATATCAAGGCAATCATAGTGGAAGTGAAAGTTCGAATGGAAGTGGTGGTAATATTAAAATTAAAAATTTTTCATATACAACATGGTAAACCTCATATTCAATTGACTTGTGAATTCTTAATGTATAAATTATTATTTTTTATTTTTATAATAATTTAATATAAAAATAATGATATTTTCACCTTTTCCAATTTAATTATACATCAGGTGTGGGTGTACTTTGCGTATTTTGATATTGATAATCAGGTGATAAATTTTGATTATTTAAATGGGAATAATTATTTTTAATATTATTTTCTTTTTTATCATCTTCAGATACTTCAATTTCTAAATCCGAATTTTTTAATTTTCGGAATAAACTTTCAATACGTTCTAAGAACAAATTGAGACGACTATCGTGATTAATAATCGTTTCTTCTTCTTCTTTGACACTATATCTTCCAGTAAGTTCCAAAAAATACCAAATTTCTTGATTAATCTTAGATCGATATGAATTATATAAAAAATATTTACGATCCCATTTATAAAAACTAATGTAAGATGTAATTAAACTTACTGCTAATTGTAATGTCCAGACAATCCAATATAGAATAAGATAATATTCATTTTCTTTATTACTATTAATAGATAGTAATGCGGGATTTAATATTCCACATGTAATAATAAAAATCTTGGAAAAACTATAATATGTTGAAATATGTTTAAAATTGGATAAACAATAACTAGAAATACGATGAAATCGTACTAAGATAATGTTTTTCTGCATGTTATTAAGTGTTTTTAGATCATTAATAATTTTATAAATAGTATCAAAATCTTTAATAATATATTCATTTCCTGGTTCACAACATCTTGATAAACTTCTCTTAAAATGTTCAATTTTATAAATTTCAACATAATCATTAATGTTTGTATTATTATTTGTACTGTATGAATTTAATTGTTCTGAAGATGGAATTAATATATCATTATTTTTATTTGATTTCGATTCTTGTGGAAGGCTAGTAGGATCAATGATAGAAACTTGTTTTATGTTAGATACTTCTTGTTCTTGAGTATCACTTAATTCTTTATTTTCTAATTCAGACATGTATAATATTGTAATATATCGTATCTAATAAATAATTATTTGAAATATAAATAATTATAATGATATTATTTTATATTATTTTATATTATTTTATATTTTTTTATATTTTTTTATAAAAATGTTAAATAATAAAATGTTAAAGAGTGTAAATAAAACATTTCTTACTTCATTAAAATATGTTTCATTTTTTGTCCAGTAAGCATCCCAATAACAATTAATGTACATAATGTACCAATTACTTGGAAGAAATTTTGTTGAGTATACTGTAAAAAGATAATTAGTTTCACACCACTCCATTTAAGTAAATCCCAAAGGAAAAATAATGCTCTTTGATATTGAATAAAGTAAACTTCAAACCCAAGATAAGTCATAATAAATGTATTTATATTGGTCAGAACAAGGGCACCAGCTAAATAGGTTGCGCCTTTGTTCTTTACTTCAATTTTCTTTTTTAATTCTTCCATGTTGGGTTTCCAATATTTTTCTTCTTTTTTCATTAGTTTTTCATATTCTTGAATATCATCTTTTTTTTCTTCATGATATCCTTTGATCTCCTTTTGTAATTTTTCAATCATATCTTTTTGATCAGCAGATACATTTTGAAAAAGTTGAATTAATTCAAAAAATTGATCTAATGTAGTTTGTAACTGACAAAATTTCTTCTGTTTAATGAAATCATCGACTAATTTATCAATGGATTGTTCTTGTAAATTCTGTAATTGAATAACAAGTTCTTCTTTGCGATCATACATCTTTTTCTTTTCATATTCCGCAGTTGCTCGTAATCCACCTAACGCTAATAAACTTTGTTGAGTAGCTAATTTAGATTGTTTTTGGAGTTCTTGTAAGGAAATTTTAGGAGATACTTTGTTATTTGAATCATTTGTAGATGATTGAACAGTATCATAGTTTGAATTTTTATTGTTATTATTATTTTCGTTAATTTTTTCTTGATCCTTATTTTCTTTAGGATGATTTTTTTCAAGTTCTTTTTGTTTTTCGTCTTCTTCAAAAATCTTCATTTTTTCCAATAATTCAGGAGGCATTTCTTCTTGTTCATCATCATCATCTTCATTTTCAGATAATAAACTCTCATCATCGTCATCATCATCATCATACGGTAATGGTTCAGATTGAATACTTAGATTTTCATTGTCGTCATCTTCAGGAGAAGGTGACTTTTTACGTTGATCATTATCATTTATTTCATTCATTATTTCAAGATTATTTTCTGAAACATTAAGAATTTCTTCTTTTTCGTTATCACTGGAAAATGGGGAATCCATTTCTAATTTATGAGGACAATGTAGATGATTTTGCATTTAATAATAATATGTAATATAGAATAGTTATGAATAAGTATATTATACAAAGGTTCTCTTTTTAAATAAAAAATCATTTTTTTTCATAAATAAAAAATCTAAAATAATACATATAAGGTTAAAATTATGGAATTAAATTTTAATTTACCTAAACCAGTTTTAGAACATTATGATCCTATTAATATTTATGATTATAATGATTACGTATTAAATAATCAAAATATATATTTAAAATTATTTCAATCTTTGTATATTCTTAATATATGCTTATTTAATAAGGCTCTTCATCCAAATTACGATATAAATAATGAGTGCATTACAAATAAATTATCATTGTTTCCTATAGATGCTTATTTATGGAGCAAAGAGTTAGTAAAAAAAAAATATACATGTAGAGATTTATTTACCCACTTATTTTTACAAGATTCATCTATTGAAAAAAAACAACAATTATTATATCAGATGATATTACCTTTTATTAAAAAACAAGAAAAAAACAAGTTAATGTCTACCATTGATCGTGAATTAAAACTATTTCATGATGATCATGATATTTTTATCAAAAAAGATCATAAATCACCACCTAATAATTTTAGGGAAAATAAAAATAAAAAAATAGCACCTCTATTTTCATTTATGCTTCCTGAAATATTTAATTGAATATCCCAGGAAGTATATAGAAGATGAAAATAAAAATAGAAATTTAAATTTAAATTTTCTATTTGCAAAATAATATATTTATATAAAATATAAATTATGGTAGGCAAATTTATATTTTCTATCATTGATAAACATAATCATTTACCGAATGTTTGTATGACATATACTCAGCATTTTTTATTTTCTTCAGGATTAGCAATTCATCTTTTTATTGGTTCCTTAAAAGCATGTGTGCATGCGTTTATTCCGTGTTTATATACGACATCAACATCATTATTATTACCATCACTTCAAGAACAAATGAAAAATGCTGGTTGTCATAAATAAAAAAATAAAAAATATTTTTATTAATATTTTTTATAAAAATGATGTTTTTTATAAACCTTGGGTGTAGAGTACAATACTAAATAAGATTATCTTAAATAATTAAAATTGATTACATTATTAAACTATGAAAACATTGTTAGTTGTAGAGTCTCCGGCTAAAGCAAAGACAATTGAAAAACTATTAGGTCCCGGATATATTGTGAAATCATCTTTTGGTCATATTCGTGATCTAGATAAAAAAGATTTTGGCGTTGATATAGAAAATAATTTTAAACCCAATTATAAATTAGTACCAACCCGTTCCAAGCAAATTAAAGAATTAATCGATACATCCAAAGCCGTTGATCATGTACTTTTAGCCGCTGATGAAGATCGAGAAGGAGAAGCTATTGCATGGCATGTTTCTGTAATTTTAAAAATGAGTGTTTCCGAAAATAATCGAATTTGTTTTCATGAAATCACTAAAAAAGCATTAGAAAATGCGGTAGCTAATCCACGAAAAATTGATATGGATATGGTGAATAGTCAACAAAGTCGCAGAATATTAGATCGCATTGTTGGATTTAGTTTAAGTCCCTTATTGTGGAAATATATTGCTCCTAATTTATCTGGAGGACGTGTTCAAAGTGTTTGCTTGAAATTAATCATTGAAAAAGAAGAATCGATTGATAAATTTAGTGATGCACAATTTTATAAAGTAAAAGGACATTTTCAGCATCAATTAGTAGGAATGTTAAATACCAAATTTGAGAAAAAAGAGCCCATGATTGATTTTTTAAATCATTGTAAAAGTGCACAATTCCAAATTGAATCTATTGAGAAGAATGTATCTGAGCGTAATCCTCCTCCTTCTTATATTACCAGTTCAATTCAACAAGATGCAGGTCTTCGCTTTGGCATGAGTTCCAAAAAGATTATGAATACTCTTCAGAAACTATATGAAAATGGATTAATTACTTATCATCGAACAGATAATGTAAATTTAAGTGCTGAATTTATTCAGAAAATTGATGATTATGTGACTGAAAAGTATGGATCACAATATTTTAAGAAACATGTCTATAAATCGAAGGTTAAATGCGCTCAAGAAGCACATGAAGCCATTCGGCCAACAAATATTAATACGAAAAGTCTTGATAAAGATAATTATGATGCTTACGAGCAAAAATTATATCAATTGATTTGGAAACGTACCATTGCTTCGCAAATGAGTAAAGCAATTTACGATGTTTATAAAATTCACATATCTATTTCAGATTGCCCTCATAAGTTTCTTATTTCATTCGAGAAATTAGTTTTTGATGGTTATAAAAAAATATATGAGGATTTTGTAAATAAAAAAAATAATGATGATCAAGATGAAGCCACTTTGATTGAAGATGAACGTATTTTAGAAAAAATAAAGGAAAAAGAAACAATTAAATATAAAAAAATAGAAGCCTTGGAAAAATATAGCCAACCTCCATCACGTTATAGTGAATCCACCCTCATTAAAAAAATGGAAAAATTAGGTATTGGTCGTCCTTCAACTTATTCCAATATTATTAATACCTTAATAGAACGAAATTATATGAAAATTGAAAATATTGAAGGAAAAAAACAGAAAATTCACAATTATATTCTTGAAAAACAAGAAGTAAAAGAAGAAGAAGGAACTGTTTCTGTGGGTAGTGAAAAAAAGAAATTATTACCATCCCAATTAGGAAAAAATACATGCAGCTTTCTAAATGAGCATTTTGTTGATTTGATGGATTACAAATTTACAAGTGTATTAGAAGAAAAATTAGATGATGTTGCAAATAACAAAGTAGTATGGAATCATTTACTCAAAGATTTTTATGCACAGTTTCATCCGATTGTGGATAAATTAAAAAAAGTAAAGAAAGATGAAAATGATGAAGATAATTTATTGAATAAATATAAAAATAATGAAAAACGACACTTAGGTCTCAATAAAAAAAACCAACATGTATATGCTTATGAAGGGAAATTTGGTCCGGTACTTCAGTTTATTGAACGCGATGATCCTGAAAAAATAAGTTATCAATCATTGGAAAAATTTGATGTGAAAACGGTCAATTTGGAAGATATTCAAGATGTTGTGGTTTATCCATTGGAATTGGGTAATCATGATAATAAACAAGTATTTTTAAAAAAAGGTAAATATGGTATTTATTTAGAACATAACAAAATAAATTATAAATTATTGGAAGCATATCAAGATAAAGAAGTACTTACCTTAGAAGAAGCAGTGGACTGTATATCAAATAGTAAAAAAAAGTCGGTAAACTTACATGAATTTGATGATTATATTGTAAAAGAAGGCCCTTATGGTCCTTATATATTGTATAAAAAAAAATTCTATAAAATACCAAAAACAATGGAGGTTGAAAAAATAACAAAAGAGAATTGTATTTCTATTGTAAATCAACCAAGTACATCATATGTCACAAAAAGTTCAACAAGTGCGTTTAATAAATATACTAAAAAGTCTTAAATACTTTAGTATATTATTATTTTAATTATTTTATTTAATTATTTTAATTATTTTATTTAATTATTTTATTTTAATTATTTTATTTAATTATTTTATTTTAATTATTTTATTTTAATTATTTTATTTAATTATTTTATTATTATAAATTAAATACATTATCTATCATTTCTTATACAATATTTTGGTAAAAATGAATGATGTTTTAATAAACTGACTCCTAAAAATATTCCAAAAGATGAAAATGTAAGCTTATTTAATGAAATACCATATATTTTTTCCGTATTTTTCACAAAATGCTGGTTCATCATTCTCCAAAAAATCATAGGATAAAAAATATATCGCCCACATATTTGAGATGTATTGGGGTTATTAAGAAAAATCATATCAATTAATGGTATTTGATGAATTATAAAATCAAGTAGCATAAGTGAATAGTGAGAAAGTTCATGTTTTATTTCATCTATACGAAATACAAAACGCTGGGGATATATATAAGTCATATAACCTCCAATTAAGCTTGTTATAATAATAGATGTTTTTAATGGAGCACATATGGGCACTAATTTTGTTTTCATAAGGCCATATCCGATTAGATTATAAGTAGACCATAACTGCATTTGTATATAATATATATAAAATAAATATATTATAAACAATATAAAAATATAATATTTATATTATTTTATTTTATTTTATTTATTTATTTTCATAATTATTTACCTATTCATTATTTTTATTAAATTTTGATATGTCTCTTATTCGACATTATGGACAAGAATTAGTGAATAAAGATCCTACAATTTTATCATCACTAAAAATAGGATTTTATGAAAATAAAGATAGTCAAAATTACGTCTCAGCTCTAATAAATTTACAAGAACTACAGTTGCCCATTATTCTGGAAAATTATTCCATAAAAATAGTGGAAAAAGAACATAGACAAGGATTTTTTATGAAGTGGCATATGGATGACGGACAAGTAATTAAACATAATAAAAATACATTACATAGACTATCACAATTAATTATTAATGAAAAAAAATCAATTCATTTTCAAGAAATACCTCCTAAATATAGTTTAATTTATTATTTGTCATCTTATGAAGAAGATTTTGAAGGAGGATTATTTGAATTTTGTGATGGTAGAATTATACAACCTGAAAAACATAAATATATTTTCTTTGATAGTCGGTATATCCATTGCGTTCATCCTGTTAAAAGTGGTATTCGTAAAAATATATTGATTAAGTTTTATGAAAAAAAAATAATAAATGGAAATAATTAATTTAAATATTTTAAATAATTTATATTTTTAAAATATTTACATATATTTAAATCATGAACTATAATGATATAAATAATATTGATATAGCAGTAAAATATGAACCACAAGATTTTGACGATGATCCATATGAGATTCAAAGTATAGAAATCTATTTTCCGGAAATAGAAAATCCAGAAAAGTATATTATTCAATGGAAATATCTTCATTATTTTCGAAAAGAAATCAAAAAATTAATTAATACTGAAATTACGTTTAAAGAATTATCTTTAGCAAAAATAAAAATTTTAGAATTGGAACATATAGATACAAGAGAAAAGATTGATATATATTTTAATTTAATCGGAAATATTACCGAAGAAAATGATTGTCCAAGTAAACAGCTTTGGAAAAATTATAAATTGAATTATATTTGTTCTAAAAAATTAACCGATTATTATAGTTATGATAAAGAAAATGATATCTACCATAATGATCCCGTTATTACTATTGAGAAACAGAAACTGTTTAGTGACCCTCCTATTTTAGATTCTAATGAAATGAAAAATGATATCGAAGATAATAAACAAAATGTAGATCAAAATTTATTAAAAATAAGAGAACAAATTCAAAAATTAAATCGTCCATTATCTAATGAAATGACAGTTTGTCGATCTTTAATACTTACTCCTTCATTAACGTTATCAAAGAATCAGCATATAAAAAATAAAGACATTGAAGACGAAAATAGTAACAGTGATTTAAATGATTCTATATTTCAGAAAACAGAGGACTTTTCTTCTGTATTTCCATCTGACGAAAATTATATATTAGAAAGAAATTCTAAAAATAAATATAATTCTTTTCAAAATTATAATCGTAATTATGAAAAATCTAAATCGTTATCATTGTGGAAAATTTTTAAAAAAAGCATAATGGCTTGTATTATATATTTCTTTTTTTTTGGATGGTTTTATGATTTATGTGCTTGTTCCCGAGTTCAAGACTTAATTATGGGTAATGTATTCCAAGATAATGAAAAAAAAAAACGTAAACATATTTCGATATTATTAGTAAAAAATGATTTCTTCAAAGATCGTGAAGAATTAAATGAGAATATTGATTTATTTGATCAAAAAAAAGAAGAATGGATAAATGAAGTTGTAGAATTTACAAAAGATAAATTAAATTTAATTCATCAAATTGAAGGAGGAAAGGGAGAACATGATATCATCACTGCATCGATTGAATTAGTCAATAATCTAATTGATTTTATAAATGATGGAATACTTTATAAACCACGGTGGTTTCGGCAGTTTGTTATATCTGGAGGCATTGAAAAATCATGGCTTTATCAAAGCGATGAACTAAACTTAATTGATTATCAATTTGTTTATTTCCATAATTATGGATTAAAAGCGGTAAAACAGGAGATTAATTTTTTTATTGATAAAATATTGAATGAAGAGCAGAATGAACTTCGTCTTCCTGATATTTATATATTAACAGGATTTAGAGATTATATTTATGATTATGAAAAAGATTTTTATAATATCACGAAAATAAAAACAAATAGATGTCTTTTGTACGCACAAGATCTTCTTAGTCTTAATATTTGGTTTCCTTTTTTTTCAGTTATTTGTTTTTCTACTCAAATTATTGGACCTTTATATTATATAGCTGATTATTTTGCCCAAGAAGAAAATGATTTTTGCCCCAACCGTTCCAATAAAATTACGAAATTATTTTCCTTCTGCTATTATTTAATTTTATATGCACAATATTCAAATATTTGGGATGAGATGTATTTTGTATGTTCTCAGTATGAAAATGTTCATATATTGAAAAATAAATATTATACTATATCTAGTTGGGTTATTAATAATCTATGTTTATTAATCATACCTTTTTTTACGTATACTCTTTTTATTGAAAATAATACAGTCACTGATTTAATTTTAAATTGTTTAACTGGACAATTTTTAATTGATATTGATAATTTAGTGGTATCTTTTTCAAGTGGAAGTTTCTTCATGAAAAATTTTATAAAAGATAAAATGATATTGTATTATATGTTGGAAGGAGTAAATAAAAATAATGTTATGCAAGAAGAAAGTATATTTCAATCGTTATTTATTATTATGGGAACATGTCAAAGTTATATTATGTTAGTATTGAGTATTTTATTAGTCTATTGCTTATAAATAAATTATCGATAATTTTTTAATAAATTAGAAACATGTTCTTTGGATAAATCTAATGGGAACTCTAAGTTAGGAATAGTATAATCAATTTCTAATTTTTTATTTATATTATTTTTTTTTGAACTATTTCCATTAGTTTGTAATAGTTTTAATAAATTAATTCGTAATAATAATTCTTCAATTACACGTTTTGAATCACGCATACCTTCTTCATTATTACAATAAGTTTCTAAAATGTGAAAAATAACATCATCTTTAATTGACACGTCATTTCTTTCCAGTCCCACATTTTCCAGTAAATCTTCTAATAAATATTTTTGAATAATTTCAATTTTTTCGTAAATACTGTAACCATGAAATTTAATCACGGTTAATCTATCTTTTAATATTTTATTTACTTGTGAAGCATCATTATAAGAAAAAAAGAAAATAGCTTTGGAAAAATCCAATTGAATTCCTGAAAAATATTTATCCTGATAAATACTATTTTGCGTAGGATCAGTTAAATGAATCATGAGTCCATTAATATCATTTCCTTTATCACTCACACTAATTTTATCTAATTCATCAAAAAAAATTATTGGATTCATAACACGACTTTCCATGAGCATTTCACACATTCGTCCCCAGGTGGACCCTTCATAAGTAATCGCATGTCCTTCTAATAAACTGGCATCATATGCCCCTCCCAAAGCATAGAAACAAAAAGGTCGCTGAAGAACCCGCGAAACACCATTTTTAATTAAACTTGTTTTCCCCACGCCAGCTGGACCTTCCAGTGCAATGACTTGACCTTGTGAATTAGGGTTTGATATCCATTGTGCTAAAATCTGCATAATTTTATTCTTAGCTTCATTTTGCCCATAAATAGTTTCTTTTAAAATAGTGAAAGATTGTAATAGAAATTTTTGAATTTTTGCATTTCCATCACTAATAGAGATAGGTAATCTCATATAAGTGTCAAAGGGAATTTTGGACAATCCATTCATCCATTTACTTAATTTTGTATATTCATTATCATCAGTGCTCATATTTCCAAAAATATCAATTTTATTAATAATTATAGATTTAATATTTATTGATAAAGAAGAATTTAATATTTTATATCGTAAAGGAACTGTATCATCTAGAAAGTTATATACTTCATTTTCTTTATTAATATAATCAAGCTGTGCTTCTTTTGTTTGACTTTTGAAAAAAGAATCACTTCTGCATCTTTGCTTAATCTTATAATCAATACTATCTGTTTCACTATTTCTTCTAGGTTTTTTAAAAGAACGTTTTGGTGGATAGTAATCACTATCTGAATCAGAATCACTATTCATAGTTTTCTTTATTATTAATATATATTTAAATTTTTAAATGCTTTGAAATTTTTAAAAGTTTTCAAATTTAAATATATAATTTGAATTTGAATAAAATATTACAATTAATTAATTACACCATAATACAATCCTAAAGCAGCAAGTGCTCCAATGATTTGCGCAATAATTTCAATAATAAATTGAGAAATAGTTGTTTTATTTGCAACGAAAAACATGAAGGAAACAGCGGGATTATATTTACCTCCACTTACACTTCCTAATAATAAAATAGCAACTGCAAGTGCCAAGCCAATTTTAATCCATGCCATATCTTCTTTTTTTGAGACAACGTGCATAATAACGCCTAAAAAGATAAACGTTCCAATTAATTCAGCTAAAAATATTTGTCCTAAATTTGCCATTTTCTATAATTTATACAAATATTTTTTATTGTAGATAACTTATTTATTTATTTTATAATTAATTTGAAAAATTTCTTACATATTTTTCTATTTAATTATATTGTTATATAGTAGAAATACATGGATAGCGACTGGGTATTTAACTTCAATTGTTCACAAAAACCATTAAATTCATCTAAATATTATGATGAACAAATTATTCCAGATCCTTTCTACGAAGCTGTTATAAATCGAAACAAGCCTGGACTAATAAATCAGTTCAAAAAAAATCCAACTTTATTGAAACAAGTGACTGAATTTTATTTCAATACTTTAGCCAATTATAATCGATTATATCGATCTTCTAAATTTGGCATGCCTTACAAAATTCGATGGATACTAAAAAACAAGGATTCCATTACTATGAATAATATTGAATTAGTATTATTTTATAATTATATAACATTACGCAAGCCTTTTTTATCTAATTTTGGGTATTTATTAAGTCAAATTTATAGTTACACTGGTTTATTAAAACAAGCCCATCAATTAATCAAAAAAAAACAAAATGCGTGTTGTTATTATTATTTAGGAAATAATATTTTCAATAATTTTCAGATGGAACAATTTATTAGAAGTGTCATTATTTATTAAATAAATGATGTAATCGATTATAGACACGTAAAACAATTTCTTCAAAATTATAACTACTGTGAAAAGTAAGTCCATTTTTTTTCTGTAAAAAATGAATTGCATCTTCTATGGACATTTTATATTTAATTAACAAATAGCAAGCAATGACTGTTGCTGATCGCATTAATCCATAATAACAATGCACTAAA
>Ga0181552_10000248_pt1 | contig 40177 bp, 41 predicted proteins | sample 011ome_18_FD_130583 | JGI IMG/M metagenome (GOLD analysis project Ga0181552, IMG submission 130583) | Coastal salt marsh microbial communities from the Groves Creek Marsh, Skidaway Island, Georgia - 011501BT metaG (megahit assembly) | ecosystem: Environmental > Aquatic > Marine > Intertidal...
AAGACCGAGAGGGTGGCTAGATTTTTCATAGGTTGTAATCGATCACAAAGACATCATCTAGGAGAGGCTTTAGGATATCCACAAATGCCTGGTGCTGTGGGTGGGGGAGGTAGTTTGTACGGGCTTCCTCATTGTGGAAAGTGACAAGAAAACAATGGCTAAACCCATTGTTTAAACCCTCCGGACTATTATTGATTCCCCATTCGATCGAGGCAATCCCTGGGATGGAGTCCTTGAGTTGTGGGAACCGATCTTCAATCTCATTGATTTGTGCCGAAGTGGTTTGTTCTTTAAACTTAAGGCATACAATATGACGGATATGGATCGTGTTGATGTCTTTAGGCTGGTTGTTCTCAGAAAGAGTCATCCCAAAAAAGATGCAAATGTTCTCAACTAGGGCGAGGGAAAGTTTTGCTATTACAAAATTTAATTTTTTCAGGAACCAAACTGGATATAGGTAAAAGAAGCGTGTTGGAGTGTTGATAAAAATAACCGTAAGGACTTCCTCCTACTTGACTTAGGCGTTTGGATCGACATCATGTTTTTTATGACTAGTGAATTTGATTGGTTTATGGTGACCATGCCTATTTTTGCCATTGTGGTGTACTTAATTGTGATGATTGGGTCTATGGAAAAACAGCCTAAGTTTCTTGAGGCAGATGGCGTAAAGAAAGTAACGACTCTTCTTTTTGTTGGTCTTTTCGGTGCAGGGATTTTGGTATCTCTTTACTACATGATTTTACGATTTGTAGACCTACTAGCCAATTATTAGGTTCTCTATCTTTGAGTCCTCAGTCTGAGTTTATTGTTCCAACCCGTAGAGAACTCTTCAGAGCACTAGTTGTCATTTCGAATTGGTTTTTTACAACCATTGTTCGTCCCTCTTGTTCCGGTTTTTTTCAGCAACAACTTTTTTGCTCTTATTCATCTATTTCCATTCCTGCTATCAGAACTCTCTTTTTTTACTTATGCGGGATAACTCGTTTTAGATGTCTTTGGACTTTCAACTAACCTAACTTTTCTTCTACGATGGATGCTTGGCAATCATGGGAGCACACAATCATTCGATGGGGGCTTGCTATAATCTTACTTTCCGTTTGGACATGGCGTTTTAAAAAGCCAACTAAGTTTCGTGGCAGACGGGCCCAGAATTTGTCTGAAGAATTTCAAGTTTATGGATTATCAAAGAGAACTTTGTATGTGGTAGGTTTTTTGAAAATCACAATTTCTCTTTGTTTTTTTCTGGGGCATCTATTTCCATTCTTAATTCGTCCCGCTGCAATCATGCTTTGTATTTTAATGATCAAAGCAGTTCTCTGTCACCTCCAGGCTGAGAGAAATAAACTTTTTAAGGCACTGCCTGCTTACCTTGTCCTTTTTTTTAGTACCTATTTGGTAATCATGTAGGATGGTTCAGTTTTTTGAACTTTCGAACAAGGTCTGTTTGGCGCTTTAGAGTCTTATCGTTACGAATCGCCATTGCATAGGCGGCGGGATCCCCAACGAAAATTACTTTTTTCTTAGCTCTTGTGAGCCCAGTGTACACTAAGTTCCTTTGCAACATCATAAAGTGTTGTTTTAGTAGCGGGAAGATAACCACCGGATATTCGCTACCTTGGCTTTTATGCACAGAAATAGCATAGGCGGGTTGAAGGTCCGTCACCTCCATGCGTTCATACCGAACAGTTTTCCCTTCAAAATTAATCTCTAGTACCCCATTAATTGAATCAATTTTAAGGATCACTCCAAGATCACCATTAAACACATCCTTATCGTAGTTGTTTCTTGTTTGTATGACTTTATCTCCTTCGCGGAACAGTAAACTCCCCATTATATAAGTGGCTCCAGTTGGGTTAAGCTGTTCTCTTATTTGATCATTCAAATTTCCAATTCCACCAACACCGCGATGTAGGGGTGCTAAGACTTGAATATCAGACTTAGGATCTAATCGAAAAGTTTCTGGGAGTACTTTAGACCACAGATTACAGACTGCATCTACACATTGCTCAGGGGTTTCGGCTCGTATAAAGTGTACATCTTTTTGTTTGGGTAATGCAGATTTAGGCTCAAGAGGAGAGGGAAGAACAGATTTCCCTTTAAGTATATTGTGAGCGAGCCCAACAATGCCACTATCTTTTGCCTGACGAAAAGTAACCGCCAGACGAGTGACCGGAAGTTCTTGGCATTCGATAAGATCCTTAAGCACATTACCCGAACCGACAGAAGGTAGTTGGTCGGCATCGCCAACCAAAAGGAGGTGAGCATTCGATGGCAAGGCTCGAAGTAAGGCTGCTGCAAGGCGGACATCAAGCATACTGGCCTCATCCATAATCATGAAGTCGCAAATTAATGGATTTTGTTCGTTCATACTAAATCCACCCTGTGATGGTTCGAAATTTAGTAAACGGTGCACTGTTTGTGCAAAATGAGAAGTGCTCTCCGCCATTCTTTTGGCAGCTCGTCCAGTGGGGGCCGCAAGTAATACCTTAGTCTTTTTGGCTCGAAGGATTGATACAAGTGCCCGCAAAATAGTAGTTTTTCCGGTACCTGGACCGCCAGTTAATATCGAAACTTTCGAGGAAAGCGCCTGCCTAACTCCTTCGGTTTGATTGGTGGCAAAATCGAAACCTGCTTTTTGCTGAGCCCATTCAATTGCTTTATCAATCAGGATGGGAGGAAGACTCGAATTGCCCTGAAGTAATTGTAATAGAGAATTGGCTAGTGAGCTTTCTGCTCTGGCCGTGTTTGGTTGCTGAATCCAGTCTTGTACCGATACAACTATCTCTCCTTGGCTCAGCAGTGAATCTAGATGTTTTTCAACATCATTTGAATTTGCTTCGAGTAGTTCACATGCAAGCAGTGCAATCTCACGTCTTTCAAAATGAGTATGCCCTTTATCCTCACACTCCTGAATAATGTGCAAAATGCCAGCTTCAATTCTGGGTGTACCATTGTTGGCTAACCCAAGATTAAGAGCAATTCGATCGGCCGTCTTAAAGCCTATTCCTTTAATTTCACGTATAATACGATATGGGTCGCTTTGAAGAATTGTTTTGGCTTGATTTCCGTATTTTCTGACAAGTCGTAAACAAAGTGCATCCGAAACTCCATAAGTCTGCAAAAACATCATTACCTCGCGAACAGCCTTTTGTTCTTCCCAAGCTTCCTTGATACTTTTTGCACGCAGTTTTCCAATGCCATCAATTTCCCGTAGTCGTGCAGATTCCTCCGAGATAATTCTTAATGTGTCTGCCCCGAAATGTTCGACAATCTTTTCTGCATAAGTTTTTCCGATCCCATGGATCAGTCCACTTGCTAGGTATTTCCTTATTCCATATGCGGAAGCAGGTAATTTGCTTTTTAAGGTTTTAAATGAAAATTGCTTTCCATGCTTGGGGTGGATGGTCCAGGTGCCGGAAAGAACCAATGTTTCGCCACATTGCACCTTTGGGCCTTTTCCTACTACCGTAATCTCTTCTTTGAGTTCAGCACCTTTTAATTTACCAATCAGAAATCCATTTTCGTCATTATAAAAGGTAATTCTCTCAAGAACTCCTTCGATCTCTTGGATGTTTTGTGTGCTTGGATCTTTGCCCATTCCCAAGAATGATTGATTTGTTAAAATGCGCGAGTAACCAAAGCTTAATACTCAACAGATAACTCAATTCCAAGTTGTTGAAACAATTGATCTGAAAAATTTCCAGCTTCTCCAATTTGGTCAATTCTGTAGAAAATCATTCCTCGATAATAGGTAGACCATTTCCGACCCGCCCCCAACATAACGCCGTAGTAATATGACGATTCGAGCGTATCGGAAAGGTCATCGTTATCAATTACCAAGTTTTTTCTTGAGACTGAATAGCCAAGAGAACCATCTGCCTTAAAGAAAAAATCTTCATTGATTGCATGTTCCCATCCGAGGGACAGAAATGGAGATAGTAACAAATTAGTACCCCCTGAAGCGACTGTTCCAAATTGAGGAATTTCAATTTTTTTAGAATTAAAGAATTTGGTATCCAGACCAATCCCCCATGAGAGATTTTTAAGCAACCTACGGTATTCCGCCCGTAAATTAATTCCAGTCTCATATTTCACCATAAAGTTTCCGTTTTGATTGGAGAATTCGGTTTCTTCAGGAACTAATGGACCGAGATAAAATCCTAGAATATTTTTACTGGGTATTGAAATTTCATTATTTTGCGAAAAGGTTTGTTTGGGGTAATTTTCAACCATTATTTCACTTTCTGCTAATTCACTTGGCGGAGGAGGAGAAGTGATCGGTCTAACACCCTTCACGCTATCAAGATTAATGCCCTTGCGAGTGTACTCATCTTCCACTGCACGCATTTTCTCTCTAAGCTTTGCAAAGTTTTTCCGAACCGTTTCAAGAGCCATTTCTCGGTTTGAAAGTTCTTGTTCCTTATCCTTACCTTGGATGCTAGGAAGAAAGCAAAACCCAACGAGTAAGAATCTAACAAGAAGTACACACATCAGTTTTTACCTAAAATAATTCTTGCGGCAGCCTTAGCTTGTTCTTGGCTTGATAATTCTGACTTTTTAAGCTCTTTAAGTTCATATTGGGTAAGTTCTTTTGAACCAAGAGTGGAAGGGTCGACTTGTTCAAAGGAAAAGAATGTTTCCCAACTTGACCATTTTCGGCGTGAATAATCATAACACCTGACCGAAGAATTCTCATGTTGAAGCAATAACCAATCATTTAAATCTGTGGAGTATAAATAAGGGTAGACTTTTTTATTGCTCCAAATCCATCCTGATCTCTCTGTCCAAAACCATAAGTCTCCTATCTCACTTGGATGGGAATAAATCCATCCTAACCAATAATGGAAAATCCAATTTTTACCTGACTCCCAGAATGGCCCAAACCAATATGAGCTAAACCAGTTAAAACCATCTATTGAAACTGGGAATCCAGTTGATGAACTTTCCGCCTTTGTTACTTCCTTGAAATCTTTCGACAATGCCTGAAATTCTGCTGAATTAAATGAAATGGTTTGAGCAATCGACCGAGTTACATCAAATGTCTTTCGGTCGTCATGTAACTTGTTCTCAGAAAAATGGGCACTGATCCAGTGGCTACTTTGTTGTTCTAGACTGACTCCAATCTGATACTCATATTTCATATCAGTTGTCATACGAAGAATAGAAACTCCGGGTCGATTGAAGTCAGTTAAAAAACTTTCAATGAAAATTTCAGACGTATTTTCAGAATTTTTCCATGATTCAGACAGATTTATTGCCCATTCATCGAGAGTCAGAAAACGAGTCTCTTTTTTTACCGAAAAGGAAGGACTGGGTTCATAGGTGGATAGATCAATTAGTTCGTATTCGGATAGGAGGGTGGGAACCAGACTTGAATAAGTGGACAAACAATTCACAGATAAATTATCGGGACGGAAGAAGTTAACCGGACCATCCGAAAAAGAAGAATAGTTTTCATTGGAATAAATAACAGAAGAAGATTCGGTTGGAGAAAAGGCTACCTTGTTGATTGGACTGGAGTCATTTAAATGTAGAGAATTAGCAATAGCCCGTGATAATAAGTAATGGACAGTGTTATTATTCGAGTCACTCCCTGAAAATATTACCTTTAGCCAATTTCCTTTTTGTCGGTCTTTCCACAGGTCAGTTGTAAGATCTATGGCAATTTTGTACTCCAAGGTAGATATATTGTTCGTCGAATTAAATTCGCGCACAATGGAGATAGCAGAATGCCCAAAGCGAGTGTAAAAATTCTCTAAGGTAAGAACTTCGGAATTGCTGGAATTATTCCATGCATTCTTCTGGTTGATAGCCCAATCCTCCAAACTATCAAATTCGAATTCGGAATTAAGTTCAAAAGAAATTGTTTTATCCTCTTGATGGATTGAGTATTCTCCAGTTGTTGATGTGGGGTGTTCGGAATAGATTATTTTACTCTCCATCTTTGATTGATTAGGGAGTGAAAAGATTAACGGCCCATGGTTAATTTCGCGATCAAGAATAGGGAGCACATAAGTTTGTTTAGGTAAAATCTCACTTAGAGATTCGCCCTCATATGTAGGGAGGCCTTGGTAGTCAATACTGCGGGCAATGGCGAGTGCTGTCGGGTAGGAAATTGGGTGACTCGAATGACCGTGGATAACTACCCTGAGCCAGGTTTGAGAGTCAGGCGAGATTCCTAAATCATTAACCCAGTCTTCATTAGAAAGATCCAATACGATAACAAATTCCTCAGAAATGTCTGTCTTTCTGGTCATGGCGATAGCGGTATAGCCCGAGTTTGTGAGGAATTTGTTGGCTTGTAGGATTTCTCCATTTTCAGATTTCAACCAACTATACTTTTGCCTGTTTGCCCAATGATCTAGATTATCGAAGTCATCTTCTTTTTGAGCGGAAAGTAGAATCTTACCCAAGTTATTTCCAAGATTTATGGTGTGTGTGCAATTTGCGGGTAGAGCGTTCTTTACGAACCCAGAGATAACTTCCAAATTGTGAGTAGCTGCAAGATTGTAAGTAAGTGGACCATCTGTAAATTTTTCCTCAAGCGAAATATTTTCTGACTGAAATGTGGATTGGGCTACTAAATGGATCGATTGGCACAGGAAGGCTAAGCAAAATAGGTGAATTCCTGTACGCTTCATTATTTGGTTTTTTGCTTATGGAGCTTGAGATTCAAAACTCAAAAAAAAGGAAAAATTTAAACATGCACACGATTAAAAGAGCTTACGAGTGCAAGGATGCCACTTTTCTCTATACTCCCGTGGATTCCACATCCATAAGCTACACTCCCTGAATTTGTTTTTAATTGAATGAAGGTGGCAGACTCGGTTGCAGAACCACCTCCAATCGAATGTTGCCTGTAGTCAGTAAGTTTAAAGTCCTTTAATCCAGCCTGTTGTAGTGCATGAACAAAAGAATTGATGGGGCCATTTCCTTCTCCTGAAATTGATAACTTTTTCCCATTTAGCATAATATTTGCAGTGCAACTCAACTGATCCCCATCGACTTGCTTAGTCTGATAGGAAATAAGGGAAAGCGGAGAATCAATTTCGAGAAACTCTTTTTTGAAAATATCGTAAATTTCGGAAGCGGCTAATTCACGAGATTCTGAGTCAGCTTTTTCGTTCATTATATTGCCAACCTCTGGATGCATGGGCTTGGGGATTTCAAGCCCGAACTCTCTCGAGAGAACATAGGCGACGCCACCCTTGCCGCTCTGACTATTAATACGAATGATCGCTTCGTAGGAGCGTCCGATATCGCGGGGGTCAATGGAGAGGTAGGGAACCTGCCAATGTTGGTCCTCGTCTTGATTTCTTAAATCCATTCCTTTTTTAATTGCATCCTGATGAGATCCGGAAAATGCGGTAAAAACGAGGTCTCCGGCGTATGGGTGCCGATCATGAACAGTCATCCCGGTGGTACGTTCATAAATTTCACGAATCTCTCCAATGTCATCGAATTGTAGATTGGGATGGAGCCCTTGGCTGTACATATTTAACGCTACAGTGACAATATCTAGGTTGCCAGTACGCTCTCCATTTCCAAAGAGGGTTCCTTCAACGCGATCTGCACCAGCAAGAAGGCCAAGTTCGGTAGCTGCGGTACCAGTGCCACGGTCATTATGAGTATGAAGGCTAATGATTGCCTTGTCGCGCTCTCGTAAATTGCGGCAAAACCACTCAATTTGATCGGCATGTACATTCGGGGTAAACAGTTCCACGGTAGCCGGTAGATTTAAAATGATCGGATTTTGGCTTGTCGGTTCCCAGCAATCCATGACGGCTTCGCAAACCTCGAGAGCATATTCAACCTCGGTATCAGAGAAACTTTCAGGAGAGTATTCGAGTTGAATCTCAGTTTCAGGAAGATCTGAAAGGCACTTTTTAACCATGTTCACACCTTCAATGGCGATTGCCTTGATTTCTTCTTTGCTCATCCCAAATGTTACTCGGCGCTGAAGAGGAGATGTTGAGTTGTATAAATGTATAATCGCCTTTGAGGCACCTTTAAGACTTTGAAAACTTCTTTGAATTAAATGCTCTCGTGCTTGTGTAAGTACCTGAAGGGAGACGCCTTCGGGCACTAGATCATTATCTATTAATTTTCGGGCGAAATCAAATTCTGTTTGTGCAGCGGAAGGGAATCCAATTTCAATTTCCTTGAAGCCGATCTTGCAGAGTAGTTCAAATAATTCCACTTTCTCTTTAACCCCCATAGGGATAGGTAGGGCTTGATTGCCATCACGTAAGTCGACACTGCACCATTTGGGGGCATAGTTAATAGTTTGGCTAGGCCATTCTCGGTTAGGTAGATCGATGACTCCCCAAGGTTTATATTTGGTAATTGGGTTCTTTTGCATAACGATATTTCTATCTTTATTGATTTTAGCAAGAATTGGAAAGTGTTAATCGAGTCACTCCAAATCGAAGTTGTATGCCTTTGTTAATTATTTTAGAGTAAAATTCTGATGGCAGATTCTTTAAAGCAGTCTAATAATATTCAAGGAAAAGTAATTGTGCTTGGGGTCTCTGGTTCAATTGCAGCTTACAAGGCGGCTGATTTAACAAGTGAGTTACGCAAGGCAGGTGCCGAGGTTTTTGTTGTAATGACGGAATCTTCAACCCGATTTATTACACCATTGACCATGTCGACAGTTTCTCGCAATCCGGTTGCGACTTCGTTATGGGATGAGGGTAAGGATTGGCATCCGGGCCATATTGAGCTGGCTGATCAAGCTGATATTTTTCTCGTGGCACCTGCCACTGCTAATCAGATTGCGAACTTTGCTCACGGCCAATGTCCGGATCTACTCTCATCAATTTATCTGGCTACCCGAGCACCTGTTCTACTTGTCCCAGCAATGAATGGAAAGATGTATGACCACCCTCTAACTGTAGAAAACCGAAGGATTTTAGCCAACAACGGGGTTTCTTTTGTCGAGCCAGTTGTGGGTGAACTTGCGTGTGGATATCAAGGAAATGGGAAGATGGCTCCCATTCAAGATATTCTTAATTCCCTTCAACACTTATCATAAAAAAAGCCCTCCGTAGGGAGGGCTTTAATTATTTGCAGGCCGTTGCTTACGCAGCGTTGGGTAATTCCTGCAGTGAAGACTGTTTCCTTTTAACTTTCTTGAGCCTTGACCTTCGTCGTAAACCGCGATCAAGCTTTTCAATTAAGTCATCGATTGATTTATAAATGTTATCTGATTCCGAGGATATGGTGATGGTAGTCCCTTTGAGTTCTAAATGACCTTTGGCAATGAATTCATTCTCATGGGAGGATGATCTCGTCGATCTTTCCAATTCGATACGTGCACGAATGATTTTCTCCTCATGTTTGAAGATTTTCTCCATTTTTGTTGAGACGACATCTTTGTGGCCTTCAGTTAAGGAGAGATGAAGTCCGGATAGAATCAGATTATTCTTCATATAAGCGTTTATAGTGTTGGTTATAATTATATGTGCTCTTACACATGTTACATCATTACCCAATCACAAGATTCTGGAATTCTCCAATTTTATTTCATTTTTTTTAACCAGTTCTAGGATGAAGGAACTAACGAATGACCAGGCACCAGTAGTAAATGGTGAAGAATTCCGAGAGTGGATTTTATATGAGGACGATGACCTCATTTCATTAAGCAAGCCTGGATGGTTAGTGTGTCACCCTTCAAAAAATGGTCCAATGTCTAGTTTGGTTGGGGCAACCAAGAAGTATTTACAGGTGGATACTATCCATCTAGTGAGTCGTTTAGATCGAGAGACAAGCGGTGTTGTTCTCTTTGCAAAACATCGTAAGTCAGCCAGTTACTGGCAGAAGGGAGTCGAATGCAAGAGCGTGAAAAGGGGATATTTAGCAATATTGAATGGAGTTATGCAAAAACAGGAATCTATAGACGGGTACATTGGAAATGATCCTATGAGCAAGGTTTTTGTGAAGCAAAAAATTACTCGTAAAAGTCGTAACTCCAAATTTGCTGAAACCACATTTATTCCTTTGATCAACGGGAAAAATCAAACCCTCTGCCTCGTACTAACCGCCACAGGTAGGAAGCATCAAATACGAGTGCATGCTCATGGCCTTGGGTTTTCACTAGTTGGTGATAAGTTATACGGACCAGACGAAGATTACTATTTAAAGTTTTGCGAGACTGGATGGATGGATGAATGGTTTTCAAGCCTTGGAATGAGTAGGCAAGCTCTTCACTCTCGATGGTTAATGGATTTAAACTCAGGTCAACTTTTTACTGCCCCATTCCCACAAGATATGAAGGATTTTATAGAAATTAACTTTAAGGTGTGTGTCCCAGATATTAAACAAGTATTGTCGAACGCAGATGAACACTTTATTAAAGAAATAGAGGCTTTTAAAGTAATGTAAATGAGCTGTTTTACCAATTTGAATAAGAATGAGTAACCTATCTGTCTCTCCTTATGAATCACTAAAGTCGGGATTTAGGCGGGCTTGTGTACGCAGATTAGTCGGTGATGAAAAAGCAGCCATCGGAATTCTGCGGGATGAAATTCCCAATCTTGTTGTGGCATGGGCTAAGTCTTCTGATTTAGATGCCTCTAGCAAAAAAACAAAGCTCAAAGAATTGTTTGATGATGAATCTTCCCGCGCAGACGAATTGGCTACCGCCTTCGATTTATTTGCCGCTCGGTTTGAGGTCAGAGTTGCAGAGTTAGTGAAGAATGAGGTTTCATCAGTTGTTGATCAACTTGTGCAATCTGTCCGATCGATTGAGGCAAATACATCCAAGTTGTTTCCCGTGAGTAAGGAGGAGGATCATTCAAAGGCTGGCAACACTCATTCAGAAGTGACTGCTCAGGGCTCTGGTTACCGAAATTTACCTGACCCAACAATACCTTCAGCCTCCGAAAGCCAAGATACGAAGACGAATTCGAGCACAAATGGGAAATCTGCTCAGACTACCGATGCCAAGGTTTATGATATTAAGCACTCCAGCGATAGTATGGTTGGCGAGGGTTTGAGGTTTGACGAAATTGAGGAAATGATTGATGAAATCTTAGTATCTTTCAATTAGTCCAAACTTTATAACCGATAAACATAGCCATGACTGTTTCCACTAGTGATGCCGACAACATGCAAGAAGAATTGTTGTCGATAAAAGATCAACCTAAGGCAAAGAAATTACTTTTGGGATTGGATCTTGGCACATTGGAGTCCTGCATAATCAGTAAATTAACAAAGCCGGGATCGGTGAATCATGATGGGCTCCTTGTGCCAACTGTTGTTGGCTATCCCGATGAGGGCATTTTAGCTGGAATTTTGCCAGGGAATGCAGAAATGCTTCATGGCCAGCATGCATTAGATAATGAATTACATTTAAGACTTACCTATCCATTAAGTGATGGCGTAATACAAGACTTTGAAGGTGCTTGTTCTTTTCTTCAGAATTTGAGAGATCAGGTGGATCCGGGACGAAAGCATGATGCCCTCTGTGTAATTGGCATTCCTGCAGTTTCGGACGAAAAGGCAAAAGAAGACTTGAGGAAAGCTGCATTGCAAGCTTTTGATGGTATTCTTCTTATTCCAGAACCTTTCCTGGCTGCTCTTGGAATGCGTGATGAAGCCAAGCTGCAAGAAAAGGATTACCAGGACCCTGTAAGTAATTCTCTCTTTATCGATATTGGAGCAGGAACTACCGATTTTTGCATCGTTCAAGGGTATTTTCCCAAAGCAGATGATTTATTTAGTATCCCATTCGCTGGCAATGAGATTGATGTGATTCTTGACCAATTGATCAGGGAAGCTTACCCCGATGTTAACCTTCCCATATCTATGGTAAGGACATTCAAAGAGGAGAACTCCTATTGCGGTGAACCAGAGGCGGGGGTACGAGTAAAAGTTCCAGTTGATGGGAAGCCAAGGAAGGTCGAGATTGGAAAACAGGTTGGGGAGGCTTGTAATCGATTGTTAGATGAAATCATGGGCACCCTGCAACAGGTGATTGCGTCCGCCTCTCCCCAGTCCGTTTTTTCTCTCCTTAAGAATGTAATATTAACGGGTGGTGGTAGCCGTATTCGTAACATTGACCAAGAACTATTAAGCAGGTTGATCGAGGATGGATATGAAGATCCGGATGTCAGACTTTCCCAACAAGACTTCACTCCTCTTGTGGCGATTGGAGCCCTAAAGGTAGCGAAAGCCGCAAGAGAAGATCAGTGGATACGTGAGTAGATCAAATAATTCCGTTTAATGTTTGATCAAGTCTCTCGGCGCATTGACTGAGTTTTTCTTCAATCACTTCTGGTTCCTCTTTATCCTCAAAAAGCATTTTCCAACCGGTTAGGGTTTTATGTTTTCCTTTGGGGGGAGTCGGATAGCTTGCAAGTCCAGTAAAACCTAGTTCCGAAATAAAGCAGTCTGAAACTTGGATAGCTGCGGCTAACTTCGGGCTCTCCTTGGCATTTTCAGGTTGATTATGCCAATGAATAGCATCCACAACATTCTCAGCAATATGATGATTCCAAAGGTAGTATGCCCCAATTTTTGCATGATCCCATCCCACATTATTACGTTCCGATTTTATAATTGAATCAGAATCTTCAAAAGGCTTCCGATAGATTTCATTGAAATAGTCAGGGAAAGTGATGGCTAAAATTAGAATGCCTAGGTTATGCAATAATCCAGCAACATAGTCGGCTTCCTCTTCATAACTTTCCTCAAGAATAGCTAAAAGCTCTCTTGTCATGATCGCGGTACCAATACTGTGTTTCCAATAATCCTCCCATGGGAACTCATGTGTTTCTTTACCAAGCTTGAAGATTTCCTCAATCACAGGAGTAGCAACAAGTAATTCACGAATACGGTTAAGACCAAGAAAAATTGATGCTTCTTCCACACCATTAATTCTTTTATTGTCTTTGCTTCCAAAAAAAATGGAATTAACCAAGTCGAGAACCCTGGTGGTTAGCGATGGGTCGAGTCTTATAACTTCAGCAATCTGGGCCAAAAAACTGTCTTCTGAATCAATGAGTGAATGCAAGGTATCATTGATACTTCGAAGAGAGGCAAGTTTCGGGCACTGATTGATCCTCTCGATCAGAAGGAAGTCTGACGGAGGACGCATGGTAAGAACGATAACAAGCGGAGAGGCCTTACCCTACTAGGGTAACGGAGTTTGGTCTACTTGCTGTAATATTCTCTCCAATATTGAGTGACGAGGAGTGAAACTGAGATGCCTTTTGACCAATTTCACTATTTGGACTTAAGGTAAGAAAATCCCCAGAGGATGAGACTAATCTCATCGACCCATCAGCTAATTTGTCCAGATGAATAGTGTTATCTGAATTTTGTTTCAAAAAGGGAGAAAGGGCAGGATCTTTGAGTAATTCTACTTTTTGGGCTTCAAGTTCAGTTGGCGTAGTTAATTTTTGAGCACTTTTTAACTCATTCTCGAAGTGAGTGGATTGCACATTTTGTACATTCGTTTTCGAGCGAATAGAATTAAAACCATTTTTTAAAAGGGATGATCCTAGACGAGTGAGTTCTGAAACAGCTAAAGGGTTCATGCGATATAGCTAGCATTTTTCCTGCCAGTTTGTATTATGAAATGAACCTTAGCGATTTCCTTTGGACGAGTGATTCTGCAATTTGAATCGCATTGAGGGCTGCACCTTTCCATAATTGATCTCCTGCCACCCAAAGCGAAAGTCCATTTGAAAGTGCATGGTCTACCCTTAGTCGACCGACTTGACAATTTTCCTTTTCAGAGCAATTGATCGGCATGGGGTATTCATTTTTTGCAGGATCATCAACCAAATCCAGACCATCAAAAGAATTCAGGACCTTTCTTGCGTCGGGAATATTCACACTCTGCTTAAACTCCGCAGTAATGGAGATGGAATGAGCTCGATAGACAGGAACTCGCACGCAAGTGCAGGATACATTTAAATTCGAGATTCCTAATATTTTGCGAGATTCGTTTCGCATTTTTAATTCTTCCTTAGTGTACCCATCATCTCTGAACTCATCAACATGAGGAATCAGATTAAAAGCAATCGGGTGTGCGAATACGGATTCTTCCTGATTAGCTTTTGCGGAAGTTGAATTCTTCTCGTTAATTTCGTTGTCTAGGGAGATAGGCCCCTTAGCTCCAGCACCTGAAACTGCCTGGTAGGTCGAGGCAATAAAGCGCGTGAGACCAAATCTCTGGTGAAGTGGATAAAGAGCCATCAAGGCAACTACGCTAGAGCAATTCGGGTTCGCTATGATTCCTTGATGACTTTCTATTTCATCTTCGTTGATTTCAGGCACAATTAAGGGCACACTGGGATCCATTCGAAAAGCGGAGCTGTTATCGATCGCCACACATCTTCTTTTGACTGCCTCTGGGGCAAAAACTTGTGAGTTTTCGGAACCAGAACTAAAAATGGCGATATCAAGATTATCAAATGATTCTGGAGTGGTTTCAAAGACCTGACTCGCTGAACCCATGACATTCATTTCTTGCCCAGCCGAGCGTGAAGATGCTAAAAGCCTGACTTCAGAAGCGGGAAAATTTCTTTTCTCAAGAAGCTTAATAATTTCATGACCAACTGCTCCAGTTGCTCCAACAATTCCAATTCGATATTTTTTCAATGGATTTTAAATTAAAGGATGAATACTTACAAATCTTAGAAGAACTTAATTTAAATAGAACTCGAGACCTTATGCTCGTTTCCATTCAAAACCAAAGAATGTATCTTCAAAAAGAAAATAGTGCTGTCAAAACTTATGTGATTTCAACATCGTCAAAAAATCCATCTTGCCAGCAGGATTCATTCGGCACCCCTTGGGGGTTACATGAAGTGAGTGATATTATTGGCAGTGACCAACCCTTAGGAATGGTTTTTAAGGCACGACATCCGATTGGCAAATGTTATTGGGAATGTGATGCCCAAATGCAAGAAGGCAACTTGATCACATCGAGAATTCTTAGGTTGCGAGGTTTGCAGCCTGGACTCAATTGTGGAGGAGTTTCTGATACATTTTTACGTTATGTTTACATTCATGGGACTAACCATGAAAAAAAATTAGGGAAACCTGCTAGCTCTGGATGCTTGCAGCTCAGTAATCAAGATGTGATCGAATTAGCTGATTCAATAAAAATAGGCACTCACCTAATTATTTCTCTGCTTTATTAATTTTTATTTAAATTGCTTTTGTTTTTTATCTTCGAAATTTCGTTCGCAAGAAATTTCTCAGGTTCTTTTTGTAATTGTTTGTAAACAAGCTCAGATAAACGATTTCTGGCAATTTGAAATTCTTGCTGGTTGCGTTTTTGCCAGTTCTCAAGTCGATTAGCAGGAGGTGGGTGCAGTCTTTGTGTTTCTCGAATTGTGCTACTAATTGAAGATCTGATCGCAGCATTAATTGCACTTTCGTCTCGTACTCGATTGTAAGATTCTTTGATTTCGTTAAAGATTTCCTTTTTCTGGAATAGGTCAATTCGTAAGATTGCGAACGAGTCCTTTGATCGAAGGCTTAACAATTGGTTAAATTCATCTATTGAGCACTCTGCATGTGAATCGCTCATGATGACAATTAATGGCTTTAGGTGCAGACCGCTTCTTACTATATCGAGGGGGGAACTGTATCGTAAAAGAGGCAACTTATATTCAGATTCGAATGATGATAAAAATGTGGAGTCTTTCGTGAGTAAAACAATTTTAGGAGAGTAAGTGTGCCGCTTCCGAGAAGCGTCCTTGATCACATTAGAAAGAGGAATACGGTCAATGATTTCATCAATCTTCAGATTGTATGGGGATGTTTTCATTTTCTGGGGTGGTTGGGGTATGTCAAAATGACAACATTTTAAGGAACTTTGGTCAATTCCTCTATTTTTAGGCTCTTTTCAGCTAAGGCTAAGTAGAGTGGATACGACAGACTTAAAATTTTGGTGGCACGATGTAGCTTGTAGAGCTTCTAATTCCTCTTTGGTGTGAGTGCCGGTAGCTACAAGATGGCATGTCATTGCCACATTTTCTGCAGTTTTAAAATCATACGGTGAATCACCAACATAAGTTGTTTGATTTGTTCCATAACCAAGTTTATCAAGGGCAATCTTGGTAAGCTGTGAGGCAGGCTTTTTCCATTGAGTGTCACTGGCTCCAAGGGTGAATTTGAGGAACTGAGATAGACCCAAGTACTCACAAGTTGCACGAGCATGAGGACCATACTTGTTGGTTAAAACTCCACAGCAAATACCATTATTGCAAAGTGCTTTTAAGCCCTCATGGACAAAGGGTAGGGTTAATACACCATTAAGCATCTCCTCTTCAAAAATAGGACGCAAGCGCCGAACAGCTTCTTTGGCATGTTCGGCACCAATTAATTTTATCATTGTTTCTTCAGATGCTCCTCCAATGGACCTTTTAACTTTTTCGTAACTGGGCGGGGGGATCCCCATTCCAGAAATTGTTCTAGAGAAGGCTCGATGTATTGCTTCAAATTGATCTATAAGGGTGCCGTCTAGGTCAAAGAGTATTGCTTGAATGGACATGTTATTAGAGTATGATATAAAGGTGAGGAATTTAATTTATATAACCACAAAAAAGCGTTTATAAGGTTTTACTCATGGAACAGCACTCTAGCTTATCTATAAATCGTAAGGATGATGTTGTATTTTGCGAATTTATCGGAGACTGGTCAATCCAAGGTAGTTCCAGTGCAGAAGTTCAAAAGTGGGAAAACTTTTGGCGATCAGCAGAAACTACTAAAATTAAGGAGTGTAAATTTTTCTTAAACGAAAATATAGTTTGGGATACCAAGCTCGTACTTTTTCTTTCCCAAGCTAGAGAAATATTGGGCAGGCATGAAATAGCATTTTTGTCTGATTCTCTTCCAGGTAAGCTTCGTAAATTGGTTGATTTTCAGAGTATGCAACCACTTAAAGGAAATCGTGAAGAGCAATTTTCTAATGAGCAAACATACCCTTCCGTTTATTCTTTGATTTCTTGGGTTTTCCCTTTCTTTGCTTTTTGGGGTAAGTGGTTGTTTTCGATTACCAGACTGCCCTTGGGTAAGTCGCACATGAGAATGGGTGATTTTATAAAAGCCTCTAGGGATTGCGGTGCTTTAGGCTTGCCAATTATTACCTTAATTTCATTTCTCACCGGATTGACGATGGCTTTTGTAGGCAGTGTTCAGTTACAGAAGTTCAACGCCATGATCTATGTAGCGGATTTAGTTTCTCTCGCAATGGTGAGAGAAATGGGTGCACTGATGGTTGCAATTGTTTTAGCCGGACGGACAGGTGCATCCTACGCGGCTGAATTAGGCTCAATGAAGTTAAATGAGGAAATTGATTCTTTGCGAACTTTCGGAGTTTCAGTTATGGATTTTCTCGTATTACCCCGGGTATTAGCCGTCTTATTCATGACGCCACTTTTAACTTTGTATGCCGATTTCGTTGGTATCCTTGGAGGATTAACGGTTGGAGTTCAAATTATGGATTTTTCAGTTACACACTACATGGAACAGACACAGTCTGCTTTAGTGGATATGTGGGAAATTTATTCAGGGCTTTGTAAAAGCTTGGTGTTTGGCTTGGTTATCGGTCTTGTAGGTTGCTACAAGGGTCTGAATACTGGAGTCAATTCTTCCGAGTTAGGGCGATCAGTAACTTCCTCTGTCGTTTTCTCTATTACACTTATTGTTGTTTGTGATGCCTCGTTTGAGGCAATTTTTAGTTTCTTTGATTTAAGGTAAAGGATGTCAAATACTCCCAAGAAAGAACTTATTAAAGTAGACAACTTGGATGTCGGTTACTTGCGAAAGAGGATTTTAGTCGGTCTTAATTTTGCGATCAATCGCGGAGAGTGTACTGCCGTTATTGGGGCCAGTGGGTGTGGGAAAAGCACATTATTAAAAACCATGGTAGGCTTGCTGCGTCCGTTAAAGGGGAATGTCTTAATTGATGGTCGTGAACTGTGGTGCGGGAACGCGGAGCCCAGTGCGGAACTCTTACACGAAATGGGAGTTTTATTTCAAGGAGGTGCCCTTTGGGGTTCAATGAATATTTTAGAAAATGTCTGCCTTCCTCTGACAATGTTCACTCCGTTAGGGAAGAATGAAATTTTAGATCTTGCTCGCTACAAGCTTAGCTTGGTTGGACTTTCAGGTTTCGAGAATCTTTATCCGTCAGAACTTAGTGGTGGAATGCGAAAAAGAGCTGGGCTAGCTAGGGCCTTGAGCTTAGATCCAAGCATATTGTTTTTTGATGAGCCATCAGCTGGGTTGGACCCCTTAAGTTCTCGGCAACTTGATGAGCTTATTAATAAGCTCAAGGAAAACTTAGGGATTACTTTTGTTGTGATTACTCATGAATTGGAAAGCATTTTTTCGATTGCTGATAACTGTTTGTTTCTTGGTGGAGATTCCTTCACTGTAATGGACAATGGTTCTCCTCAGCATTTGCGGGACAATTCCAATCATGCCGAAGTTCGATCCTTTCTTAGTCGTCAAGCATGAGTATTTCTGATTTATGTTATTTTTGTATCAATCTTATGCTGAATAGCCCCTCATCATGAAGCACTTGACTAACAGTATTTTAGTTGGTGCCTTTTTTATAGGTTCCGTTCTCTTGTTTTTCGGCTTCCTTCTATTTACTGGTGAAATTTCACGTTGGGGGGAAAAGAACGAAAGGTTTATTTTAGTTTTCGATGAAAATGTTTTCGGTCTTAACGAAGGAGGCAAGGTCACTCTAAATGGTATTCGAGTTGGAAGGGTAGAACGCTTTTTCCTAGGGGAAGACTTGGAGTTGGGACCTGTTCCAGTCTTAATCGAAATTAATAAAAAATTAGTCAAATCTCATGGAGTTGAGGTAGGCAATGAGTTGTTCGATGCAGATGGTAATTTTCGAAAAGAAGTGGTACCCAGATTACTGGGGCAATTAGTCCAGGAGAGTTTTGTTACCGGTATACTTTATATAAATTTGACCACTGAGGTGAATAAATCAGATGACAACCTAACGACTCCATTTCTTTATTACCACAGGATGATTAGAACGAAAGATTCTATTTTTGCTGAATTGAGCCAAACCATTAATGTTCAAAAACTTAGTCAGCAACTTAGTGATTTTATTGATGTAGCCACGAGCCAAATGCGTGCTCTAGATATGGGTGCTCTAAGTGATAACTACATTCAATTGGCTAAAGATCTTGATCATTTAGTTAATTCAATCTCGCAGAATTATTCAGGACTGGGACCTGAGCTTAGCTCAGCGGCAATGGAAGCAAAAATTGCATTTGAAAAAATTTCTAATCTCAATGATCAAATTGAAGAAGTTATCTCCCCAGATAGTGATATCCGTTTTTCTGCTGTCAATGCACTGAGGGAATTCTCTTCTATGTCAAAGTCAGTTCAAGTTTTGGCAGAGATGCTGGAACGCAACCCTCAGGTATTACTTAGGGGAAAAACTGTAGATGCAGATGAATAGGCCTAAATATATCCATTTCTCCGTTTTGTTTTTTTCCATTTGGTTAAGTTCCTGTGTCTTGCCAGAATCTACGCACATAGTACCTGACTATTATCTTTTATCGCCAATTATTGAGGATACCAACTTTACTGATGTGGATTTGAACAAATCTTTTTACATTAGAGAGGTTGAAATTCCCGAATTCCTTAAGGACTCACGTATGGCTCTTAAACCGAATAGTCATTCTATTGAATTTCGAGAGACAGAAAGGTGGGGGGAGCCTCTCTCGGATGGAATAGCACGTGTTGTTGCATTGAACCTTTCCCGCAGCTTAGAGACACCATTCTTTTCCATTTTTCCAAATCGTAGAGAAAGAGAATTGGTATGGGATGTATCCTTATCGTTCTCCAGTTTCGTAGTGGTTGAAAGTAAGTATGCCGAGGTTTCTACAATATGGGAAATTAGTAATTCCATTAATAAAAAAGTACAAAGGGGATCTTCTACAATTCATTGGGATTTAGATTCTAATAATAGCCATTCTATTATTGAAGAGGTTGGAGGATTAAATCAATCTCTCCACAAATTAGCGTCTCAATTTTCGAATTTGATAGAGGGCGAACTTAAGCAAACTGGAAAACAAAACTAAGTTGATTGAAGTTTTAGTATGTATTTTCTTTCTCGGCGTAGCCACCCTCGTTGTCTTCAAGGTTCGTAATCATGTCAGAGCTTCAGATGAACGATTGTTAGAAAAAGAAATTGAAGATGATTTTAAGGAAGAATTTAACATAGATCGTAACCCTAATGAATCTTTCTTGAAGTGGATCGAGACGAGTAAAGATGATTGATTACATTCTGCATTTTAATACAAAAGCTCACAAATATACATGAAGTACTCCTTTTCTATAATTTTCTTCCTGACTTCTTTTATAAATACCTATGGTTCATGGCCTCATTGGAGGGGGCCAAATTTTAATGGAACAATAAGTGATGGATACAAATACCCATTAGAATTCGACAAGGAAAATTCAGTCAAGTGGTCCTACACAACTCCGGGTCCTTCGGCATCGACTCCAGCAGTGAACTCAAATCGTATATTTTTATCATCGATTGACCAAAGAACTTCATCTCCCAATGGGGTTTCAAAATTATTGGCTATTTGTTTGGACAAAAAAACCGGTAAAGAAGTTTGGGTTGATCATGCGGGTAGTGGCTATCAACCAGGAGATAGTCATGGAAATGAGTTTCAGTTGGACTCGAAGTCGAATTATGCCAGTCCATCACCCGTTGTTGGTAAACAAGAGGTTGTATTCTTTTTTGGTAATGGCGACTTGATCTGTTATGAACTTGATGGAAAAGTTCGATGGCGCAGGAATCTTCAGGCTGATTTCGGAGACTTTTGCTTTCAGTGGACCTTTTCTGCTAGTCCAACTATTTTTGACGGTGCTTTATATCTGCCTGTATTACAACGAGACCAAATGGTGCATGGGCGTGGCATTGATGGTGCAGACTCATATCTAGTGAGCTTTAATTTATTAAACGGACAGACTAATTGGAAGATTTCGAGAGAGACAGAAGCCCGTATGGAGTCCCGTGAGTCCTTTTCTAGTATTATACCCTATGATGATGGGCTTCTCGTTGCGGGAGGCGACTTCTTGACATGCCACTCACCCCTAGATGGAAAAGAGCTGTGGAGGTGGGGGACATGGAATCCCGGGCATAAACAGGAATGGTGGAGGCTTGTGCCTTCACCTGTAGTCGGTAATGATGTTGTACTGGTTTGTGCCCCCAAAGGATCCCCTGTCTATGCAGTGAAAATTGATGATAAGAAAAAGATTCCTTTCAAACTTTGGGATTCTAGTTCCCAAAGAAATGTCACATCCGATGTGCCAACTCCTCTATTTCTGAATGACCATTTTTTTATTTTAAGCGATTTGAGGAAAACTTTGGCAAAAGTTGAAACGGTTGAAGGTAAGGTTATTTGGGAAACCAAATTACCTGGTAAATATAAGTGGAGGTCTTCACCAAGCGGAGCTGACGGTAAGATTTATCTAATGAATCACAATGCTCATGTTTTCGTATTATCTTCGGAAACTGGGAATATTCTAAACTCTGCAAAAATGGGTGATGAATATGATGATTCTACGAGATCATCCATTGCTCTATCTTCAGGATGTCTGTTCATTAGGACGAACAAAATTTTGTATTGCATAGAAGAATAAATCCCTGCAATGTGAATAACTTAATTTCCCATCCACCACACCCGCGCCGGGCGGTTCCCGCCAATCTACCGCCCGGCGCTTTTTTTATCTTTTTAAAAGTGGTAGGGTTTTTTTACTTTTGTTTTTTCATAGCTTCCTGCCCTCTTTTTTCAGGGGTAGAGCAGAGCTCACTAAGAGAAAGAATAGAAGAACTGAAAGCCAAGTCTTCTGCTCATTCCAGATATGTTTCGGAGGTTCTAAGTGATCTTGATTTTTCTGGTGACTCATTACCTCAACCAAGGAACCAGGCATATCCTCTTAATAAGCAACCCCCTTCGGATCATACGGAGGATTTTTCTTTAGTCCAGGAATCTGTAAATGCTGACCAAATATCTGAATCACAAAACTCCGCTGACAGAAATGAATTGGATGACGAATTTGATTACAATTCAAGCATGAGTAAAGAATCTTCATATGTCAGCTACTCCAACCTTTATCACAAAGATAAAGATTTGCGTGCAAATGGAATTTATGTCGGACCTCTTCTGGGGCTATCCTTTCCTTCTGACAGTTCTGTCATACTTAGCAGTCAAAGTAATTTCAAATATAAAGCTGACTCAGGTTACTTTTTGGGGTTCAGAATCGGCAATGATTTTGGTTCAACACGCATTGAGGCTGATTACAACTTTTTAAATTACGATATTTCAGATTCAAGTTCGGCCGGTGATGTATCCACACACAACCTCATGGGGCGTTTTATTTTGGAAAAAGGTTTAGGCCGAAGATTAGACTTACGAGCAGGGTTAGGCATGGGCTTAGCAGTTGTGGAGAAAAATCTTGATGGAGAGACTTTTCAGGGAAATGGGTTTGCTTATGATTTTCTGCTGGGTTTCTCAATTAGGATTATGGAAAATTGGAGCCTAGTGTCTGATTACAGATATTTCATAACTGCCGCACATAAAAATTATGATCGCGTGCAAAGTCATCTGTTTGAGTTGTCATCAAACTTTGACCTGTAGTTTTCTTCTTACCTAGCTTTAAGAAAATAACCTTATGAAATCTCGTGGTATGGGGGACTCTATACTCCATGAGATAGATGGCATTTGTGAGTCATGTAAATCGAATGATAATTCAGATGCATGCAATAACATTCTATCAATATTATTTTTTACAGAGATTTTCCGGTTCAGACTAAAATCACCATAAGTTCGGTCACCGATGATTGACATTCCCCTATTTGCACATTGCACGCGTAACTGGTGGGTCCTTCCCGTCTTGGGAGTAAGTTTTAAAAGGGCTAATGGTTGATTTGTCGAATTGGTTGATCGTACTTTTTCCACCAGAGTTTCAGCAAGTTTCCCATTCTTATGTTTCTTGACCCGCAATTTACCTTTTGAATTTACTTTGAGCAACGTATCCTTCCAGATGCCAAAGGCTCCTCTTGTTTGGGCTTTTACCACAGCGTGATAAGTTTTCTCTATTATTCGAGCTGAAAAACAGTTCCTTAGATAGGTTGCCCATGTTTTACAAGTTGTAGTAAGCAAGAGGCCGGAAGTAGGCGAGTCGAGCCTGTGTACCAAATATAAGGATCTCAGGCAACTAAGTGAGTCTTTCCATGTGTATTTTTCCTCTTCTTCACAATAATCTGCTTTTAACAGACTTGGTGTCCTTGAAGTATTTTGAGTATTAGGATGGGTTTGTACACCTGGGGCTTTATTGATCGCAAAAATATCATATTTTTCATGCTTGGATAGAATGAAGCATTTTGGATGTAATGGGCATCCAGCAATCGTTTCTGAGAAAATCTTCATAGGAATTCGAATCTTATTGTGATAGCGTCATAAAGTCCAAAGTCTTGAATCATTTCAGGAGTCCATTTCCCAAAGGGGGACCTTGAGGCTATTGCCTGTCTGCATATTTCCGCAGCTAAGGAATCTTGAAGTGGATGGTTAGTTAGTCTCAGTTCCTCAATTGTTCCATTCGCTTTTAGGTTAAATTGATATACAAATGTCTGAGGTGTAGGCATCGAGCGTATGTATGGATAAGAGGTATCCAAAAGTTGGTACCATTGGCTTTGTATAGACTGCATCATTTTTTGCAGGTACACCCCCAATGGGTGCAATCGACACTCAATTGCTAGTTTTCCAAGTCTTGGAGCATTACTTATACTTTTCAGACTAGGTTTATTAAGCAAATGGGATGTAACTCTTGGCCTAAGTCTCATTTTATGGCCTTTAGTACCGTTGTTGAGAAATCTAGAATCTTCTATGTTATTCTTTGATGGTTCCCTGATATCCAGAACTTTTGGTTTGGATTCAATTGATTGAGAAGAAAAACCATTGTTTTGTGTATCGTTTTTTACAGTGATGCTTATCTTTTTCTGGCTGTTTTCCCTTAAGGGCCGAGATGTACTAGCAACTTTTTTCTTTGAAATATTGTTTACTGCGGGACGAATTGAAGAATGATTTAAAGCTTTTAGCTTGGAAAGTAAGTGAGGGGCTGAAGAGCTAACTTGGTTTTTTTTAGAGGTTGGTTGTGCTGCTTGCTGATCTCTGTCAGAAATCAAATCTGTATCGTCAGGTTTGTTGACTGGAACACTCTTTGATGCAATTGCGAACTTTGATTTTCTTTGTTTTACAGCGGCTCGTTCCCATTGAATTTCTTGGTTCTTTATTTGAACTGGCCTAATTAATATTGGGTATTCAGAGAAATCAATCTCGTTAATAACAAATAAAATGAGGCAGCTTAATAAAAATGATAAAAAATATGATGCGACTCCCCCTGAGTGCGGTTTTGATTTAACACTTTCGAAATCCATTAAAATTAGATCACACTACTAGAAAAGTAAGGAACTAGGCAAAATTAAGAATTATATTTGCTGCTTGTTCTGCACCATTAACAATGTCTCTAGTTCTTTTCTTACTTAAGAATGAGGGGAGTGACATAGACCAATCTTCATCTTGCACTTGTTCAATTGTTATGGACCTATGCTGTAGATTTTCTTCAGCAAATTTCTTGAGTACAATTGATTCTCGAAAATTCGCTCTGTAGATTGCAAAGATGGGTGTATTTGTGGCCCAGCATTCACATATTGTGCCATACCCAGCCTTACCTATCACGCATGAAGAGGCATTAACGATGTCTGGGAAGTGGATACCTGAATTAAGTGGTAGCCTAATGGTGTTGTTGCATCGTGATATCTTTTTCTGGTTGGTTGGTATGACAATTGGAAATTGCGAGTTTATGCTTTCAGGAAAATCATCTTTCATCAATATTCCGCCTGTTGTAAAAAGAATAAAATCCTCATCTTTTCTAAGTCCGATTGCTTCCTTGATTATTGAAATCTTTGATTTTAATTTTCTAAATACAGGGCTGACTTTAACCGTTCCTCTTTCTGGCGAGCAAAAAGGAGTACACTGTATCCTTAAGTCCACTTGACTGAAAATATTGATTAATTTATCCGAGTGTACAGCAAGAGATGGAGTGCAATCATGAAAACTCTCATAGATCCAATCCCATGTGAAATTTTCAATTAGAATAGTCGGCTTGCCGAGTTGATTACCAACTACAATGCCAAGGGGAGAAATATCGCATAGCACTAAATCAATATTATTTTGATCAACTGATTTTTTGGCTTCCAAAAAAGAAGTACTAGAGAAATTAAGAAATTCACCCAACCGTTCGGAAGTCTGAGAAATATTATGAGTGAATGGATCTATCTGCACCAAGCCAACATCTGTGATCATTTTCATGCACTTGAATTTGGCGGAATGGCTGAGATGTAGGTTCCAAAACTCATAAGGCAAATCACTGTAAATCCAAAATCTTGCATTTGATTGTGCAAGTTGGATACTTTCGATTATTGCAAGCATTCGAGTTGCATGACCCAAACCGTGAGATGAAACAAAACAGGCGAATCGAATGCCCTTTTTCATTTCCTATCGAACGAATAAAATTTCTAAGAAAGTGTTTAAAAGATTAGAAGGCTGGAGCCGATTTTTGCTTTCTAACACTAAACTTCTGCACAAATTTCTTTCAGTAGATGTATCAAAGCTCAAGATTTTTGGTGTCGACACTGTGAGTCTTTTCTCTCTCGGAATAAATCTTAGGGGGATTCCATATGGGCCGAACCAGCATTCCCATGAACTATACTTTATACTTGGAGAATAATTACTCGCTAAGGATGGATTCCTTAAAACTATATCGGGTGTGATGTTAGTGGGTACAAGAATTTTAAGCACCACTGGAAGAGTGTTTAAGTACTGCTGTGGTGATTTAAATTTCAAGCTTTGATAAGATGAGTAAAAGTGAAGTGGATCAAACCCTACGAGATTATATCCATTAAAATTACCATGATGATTTTGAGTGGTAAATGGTTGTCGATCATACCAATTTTGAAATTTATTACTTAGTCTAACACCAATTTCAAAGTGTAAGTGAGAACGATTTAAGGGAATTTTAAAAGATGCGGTGTTCCCCATCTGACCAAGTTTTCCTGCGACCTGAATCGTGTCTCCAAGTTTCACACTTGGATGAATAGAATCGAGGTGTCCATACAATGAGTAAAGGACGGGGTGAAAGGAGTTATGCTCAAGGACTACATACCTCCCATAAGCACTAGTGCTTGCCTTGTAATTAATGTGGCTAACAACCCCAGGCATGGCGGCATAAACATTGTCAATTGGCTTTCCTTCTTTCGTAGATTTAACCGGGGAAAGATCGATTCCTTCATGAAATTTGTTACCGTTATTACGCACACACCCAAATGCACCCGATGAAAAATCCTTCCCAGGGCCTGTTTTCTCTAAAAAAGCATGATAGCCCAATCCAGAGATGAAGGCTTTGTTAGGAGTCGGCCAAGATAATTGGAAAGATTGATTTCCCCGAATTGGAACTCCTAACAACAGAGGTATGAAAAATATATAAAATAATAATTTTATAGAGCAAATTCCTAATTTTTTTGCCTGTTTAGTTCTAGTCTTATGTGGGGAATCGAAGTTTGAAGCTGGTTATAAAAGATCATAACCTCTTGCTCCGACACTCTACTTGTAAATAAGAAGGGGATAAAACCATTTGAAATTGTTTTTTCAATAGGGTGAAAACCAACTGTACTCCCTCCAACAACTAGATTGAGGTTTCTCCCTAAATTGCGAGTAGTCTCTTTTTGTAGGGTTATGGCCGCTCTTCTGTCCAGAGATAACCATAAGCCAAATACACGGTCTTGCTCGTTTTCCCCGAGAACATCAGAAAATGTGCCTACCTGTGATCCTAGAATATCGTATTCATCAATAATAGGGACAGGTGCGGCACCTTCCAAAAAAATACGTGGGCGCAATGTAATTTTTGTAGGATCGTATTTATCTTTTTTTGAGCATCCAGCAGCAGCAAAGATAAGAAGAGAAAAAAAGAGTAAAATCCGTGACACTGAATTGGATAGGCGTAAATGGTTTCCTTGCTTGAAAAAAGTCTTCTTCATAAGAATATTAAAATAATATGACGAACCAAGATTGCACTTCTGACAACCAAAATGCAATGAATACCGAGGTTTTAGTAATGATGGATTTGCAGCCAAATTTACTTAAGGTAATTCCGGACAGTGAAAGCTTTATTCAATCATGTGAAATTGCAATAAAAGCCTTCAAATACTTCGACTTATCTATTTTACTCACCGAGCAGGCTCCCAATAAAATGGGTAGCACAGTTGAAGATGTAGATAAATTGATTACTACAAGCGACTCCATTATTTCTAAACATTCCTTTTCTGCTTTTGGGAGTGATTTATTTTTGAATAAGCTTAAAGAATTGAGTTGTAAGAATTTGATTCTGGGGGGCATTGAAACCTCAATTTGTATTTATCTAACAGCTATCGACGCACTTAGTTATGGATTTAATGTCACCATTTTATCGGATTGTGTTGCTTGTCGGAGATTTAACGACGGGCAGTCAGTGTTACATAACTTGCAAGCGAAAGGCGTTAGTGTGTTGCCACTTGAGAGCTTCTTGTTTTCAAAATTACGCTCTTCCGAGCACCCTCAATTCAAGGAAATATCAGCTATGATTAGGCATAGGGCTACTGAACCTCGTTAATGGCTCTTACTTTCTCATGATTGCTTGCACAAACTCTGCTACTTTGAGTGGTGTCGTTGCTTTACCTGTGGCAGTGGAAACTAATGATGGAGAGCGAGGGGATCCTAGAATTGTACTGGTTGGTCTACCTGATTCTGCTGTTAGGGAGTCGATCGATCGCGTCCAGTCAGGTATTACCAGTTCCGGATTTTCTCTTCCCCGTACTCATACCACAATAAATTTAGCCCCTGGGGATTTGCGCAAGGAAGGGGCAGCCTTCGACCTGCCTATCGCATTGTCATTGCTTGCTAGTACAAAGCAAATGAAAGGCGAAAACTTGAAAGACTTCATGATTGCTGGTGAACTTGGATTGTCAGGGAAGGTGAGGGGCATACGGGGGGCAATTTCCATTGCAATGCTTGCTAAAACACAGAAACTTAAAGGGGTAATTCTACCTTATAAATCTGCCGTCGAAGCTTCTGTAGTTGAAGGAATTAATATTTTCGGAGTTAATTCTCTTGGTGAAGCGGCCACTTTTTTAGACAACCCTGAAACCAGTAATCTTCAGCGTGTGGTGGAAAACAATGATACTAATACTACTCAATATGATTTGGATCTTTCTGATGTAAAAGGGCAGGGTAATGTAAAGCGTGCCGTAGAAGTTGCAGTTGCCGGTTCTCATAATTTACTGATAGTCGGTCCTCCCGGTTCAGGTAAATCAATGATATCAAAGCGTATACCGACCATACTTCCTGATCCGTCTAACTCTGAATTTTTAGAGATTATGCAGGTTTATTCAGCTGCTGGAATTAGAAATTTTGTTGATTACCCAAGAAGAAATCGGCCGTTTCGATCACCTCATCATACAATCAGCGATGTTGGTTTGATTGGTGGGGGTTCGAATCCAGGTCCAGGCGAGATCTCACTAGCTCATAACGGTGTACTTTTTCTAGATGAATTACCCGAATTTAAGAGAAGCACTCTAGAGGTTTTAAGGCAACCGATTGAAGATGGTGAGGTTACTATCTCCCGAAGTGCAGCTAAGGTCACTCTTCCAAGTCGGTTCATGCTTGTTGCCTCTATGAATCCTTGCCCATGTGGTTTTCTTGGCGATCCTTCCAATAAATGTCGCTGCTCGATTCCTCAAATTCACAAGTACAGATCGAAAATAAGTGGTCCCTTGCTAGACCGAATGGATTTACAAATTGATGCACCTGCTGTGGAATTGAGCGAATTACCTGATGATAATAAAGGAGAAACTTCTTATGAGGTAAGGCAGAGGGTTAATTCATGCCGTAATATTCAGAAAGATAGATTTAAGGACACTAATATAAAATCGAATGCATCGATGAGGAGAAATGAAGTTGAGATTTATTGTAAATTATCAACTGATAGTAAAAATCTTTTTCTTGATGCAATGAAGAGACTAAACTTATCTGCGAGGGCATATGATAGAATTCTCAAAGTTTCCAGAACAATAGCAGATTTGGAATCTACAAGTGATATAAAAAATAAACACTTATTAGAAGCGATTCAGTATAGAAGTATGGATCGTTCATACCTCTAATTTTATGCTTTTCATAAAATATTTTTAAGATATGAAATGTTACTATATTATTATCAATTAATTATTATGAACTTAGACCAAATCGACGATGTTAAAGAGCTCAAGGCTCTCAAAGCTAAAATTGAGCGAAAATTAAAATCCAAAAAAAATAAACCTGTAAAGCCAGCCTTTGGAGAGTTATACGGATTGATCAAGAATGACCATAAAAGACATCTCAGACCAGACGGACGAAAAGTTTTCCGGTCTGTTACTGATTACTTAGAATGTTATGTGAGAGGGTTAGCTCCGATTGCAAAAGCTGAATTTTATAAGAGATTTGGAATAGAAAGCAGCAGAGGCAAGGTAACCCCGGAGGTCATTTCTAAAGCGAAGGGTTTGTTGACTACAGGGCAGACCTTGCAGTCCGTAGCAGATGCTTGTGGAATATCTGTAGCATCATGCCAGAAAATTAAGGCTGGAGTATATGATTCATGATTTACATTAAATAGATACTTCATTAAGCCGCATCTTGCGGCTTTTTTATGGTAAGAAAAGTGAATAATGTAAACTACCTTGCGAGGGTAGAAGCCATTGATTACTTGATTTTTGCATATAATCTAAAGTGGTGCATGACACGCTGGATTAACCAAAAAATAGCAATCAGTTTTGTAGATTCATCTTCACAGAGAAATATGATTAAAGTTTCTGCTTTTTTTCTGAAAGATACAAACAACGCCTACATGACTCAAAAGGAATTAGATTTAGAAATGTTAAAAATAATTAGGTAAATTATTTTTAATTAGATCTCCTCTTCCTCCGGAATATCTAATTTATGCATGGTTGTTTCTTCTCCCTTAGAGTCTACAGTGATCACTTTCATAATTTTGCAGTCTTTACCTTGTGCCTGAAATCTTTTGGGTTCACCATCTGGCCCAATCACTTGCAACAGACCGGGTTTCTTATCAATCTCAACGCATTCGAGAAGATCTTTACCGTTGTACCCCTCTTCATGGGATGTTGAATAAAGTCCATCGGGGTGAACAAAGCAAACAATACGGCCATACCTGAATGATCCACCTCTCTTGTGTTGGATAACATCTCCTTTTTCGAAAGTCTTTTTAGTGAAAAGTTGTTTTCTTGGAATATAATGTTTGAGCTTGGATCTCTTGGTTTTAAACATTTGAATACCGTCCGATCCTTTTTCAAGTGGGGTCAAATCATCAGGGTTTACTTCCATGCATTCACAAGTTGGATCACCTGGATCGTCCTGTAGTATCATTAATATTTCACCACATCTTTTCTTGCCCCCTTTAACTGATACGGTTTCTTTGACATGATCTCCTATTTCGATCGTTTTTTTCTTTTTCTTTTTCTTGTCCATTTTAGATTAGATGAGCATCTTCATGCAGTTTACAATGATTTCTTCAGATAAGACTAAATTACAGAAGTAATCAATAAAATGAATTTACTATTTTTGAAATTTTCTTCTCTTCTTCCCTTAACTTTATGATGTCAATTTGACTGTAATTAAAATGAGAAAAAACAAGTTATTGGTTATAAATGCAACTCTTCACGGGGCATTATTAGGTTTTATGATACTTGGGTTGACTACTCTTCCTGTTGTCCTGGCACTCATTGGCGTAGGGGCGAATGTGTTCTATCTTTATTTTATTTCCCAGAGCGTGTCATCGTGCAGCATTAATAAAGTGGATACACCTGATCAAGTTATCGACGGACAATCCGTTTTGGATGATCTCGACCGAGAACTTGATCGTCGGCGAGAAGCGGACCAGTTGAATCGTAACTAGAAGAATCAGTGTATAGAAGTACACCTCTAGATTTGAAGGGCATGCCTCCTGGGATTCCCTTCATCGTGGGGAATGAGTTGGCAGAAAGGTTTTCTTTTTACGGTATGCGGTCGGTCCTGCTCGCATACATGACATTGTATTTGTGTAAACCTGGTGGAGAGTTGGATGTATTTGGTGATAAAGAAGCCGAAGCATGGGTCCATTTATTCGTGGGGTCAGCTTATTTTTTCCCTCTTCTGGGAGGGCTCCTGTCAGATGCATTTTGGGGTAAGTACAAAACAATCCTTTGCCTATCTACATTTTACTGCATTGGACACATGTTCTTGGCTTGCATGGAATGGGTGGGGGACACTCGACTCATGCTTCTAATAGGATTGGCCTTAATTGCTTTTGGCTCTGGAGGCATCAAGCCGTGTGTCTCAGCCCATGTAGGAGACCAATTTGGTAAGGAAAATTCTTTTTTGCTATCAAAGGTTTTTGGCTGGTTTTATCTTTCTATCAATATTGGAGCTTTTCTTTCTGGGTTACTCACTCCTTTTTTACTTGAAGCAAAGCGGGTTCAGGGGACTATGGGGGAATGGATTTACCCTTCTTTTACTTGGTTGGTTGGGGAGAAAGAGATAGGGGAAATTATCTTTGGCCACCACTTTGCATTTGGTCTGCCGGGGGTTCTTATGGGAATGGCTACTTTACTGTTCTGGATGGGGCGCAGGCAGTTCACTCATGTTCCACCTGAAGGAAAGAATTTTTTTGTAAAAGTTTGCCGGAAAGAAAACCTTCATGCCTTAATTAAACTGAGTAGTATCTTTGCCTTTGTAATAGTCTTTTGGGCTTTATTCGACCAAGTAGGAACCTTGTGGCAGATACAATGCAGGCAACTTGACCGAGTTATACCTGACTGGCTTCCTTTTTTAGGGGGGTATGAGTTACTCCCAGTTCAGGTTTCCGCTGTATTCAACCCGCTATTTATTTTGCTTCTCATTCCTGTTTTTAATCATTTAGTATATCCAGTACTGTCCCGTTTTATACATCTCAATGCACTGCGTAAAATGGGCATTGGCTTATGGCTCATGGTGCTTGCCTTTGCGATTACTTCCTTGATTCAGGAATCTATTGAAGGAGGTCATGTTGTTCATATTGGATGGCAAATCCTAGCATGCCTAGTTTTAACTGCATCTGAAGTTATGGTTTCAGTTACTTGCTTGGAGTTTTCTTACACACAAGCACCCAAAGTTATGAAGTCTTTAGTCATGGCTCTCTTTCTCTTAACCGTTTCTTTGGGGAACTACTTTACCTCAGCAGTCAAGTTTCTGCTTTATGATGGAAAGGGTGGGAGCATCCTCACTGGTGCTCAAGAATTTTGGTTTTGGACGATGGTTATGGGGGGCAGTTCAATACTCTATTTATTTGTTTCCAAGAATTACAAAGTGAAGGAAAGTTAACAAACTACCTTCCGTGCCAAGCTTTAAAAAATCCTAAGTTCTTTAACGGAGCGACACTTTTTAAGTTTATTAATTTTTATGAGAATTTCAGCTTTTTTAAAGCTTAACTCCTGTTTGATCGTACTACTTGCCGCACGAATTTGTAAGGTTTTTCCATCCTTTGATAAGTTGATGGGGGCACATTTACCGGCTAGGTTTTTTCCCACAATTTTCTGCCAGTTACCAGAAAGTATCCGCTCACTTGTTTCCTCTTCACCAATACCCCAATCCTCCCAAACTTTTTCCACCAAGCTATCCATTGATAAAGGCTGTTTCATTTTATTGCCTGGTCGCTGACTTGGAAGGTTCATAAAACTTGAAACCAGGTTTGCCATCTTCGAGTCAAGATAGTCAGATTTTTGCTGATATTTTGTTTTCAAGAGATGTTGCCTTAGTAAAAATAATTACCCAGTTGATCAAATTTTACATTAATCGTAACATTTCGGAAATATTATTATTCGATATGATTATAAAACCTAGAATTAAAGGATTCGTATGTATCACCTCCCACCCGCTGGGTTGCATGGAAAATGTGCGTCAACAGGCTGAGTTAGCTTCCAAGATGGCACTAGCAAATGGCTCTGGTCCCAAGAGGGTTTTAGTGATCGGTGCATCTACAGGTTATGGCTTGGCAAGTCGAATATCTGCGGCATTTGGAAATAATGCTGAAACCCTTGGTGTCTCATTTGAAAGGGCTCCCAAAGAAGGGAAACCGGCGAGTCCTGGGTTTTATAACACCGCAGCATTTGGTAAACTTGCTGAACAAAAGGGCTTGGTTTCGCACGATATTAATGGCGACGCTTTTTCCAAAGAATGTAAAGACGAGGTTGTTCTTAAAGCAAAAGAGATGGGTGGTGATTTTGACATGGTAGTTTACAGCCTTGCTTCTCCAAGAAGGACAGATCCGTCTGATGGAAGTATATATCGTGCATGCTTAAAGCCGATTGGGATGATTTATAAAAATAAAACTTTAGATACTGACCGAGGTGAAGTTAAAGATATTTCAATCGATCCAGCAAACGACGATGAAATCCATCAAACTGAACGGGTAATGGGAGGAGATGATTGGGAATTATGGACCAATCGATTAATTACTGAAGGACTTCTTGCTAAAGGTTGTATCAACTTGGCTTATTCCTATGTAGGCCCTGAAGTAACTTGGCCAATATACCGAAATGGAACAATTGGTCGCGCTAAGTCCCACCTCGAAAATGTCGCAAGTTCCTTAAATCGCCAAATGAAAACCTCTTGTAATGGCCAAGCATTTGTATCTGTAAACAAAGCCGTTGTCACACAAGCAAGCTCCGCTATTCCTGTCGTTCCATTGTACGTGTCTATGCTGTTCAAAGTAATGAGAGAGTTTGGAACACATGAGGGGTGTATTGAGCAAACAAATCGCTTATTTCAGGATCGCCTTTACGGCTCAGATGCTTCTTTGGAATTAGATAACGATAATCGAATCAGGCTGGATGACTTGGAAATGGCTGAAGATGTGCAAACGAGAATTAAAGAACTTTGGCCTAAGGTAAACTCTGAGAATCTAACCTCGCTGACTAATTTTGAGGAGTATCAGCAAGAGTTTCTTCGGCTATTTGGTTTTGGGATTGATGGTGTCGATTACGACAAAGATGTAGATCCGGTCCATCCATTTTAAATTTTCCGAACCGTGAAGAGGATAGGGGACTCAGGTTTATTTCTATCACTGAGGTCAGTTTCCATTCGCCAATCTTTTACACTACATAGATTTTGCACAAGATCGGCTTCTTCTTGCCCCCCCACATGCCCACGATAGCAGAGTATAGTGATTTTAGCATGTTTTCTTAGTAGTTTGTAAATAGCTGAAATTGTCGGGGTTGTGGTTTGTGGGGTTGTCTTAATATCGTGGTTTCCCCCTGGTAAATATCCGAGGTTCAACATGGCTCCATCTATTATTCCATGATAGTTTTGGGGGATATGTAAGGCAACTTGACTATGGCAACACTTGCAGGCAGTAACCACATCGGCAAGACCGCTGCTTTCAAGTCTTTTTAGGGTAGCTTTAATAGCGGCTTCCTGGATATCGAATGCCCAAACTTTTCCATTGGGGTATGCAAGTTTAGCTAGAAATTGTGTATCATGCCCGTTCCCTGCAGTTCCATCTATGAATAAACCATTTTTCGTTGAGCTTTGCTCGAATTTTGAGTGTGCAATATCGACCAATTTCATAACTTATAATCAGAGAGGAATCTAAGAATACTTTTTCTTTCGGGAATTGGTTTTTGATCGATTAGGAAATTGGCAAATTCCATTGCACTTAGTGCAATCGTTGTGCTGCCCCGGGAGCCGAAACCGTTAAATAGATAGTAATTGCTCAGCTTAGGGTGTCTGCCCATTATGGGGTTTCGGTCCAACGTGCCGCTTCGCACTCCGCTTACCTGGTTTATTATTTTAATGTTCAAGTCATCAGGTAGAAAGGTAAGATTTTTGAGTATTTGTGTACGTGCAAGTTTGCTTGGCCCTGACTCAAAATCATTGTGCTTCCAAGTTGATCCCAGTTTGGTGTTGGCGCCTCTTGAATCTGGACTGTGCCATGTTCCGTTACTGACATGCGCATTAAGTACCGATTTTATCGTTAAAATGTCCCCTTGTGCAGGAGAAAAGGGTAGTTCCTTAAACCATTCATTCTCCCTGACACGATAACCTTCGCAAAATATCACATCATGCCCAGGCCAATCCTTCTTATTGAAAGGTTTAATAATTAAACGGTTCTCACTACAGAGAATTTCCCTCGATACTTGCAAGAACTTTTGGGTTTCAAATTGCCATGCAGTAGTCAGTCCCGCACCGAACTTTGTTTTTATTCCAATTATTCTGCAATCTGAATTTAGAAGCATGTCATTTTTGTATTTCTCACTCAGGGAACTCCAGCGATCCTGTTGCTTCTTAGAAATAAACACTCTAATTAATTTAATCGCTCGTATGAAATTTTTTTCTGGGGAATCAAATTTTTTGAGAAACATAAAGTTAGCTTCCATACATTGATCGAAATCGTAAGGAAGGTTGAATTTAGGACCTATAAATGGATTAATCAGTCCTGCGGATACTTTACTTGCCGCATTTGGCAATCGTGCATCAATTACCCTCACATCCTGCCCTTTTTGTCGCAAAGTATGGGCAAGCACAGCACCTGCGAGTCCATGGCCTACTATAAGATACTTCTTGCTCAAGTAGAAAATAAGAAAGATTTTGTAGTTTGCGGGCAACAGTATTTACCACAACCTTTGGACTATGAGCATCCGTAGTATTCTATTTCTCTTATTTGTCATAATAAGCGGTCTTCTAGCTTACAAATTTGCTCAAGTTGAAAGCGTTCCTACTGGAAAAAGTCATACTAGGGAAACTACTGTGCAGTCGTCCATCAATCTGCATGATTATCCAGCGAAAGATTTGTTCGAAACTAACTTTTTTGAAGGGAACACTTTACCTGAGTCCAAGCTCGCACTTTCAAAATATCTTGAAGAGGTGTTGGGAGATATAAGCTCTAAGAATGACTGGGTGGTCACACTCACAAAGAAAGACGAGGAGTATTTAAGAATAAATGCTCCATCCCTTGGTATTGAACTTAACGGAGGCCTTCCTGAGCTTGGGATTGCGAGATTAAAAGTAATAGATACGCTTAAGAATCCTGAGTTCATTTTGGATTTGCTGAGGGATAATTCGATGGAACCTAATTTTTCCTTAAGGCAACCTCTTCCTCCCAGGGCTGCAAGCATTTTGGAAGAAAGTTTTTCAAAGGGTAATTTCATACAATGGCTAGGTGGGGCGAACAATCGTAGTTCTTTTGGCACTGGGATAAAGTTAGCTCTCCTAGATTCCGGTGTTGATATTTCCCATCCTTTACTAAGCAAACTTGCGGTTAGGGAACAGGACTTTTTGAAAAAATCCTTACCGACCTCAAACAGTCATGGCACCGCAATGGCTTCTGTGATTGGAGGTCGTGGAAACGAATACATTGGTGTTGCACCAGGTTGCGAGATTCTTTCCTACAGGGTTATTGATGAATCTGGAAAGACTGATTCATTTACCGTCGCTTCGGCTATCGTGAGATCGGTTAAGGATGGTGCCAGAGTTATAAATCTTAGCCTGGGAGGGCACAAGGGGAGTGCAGTACTTAGAAATTCGATTTCGTATGCAAGAGATCACGGAGTTTTTATAGTTGCAGCAGTGGGTAATGAGGGCACTGGGTTGGTGAATTATCCTGCGGTTTACCCAGGTGTAACGGGTGTAACTTCTGTGGGAAGGAGTGGCAGAGTATCTTCATTTTCAAATTTTGGTGATGGAGTTGATCTAGCCGCACCAGGCGTAGGCATTTTAACCGCTTGGCAAGATCAAGGAAATGTTAGCTTTAGTGGAACTTCTGTATCCTCAGCAATTGTATCGGGAGTGATTGCTGCGGAACTTTCTAAGAATCCTAGCCTAACTTTTTCACAAATGAATGATTTGCTAAAGTCTACTGCAAACGAATCTGAAAAACCGGGGCATGACCCAATTTCAGGATTTGGAGTTGTCAGTCTTGCACGGTTGGAAAATCGAGGGAATCCCGAATATTCAGATCCTGCTTTAGTAGGTTATCACTTTGGTACAGTGGATCATGTTGGTACAGGCACTATGCCATTTGAGGTCATGGTGCAAAATCAAGGGAATACTTGGCTGAGTAATTTAAAATTGGAAGTATCCTATCTCGGTCGAAATAAACAATTCCGAATGGATAACTTGGCTCCAGGTGAAACAAGATCAGAGAAGCTTTACCTGCGAGGAGATGAGTTGAATGAGGTAGTCGAAATCAAGAGCAAGCTTTCATTGCCACTTGGACTCAGGGATGAGCGAATCGAAAATAATGAAAGAAGCAGTGTGATTAAATTTTAAAGAATCTTTTGCTCTGGCAAGAAGCACAGATTTACTACCTATGCCGCGTCTCTTTTCTTTTGTTCCAAAGGAACAATTTTTGCTTTGGCCTTTCCGCGAATAACACCCGCATTAATAACGACTTCAACCGGAGTGTCGATTTCAGGTAAGTCGTACATTACATCAAGCATAATCGATTCCATGATGGATCGAAGTGCACGAGCACCTGTCTTCATTGTGAGGGCAAGTTCAGCAACCGTGATGATTGCTTCTTTCGTAAAGCGAAGTTCGGCTCCTTCAAGCAAAAACATTTTGCGGTACTGCTTGAGGAGCGAGTTTTTTGTTTGCTCAAGGACACATACAAGTTGTGTACGTGAAAGCTCTTTAAGAATAGAAATTACAGGTAATCTGCCAATAAACTCAGGGATAAGTCCAAACTTGACCAAATCTTCAGGCATAACATCAGCAAGAATTTCTGACGTTTCCTTAGGTTCTTCTGAGGTATAACCGACGCTTCTCTTGCCCTTTCTTTGCCCGATAATGTCATCGAGCCCCACAAATGCACCTCCGCAGATGAACAGTATGTTGGAAGTATCCAGTTGGATGTATTCCTGATTTGGGTGCTTGCGCCCCCCTTGAGGTGGGATATTGCAAACTGTCCCCTCCAGTATTTTAAGGAGTGCCTGTTGCACTCCTTCTCCAGAGACATCCCGGGTAATCGAAACATTATCAGTCTTTCTGCCAATTTTGTCTATTTCATCAACATAGACAATACCGCACTGAGCTTTCTCAACATCATGTTCAGCAGCTTGCAAAAGTCTCACAACAATATTTTCAACATCATCACCAACATACCCTGCCTCGGTTAAGGTTGTGGCGTCAGCGATAGCAAAGGGCACATCAAGTACCTTAGCGAGAGTTCTTGCTAAAAATGTTTTTCCGCTACCTGTAGGGCCAATAAGCAAAACATTGCTTTTCTCAATCTCTACATTTTCCAACTCCTGTGGAAGGAATGGGGAGTCATGATCAGAGTCAGGGGAACCTAATTCGGCAGATAATCTTTTGTAGTGGTTGTGTACGGCAACCGAGAGAACCTTTTTTGCATGGTCTTGTCCAATCACATGCTGGTCAAGATGTTCTTTGATTAAATTAGGTTTGATTAAATTAAAGACCGGTTTGTTGCCTGATTTTTTCTTGGCAGGTTCTTTCTCGCCAAGTTCGCGATCGATAATTGTTTTGCACACTCTTACGCAAGAGTCGCAGATAAAGACATTGGCCGGCCCGGCTATCATCTTCCTGACTTCTCCCTGCGGTTTGCCGCAAAAAGAGCAGAAATTGATTTTAGTGGGCTTTGCCATTTTGCTTTATTCGTTTGGTTTTTTAGAAATGACCTCGTCTACCAAGCCATACTCTTTAGCTTCATCTGCAGACATGTAGTAGTCTCGGTCGGAATCCTTTTCGATCTGCTCGACTGGTTTTCCGCTATGCTCGGATAGAACCGTATTAATGGTGCTTCTCCAGCGAAGGATTTCCTTGGCTGCAATTGAGATATCAGAAGTTTGTCCACCAGCACCGCCACTTGGTTGGTGAATCATCACTCTGCTGTTTGGCAAAGCATATCTCTTACCTCGGGTTCCTGCAGCAAGAAGAACCGTGGACATGCTAGCAGCCATCCCAATGCAATAAGTGACCACATCGCACTGCATGAAATTTAATGTGTCATAGATTGCCATGCCATCTGATACACTTCCTCCAGGGGAGTTGATATATAAATGAATATCTTTTTTGGGGTCCTCCATCTGTAGAAACAGGAGTTGGGCAATTATGGAGTTAGCTACATAATCATCGATAGGGGAACCGATAAAGACAATGCGGTCTCTAAGTAACCTGCTGTAGATATCCCAAGCTCGCTCTTGGCGGCCTTCGCGTTCATAAACATATGGAAGTGGTAGATAAGCGCCCATTTTGATTAGTGTGTGTGCTCGCCTTCGATTTCACAAATTTGTTCTTTTGAAATCTCGGCTATTTTTAGCAAGGTTTTGTCGTAAACAATGTCTTCTCGTAACCGGTTTAATCTGGAACGGTCTTGGGTGAGTTCCTTAATGAATTTGGTAGGATCTTCTCTACGCATCATGGCTTCACGGGTGGCTGCCTGTGCAAGGTCCTCTTTTTCAACAGTAATTTTTTCTTCCTCTGCAATCCTGGATAAAACCAAGGTCAGCTTGACTCTTGCCTGCCCTTGAGTTTGAGACTCTTTCCACCATTCATCTCGGTTTTTTTCGATATCTTCTTGCTTAGTACCCTGGGAGGAAGCCTGCTGTATGCGATTTTGGAAAATTGCTTTTGATTCTTCTTCAACAGCCTGTTGGGGTAATGGGAATTCATCCATGTCCAAGATGTTTTGCGTAATTTGCTTACGCTTTGAGTTAACATTTTCTTGATCCTTACGTGATTTAATTTGCTCTCGAACTTTGGTCTTCAGTTCATCCACGCTCTCGATTTTGAGGGATTTAAGGAACTCTTCATCCTCTAACGCAGGAGCCTTTTTTTCGCGAACTTCATGCACTTCAAGTTGGTAGGTAATTGATTTCCCCGCCAGTGCTTCAACTTCGAAATCATTGGCAAAGTCGGCTTTCACATCTTTTTTATCTCCCGCACTCATGCCGATGACTCCATCTGCAATAGCATCCACACCCATACCGGTTTGGTTGCCAGCTTCTTCCCAGGTGTTGGCTTGCTTGCCATACATGGGTTTGTCTGGG
>Ga0181552_10000263_pt1 | contig 39161 bp, 33 predicted proteins | sample 011ome_18_FD_130583 | JGI IMG/M metagenome (GOLD analysis project Ga0181552, IMG submission 130583) | Coastal salt marsh microbial communities from the Groves Creek Marsh, Skidaway Island, Georgia - 011501BT metaG (megahit assembly) | ecosystem: Environmental > Aquatic > Marine > Intertidal...
GTCGGGTGGTGGCGCGCCAATGCAGGGTCTCCTTGCAGCCTCTCTAGCATAGACGCTGTCTTACCAGAAATAGTTTAAATAAGACGGATGTATCTTTGGCCCGGCTCCCTGGCGTGATCATGGGACTTTGAGAGCATACCAGCCCCCCGTAATTATGCCTGTCAATAGCCCATACCATCTGTTACAGTGCGCGCCACAGTTGCTGTGAACAGTCCGGCAACTGGTGCAGACTTCATAGTTTTAACGGCGGGATTGGTCTCCGCCGACGCTTGTTAGACGTGCTTTAGCCTTACCCGCCACCGCTCTTCTTCAGCAGTCCTATCGAACACCTGCACACCCGTGCAATCACGTCACCCGGGTTCTTCGAGGCATGCCTCAAGCCACCAGCGGTATCGCGTGATCATCACACTTGATGACTTCCCGGCCGGCCTTTTTTGTGCAGGACAGGAATCGAAATTTACATGCCGCACACGCGGTTAATACAGAGAAATCACATGAGTTTTACCTCCCTCGGCCTGCAGGAATCCCTGTTGCGTGCCGTTACCCATGAAGGCTATACACAGGCCACCCCGATCCAGGCGCAAGCCATTCCCGCGATTCTTGAAGGTCGCGATGTCATGGCCGCCGCCCAGACTGGCACCGGCAAAACCGCCGGCTTTACCCTCCCCCTGCTGCAGAATCTCGGCAAGGGCAAACGCGCCTCGACCAACCAAGTCCGCGCACTGGTACTAACCCCCACCCGCGAACTGGCAGCCCAGGTGCTGCAGAGCGTGCGCGACTACGGCGCCCATGAAAACCTGCGTTCCGTAGTGGTGTTTGGCGGTGTTGGCATCAACCCCCAGATGATGGCCCTGCGCAAGGGTGCCGACATCCTGGTGGCGACTCCCGGTCGCCTGCTCGACCTGTACCAGCAGAACGCCGTACGTTTTGATGAACTGGAAGTACTCGTCCTGGACGAAGCCGACCGCATGCTCGACATGGGCTTCATTCACGACATTCGCCGCGTCCTGAAACTGTTACCACAGCAGCGCCAGAACCTGATGTTTTCCGCCACCTTTTCCGATGACATTCGCAAACTGGCCAAGACCATCTGCCACAACCCGGTGGAAATTGATGTCGCACCGCGCAACTCCACCGTGGAGAGCATCAACCAGAGCGTCTACCTCGTCGACAAGGGTGACAAGGTCGCCCTGCTCAGCACACTGTTGCGTTCGAGTCCGGACCAGTGCCTGGTGTTCAGCCGCACCAAACATGGCGCCAACAAACTGGTGAAATGCCTGCTCAAGGACGGCCTGACCGCCGCCGCCATTCACGGCAACAAGAGCCAGGGTGCCCGCACCAAAGCACTGGCCGATTTCAAATCCAATAAAGTCCAGGTACTGGTCGCCACCGATATCGCCGCCCGCGGCATCGATATCGATGACCTGCCCCGTGTTATCAACTTCGACCTCCCAAATGTGTCTGAAGATTACGTGCACCGAATCGGCCGCACCGGCCGTGCCGGCGCCAGCGGCCAGGCCATGTCCCTGGTCAGTGCCGAAGACAAATCCCTGCTGCGCGATATAGAACGTTTCATCAAGCGCAAGGTGGATGTCGCGGAACTGCCGGCATTCTCCCGCCCCCAGCACTCAGCCGGGCTGGAAGAACCACGCCAGGAGCAACGCCAGAAACGCGACCAGACTGCCGGGGAAGCCCCGAAAAAACAGCGTCGCCGCCAAAGCAGAAAACCCGCTGCCCAAGGTGAAAACAATGGCAATGGCGCCCGACAGGGCAATAGCAATCGCCAGCAGAGCGCCGCCAGCGCTGATGAAAGCCAGGACAGCAAGCCCAAGCGTCGCCGTCGTTCGCGCAGCCGCAACCGCACCGGCCAGGGTGCCAGCGCACGCCAGGACATTGGCAACCGCAACGGCAACCGCCAGGACAGCAGCCCGGAAGGCAGCTCACTGGGCGCGCGCATCAAACGCCTGTTTGGCAGCAAGAACGTGACCTGATCAGGGCGTGTAGCGGGAGAGTAATTCCCGCCAGCATATTGCAGGCAGCCCTGCACCTGCTGCACCCAACACAAAGGCCGGACCACTCTCGTGGTCCGGCCTTTTTTGTTTGCCTCGTCGGACAGGGAAAGCACCCTTGGCATGCCACTGTTCCCAACACCGGAGTAGAACACCGGGACAGCCATGGCTATCGACCTCAACGGCCAGTCGTCATAGTATGAACCCAGCGTTTCAGTCAGACCGTTAAAGACAACCATGGAAAACCTGATCTCCCTGCTGCGGGAAACCGTCACCGACTGGGATACCTATCTTCAGTTGGGGCTTATTGTCGCCGCCTACCTGGTCGCCAAAATCATTGCCGCCAGCATCATTGGCAAGACACGCTGGTTCCGCGAGGAACCGGCCGCTGATTCCCGCCCGGGGATGCTTGTGCTCTATCGCATGGGCCACATGATTTCTCCGGTACTGGCCATCATGCTGCTGCAGATCGGCGCCGGCCTGTTTCCGCTCAACGGGGAGACCCACTGGCTGATTGATGCCGCCATCAGCATTGCCCTGATCTTTGTATTCCTGTTCTTCGTGGATGACTTCATCAGCAACTCGCTGATTGCCCGCATCATGCTCATGGTGGGTGTGCCGCTGCTGCTGTTGCGTGCCGTGGGCCTACTCGACGACCTGGTCATGGTGCTGGATGCGATGGCGATACAGATCGGCAATATCCGACTGTCTATGCTTGGCATCTCTCGGGCCGTGATTTTCGGGTCATTTATTTTCTGGCTGGGCCGCATATCCAGCAACACCGGCCAGGAGCTGATCCGTAGCCAGGAAAAACTCGACTTCCGCACGCGCGAAGTGGCCGCCAAGATCCTGGAGATTGCCATTTTCGTGGTGGTATTCCTGCTGCTCTTGCAGGTCATGGGCATCAACCTGACGGCCCTGGCAGTATTTGGTGGTGCCGTGGGTGTCGGCCTGGGTTTTGGCCTGCAGACCATCACCTCCAACTTCATTTCTGGCCTGATCATCCTGCTTGACCGCTCCCTGTCGATCGGTGACTACGTCGAACTGGATGATGGCTCCGCGGGCTTTGTCACCGCCATGAACATGCGGTCCACCACCCTGGAAACCTTTGATGGCAAGGACATCATTGTGCCCAACGAGTCCTTCGTGGGCTCCACCTTCACCAACTGGACCCGCAAGAACAAGAAACAGCGCTACCGCGTGGACTTTTCCGTGGCCTACGGCTCTGACATCCGAGAACTAGTCGAGATCATCAAGGCCGCGGTGGCGACCCATCCGCAGGTGCTCAGTGGCGAGGATTATCCGATCGAGGAACGCCCGGACTGCGAAATCGAGAGTTTCGGCGATTCCGGCGTCAACATGTTTGTCGAGTTCTGGATCAAGGACATTGATGACGGCAAGAACCGGGTCGGCGGTGATTTACTGCTCATTATCTATGAAACCATGCGTGACAATGGTTTCACCATTCCGTTCCCGCAGCGCGAGGTTCGTGTGCTGAATGACCCCTGACACTGTGCCCCTGAACACCAGCAGCGAATAAAGACTGTCGCCGGCGGCCCCTTTGCCGTCAGCCCGCTTTCTGCCCAGCTCGGGCGGTCTGGCGCCGGCCATGGCGCATGATGTAAAGCCCGCAGCAGATAATGATGCCGATGCCGGTCCAGGTAATGGCATCCGGTAACTCATCCCAGAACACAAACCCAAGGCTCACACTCCAGAGAATGCGCGAGTAATCAAACGGCGTGACCTTTGCAGGTGTCGTCAGGTGCACAGCCCGGGTAATCGACAGCAGTGCCAGGGTGGCAAACAGGGCCACGCCAAACAGGGCAGCCAACGACACCGGATCAGGCATGACCCAGTCTTTTATGGCCAGGCCCGCAAACACGATAACGCCCGCCGGATAAATCGACAGGTTGAGTGTCAGTGCCGATTCGGTTTTCGCCAGGGCGCGGGCGGTGATACTCAGGTAGGCCGAAGACAGGGCAAAGCCGAGCATGGCCAGATGGCCGAAATGGAAATGGTCCGGTGTCGGCCGGACCACCAGGATGACTCCACACAACCCCAGTAGGATCGCGGCAAAGATATCCCTGCCCACGTGCTCCTTGAGGGCGATGGCACTGTACACCGCGACGATCATGGGCGTGGCAAAGGCGACGGCGGTCACTTCCGCCAGTGGAATGTATTTCAGGCCCGTTAGCATGAAGCCGCTCATGAAGATACCGGCAATGGAGCGTTTGATGTGGGCACGGATGTTGTTGGTGCGAAAATCCTCCCAGCGCCGCCTGCTGGCAATGACAAGCGCCACCAGCATGAGGCCGAACACACTGCGCAGCCAGACCACCTGGAACAGCGGAAAACCCTGGGTCGTGAATTTACCCAGCGCATCCGCCACGGCAAACAGGGCTGAGCCCAGCAGCATGAAAAGCACGCCTTTGCCAAAGTGCTCCTGGGATGACGGGTCGTGATTAACGTCGGACATGCAATGCTTATCGTGGTGAAGACGGTGGGCAGGCCGGGCTGATGATGCCCAGCCTGGTTGGACGGTGTGCATTTTGCCACAAGCTGCCGGCGCTGTATGCCGGCAGCCTGTGGTCAGGCATTAGCGGCTCATGCGCGCAAGGCGGCCAAGGCCAGGCGAGCGTCCCGATTGGGATCGTTACCCACACGCACGGTATCGCCAAACATCATGGTCGGATACTGATCCGGATGGAATGCCGGCCAGTGCGGCATGTCGGCATGGTCCGGGTTGCCGGTCCGGGCAAAGGCGGCCCATGCTGCACTCATGACATGACCCAGTTCATAACGCGCTTGCGCCGAGCCGGTCATGGAAGCGCCCAGATCCATGTTGTAGAACACGAATGGGATATCCAGCGTGTGGTACGAGCCCATGCGGTTGTTATGCACCGGGGAATACCAGTCGAAGAAATACAGGTAGGCCGGTGCTGCGCCCTGCTCGAACTTGAGCCGGCTGGCCAGCTGGGCATCCCAGCGGCGGGTATCATCGGATTCCGCCGTCAGCCACAACATCTGGTTGCGCATATCCGGATGCAGGCCTCTGTACAGGTCAACCAGTTCACGGCCCCTAGCGGCATCGTTGTTGGCCAGCCGGACAAAGCGTGCCTCCATGTCTGCATCGGAGAGTTCGTAGGGGGGTGGCCCGAGCCAGCCGTTTTCCGTTTCCGTGGAACCGACCAGCAATGGCACATTGGCCGACCAGGACGGTGCTGTCGGGTCCCACTGGTCGCGCGGCAGAATATGGCCATCAACCACCGGTCCACTGCCCAGGCCGGGAATGGCCGGATCACCGTAGTAGGCATCCTGGATCTGTTTCACGGTCAGGCCCTGCAGCCGATCCAGCTGGCGGGCATTGAGTCCGAGTTTGCCTAGGAAGCGTTCAGCCCCCTCACTGGCTGCATCGGCGCTGATGCCGCGCAGTGCCACACCACTTTGAGAAATACAGCGATGAAACAGCCCTTCAGCTGATGGCATCGCCATGAGCGTGGTGGTCTTGCGGCCACCGCCGGACTGCCCGAACACAGTGACCCGGTCCGGATCACCGCCAAAATTTTCTATGTTGTCCTTGATCCACTGCAGCGTGGCGACAATATCCTGCATACCGACATTGGTGGACTGTGCCCACTTGTCCCCGCCGATATCGGCCAGGTGCAGGAAACCGAAAATGTTGAGGCGATGGTTGACCGACACCACCACGACATCTTCTTTCTTGGCCAGGTTGGTGCCGTCATAGAGCAGGTAGTTGCCGGCGCCTGCCGAAAATCCGCCGCCGTGCAGCCACACCATGACCGGACGCGCCGCGTTGTCGACACCCGGTGTAAAGATATTCACGTTGAGGCAGTCTTCCCCTTCCGGGCTGAGACGATTCACGGCCGTCACCACCGGCGCCGGCTCTTCAGCGCCGGGCTGTATAGGGGCATTGTGGGCAATCTGTAAATGATCCTTCACACCCGACCAGGACCTGGCTGGTTGTGGCGGCATGAAGCGGTTGGCACCGGCGGTGGTGTCCGCATACGGCACGCCCCAGAACTGGTGCACGCCATCCTTGAGCAGACCGCGCACCTTGCCGTATTGCGTGCTGGTCGTGGCCCCGATAGTGGCCAGGCGCATGTCCTGCGCCAGTCCCGGCAACGCCAGGCCAGCCGTGGTCAGGGCACCGGCCTGCATGAAGCGGCGACGATTGCACTGGAACAGTGAAGCAGTTTTTGTTGTTTTCATGAACTCCCCCGAGATCCCCAAACAGTAGAAATGACAAATTAACGCTAAATGGGGGAAATAAGCAAAGCAGAAAGCAAAAAAGACGGAAATCGCCGGTTATGGCGACACGGGAAGACTGGAGCGGGTGAAGGGAATCGAACCCTCGTCGTAAGCTTGGGAAGCTTCTGCTCTACCATTGAGCTACACCCGCACATCGCGGACCAACCTCAGGCCATGGTATCCAGCTGGTCTCTCAACGCCTGCAGGTATTCAACGATATCCTGCGACTCCGGCATCCACTGCTCCCCGTCTGCCGTGCTGATGCGCAGCACCGGCACCGTGGTGCGACCGCGGGCCTTGAACAGGTCTTCGAGATCCTGCTGGTCGGCAGCCACGTTACGCAACTCCACCGCCAGACCCAGTTGCTGGATTGCGGACATGACATAGCGGCAATAGCCGCAGTATGGCGTAACGTAAAGGGCGAGTCTGGGTGGGGTCATGGCAGTACCAAGGGCCTGGTGAAATCATGAATGTAGGGGCGGCTATTCTAACGAAAAACCCTCGCAACCACATATTCGGTTTAGCGCTGCCTGCTGCTGCCCAGACAGGTTCAGCCTTGATCAAGGCCAACAAAGCACCAGCGCTAAAATTCGATCCTGTTCCTGTAAGCCATGGCAAACCCTGCCAGTCCGGCCAGCGAGGAGAACAGGCGCTATGACCAGCAACACGAACAGGGATCCAGCGCTGAAATACAACAGGCAACCGGCTTCCGGCCTGTTCAGGATCGTATCCGGCACCCTGTTGGCGAGATTTGTCATTACCGCCGTCCTGCTAGTGGGACTGCTGTTGACTGGCGAGGAGTCCGAGCCTTTTCCTGCCATCGCTACCCGGACAGCGGACACCGCCCAGGCTGCCTCCCCGCCCCCCGCCCCGGGCCTGTCACCCCAGGCGCTTGAGGATTTGCAGGCCGCCCCCAACATCAGCCTGGCCATTGACCCGGAACCCCTGTTGCTGGCCCCCTTGCCAGAGGACGTGGCTGACATTGCGCCCGAAGTGGATGTGGCCCCGGAAGACGATGTGCTGACGCCGCCGGAAGCGCCCTTTTCCGTGGGCGAGGCTCTGGCCCGTTACGTGCTGGCCATTCGCAGTGATCTCAACAGTGAGTATGTCGCCAACTGCATCCGTCATCGCAACCGCAATGGCGCCGAAGCCGATTGCCCGGAGGATCCCGCATTCACGGCCACCACCTATCAGCAGGAACAGGCGCTGATGGATGAGTTATTCGCCGTCATCACGCGTGATGTGGAATCGGCGCAGATCAGCAGCCGGCTGGAAAGGGAGAACCAGACCCTGGCGGCGCTGCTGGAAGACCCCGCCAACCGGTCAGCACTAAAGGCCAGCACCCGCCTGGCGCTGAACAACAGTTACCTGGCCTTCCTGAACGGCAACCCGAATCCCGACGTAGCGGCGTTCAACACCATGACTGATTTCATCAATGACTATAACCGCACCACCCGCAGGGGGGCGGTCCAGTTCCGCTGCCAGGATGGCCCATGTGTGTACCGGATCGACAGCCCGAAGACACCCTAGCCGCAGCGATTACCCGAGCACGGTATCAGGGCTGCCAGGCTGACACGGCCGCCAGGAAGGCCGCGGTTTCCTGTTGCAGAGCGGTGGCCGGGCCGGGCGGATAGTAGCTCAGCTTGACAACCACCGTGCGGGTGGCGGGATCGATATAGATGGTCTGCCCCTGCAAGCCTATCGCCGAAAAGGCCTCACTGTTGCCGGTCTTCCACCACTGCAGGCCATACCCCCCTGCCTGCGGGTCTTCCTCGTGCGAAGGTTGTGTGGACTGCCTGATCCAGTCTTCGGACACAATACGACGCCCATCGGCCATGCCGCCATTGAGCACCATCTGGCCGAAACGGGCATAGTCACGCAGCGTGGCATTGAAGCCGGCACCGCTGAATTCTCGCCCGACACCCGGTGGGCCATCCATGATGTAAAAGCCATCAGACTCCGCGCCCAGCGGTTCCCACAGGCAACTTTCGGTATACGCCGCCACCGACCGGTCCGTGGCCCGTTCGATGAGCCAGCCCAGCACAGCCGTGTCGATGGTCTTGTACTGAAAGCGCGTTCCGGGTTCATACAGGCGCGGCAGCGTGCGGGCAGCATCGGCAAAACGCGCGGTGTTTTTCACCAGGGCGTTGATGTGGTTGCTGGCGGCCCGCCCCGGATTGGCGAAATCGTAGCGTTCCTCGTAATCGACCCCTGAACGCATTTGCATGACCTGGCGAATGGTCACACCTTCGTAACCACCCCCGCGTAGTTCCGGCAGGTACCGGTCAATTGGTGTGTCCAGCGAATCGATATAGCCGGCTGCCAGGGCGCAGCCTACGAGCACCGAGGTGATGGATTTGGTCATGGACCAGGCAATGAACTGTGTGCTGGCATCGGTGTTGTTCAGGTACTGCTCATGCACAATCACCCCGTCTTTCATGATCAGCAGGGCATTGGCATAGGTGTGGGCGAGAAAATCCTCTGTATTCCAGCGCTGCCCGTTCCACGCATAGGTGAAATCCAGGGCAACGTCATGCCGGGGTAGCTGCCACACAGGACCACTTGGCGCGACGGTCCGCGTGGTGAACAGGCTGTCCATGGCGCGAAAGGTCATGGCATTGATATCGGCATCATTCATGCGCCAGCGCAGAATCTGCACGCCAATCGGCACAGCGGAGGGTTCACCGCCCTGGAGTGGCCCCGGCAGGGTTTGCTGGGCCATGCCGCCTGGCGGCAGAAGCAGCAGGGTGAGCAGCATGAAAACGGCGTGTCGAAACTTGAGCATGATGACTTCCTTCAGATCTTTGTCCGCGTTGTATTGATCAGAGTTCAGCGAGCACGCGCTGCACGGCCGGGATCTCCAGCATACGGTTAAAGTGGTCGGCCACGCGCGGGAATTCATGGATGTCGACATCATCCCCTTCGAGCCAGCGACAGACCGTGAACAGATACATGTCGCATACGGAAACCTGCTTACCGAGTACCCAGGGGCCGCGCAGGTAATCGTTCTCGATCAGGCTGAAGCAGTCACGCATGTTTTGCGGCACCTTGGTCACCATGGTGGCAATGGCCGCCTCGTCATCGGACCAGCGATAACCGCGATAGCGATGGGCATGGGCCACATGCACGGTGGAACACATGTAGCTGTTGAACGACTGCATCTGGGCAAAGGCGAACGGATCATCCAGCGGCGCCAGTTTGGCCTCGGGCGCCAGCTGTGCGACATACACCAGCAAGGCCGGGGTTTCCGTCAGCACGCCATGATCGGTCACCAGGGCCGGTACCCTGCCCTTGGGATTGATCTTGAGAAAATCGGGTGAGCGTTGTTCCTGGTTCTTGAAGTCCACTTTTCTGGCCGTGTAAGGCAAGCCGGAATGTTCGAGGGCGAGATGGGTAGCCATGGCACAGGAGCCGGGGGCATGAAAGAGCGTCAGCATGGGATGTCCTTGAGGTATGGGGTTGTTGGTCTTGTTGTTATTGCCCTACGTTACCGCAAGCTTGCGCTCGGGTGTAGTCCGCGCGTTAAGATATCCCCTGATCAATCCATCACGAGGCCGTCATGCTGCCCCCCTATTCCGAAGATGCCCCTGACCACGAGACACTGGCCAGCACCCCCGGGCCACTGGTACTGGAGTTTGGCAGCAACACCTGCGGCATCTGCGAGGCGGCCACGCCACTGATTGCCGCAGCAATGGCAAACAGCCCCATTCCCCACATTCGGGTGCAGGACGGCAAAGGCCGCCGCCTTGGCCGACAGTTCGGCATCAAACTCTGGCCGACGCTGATTTTCCTGCGCGATGGGCAGGAAATAAGCCGGATTGTGCGCCCCGATGTGGAGCAACCCCTGCTTGCTGCGCTGGGTCAGTTGGCAAACGCGGGCAATGACCTCTCTGGCGGCAGACAGCACCAGTAGTACGTGACATCTCCGGGCATCAGGACAACACCAACGTGACACCCTGCGGTCCTGCAGCTTTGCTTTCTTGAAATTTCCTTATCTGTCCCTACGTTATCCCCGGTACAGGCCGGAAGATCATGGTGAGTGTGTTCCGGCCTGCCTTTGCAGACACGCATTGCAGACATGCTTTGGAGAAAAGGACGAGGAGAGACATGATGAGTAAATCCGCAGTCACTGCTGTGCTGGTTTTGCTGGTGTTGTGTGTAGCCGGCCTGGGAGCCCTGGGCTACAGCAACTGGCAACTGCAGCAGGAAATCGCCAGCCTCAGGACGACGTCAGCCACGGCAGCTTCCACCCCGGCAGCGCCCGGTCCTGCCGCCACGCCGGCACCCGCCGCCCCCGCACCTGCCACGGGCGGTTCGACTCCGTCGCCGGCTGATCCCTTTGCCAGCTTCTTTGCCGACGACTGGGATCCGTTTGCCGACATGCAACGCATGCAGGCGCAAATGCAGCAAATGATGCAACAGGGCGGTGTTCAGACCTTCTCGCTGTCATCCGGCCAGCCGGATATTGCCCTGGAGGAATCCCAGGAAGCCTACGTGGTCCATATCACCATTCCTGAGGGCAGCAATATCGAACTGAATACCGAGGTGGGGGAACACCAGTTGACCGTGATCGGCAAGGTCAGCAGCGAGATGGCTGCCGGTGGCGCCAACATCGTCAGCAGCAGCCAGTTCACCCGCGCCTTTCCGCTGTCCAGCGCAGTCGACAGCCTCGGCATGACGACGAAAACGGAAAACAACACCATCGTGATTACCTTGCCAAAGGTAAGTTGAGCGGGAATTTTGCAACCGGCCTACCTGGACTCTCAGGTCATGCAGGCCATCGCCGGGAGGGTCAGGCCTGAAAGCGCCTGACCCTGACAAAGGCTGCCGGGCGGAAAGGTGACACCTGGGTGGGCTTGTGCCTGGTTACTGGCCTTCGACGTTGTGGTAGATGTTCTGCACGTCGTCCAGGTCATTGAGCATGTCCATGAACTTCTCGAACGTGCCCAGGTCTTCTTCCCCGAGACTGGTATAGGCCTGGGGAATGAACTGGATTTCATCGACGTCGAACTCGATGTCGCCAAAGGCATCTGCCAGCGCCGTTTTGGCCTTGGCGTATTCCACGGGGGGAGCGAAGACCGTGACCTTGCCGTGTTCGTCTTCGATGTCGGAGACATCGACATCGGCATTCAGCAGGGCTTCCATCACGGCTTCCTCATCGCCAGGAAATGACAGGATGATGCTGTGATCAAACATGTGGCTAACGGTACCGGGTGTTCCGATCTTGCTCTTAGTCTTGGTAAAGCAAGCGCGCACGTCACCGAAGGTACGATTGGGGTTATCGGTCAGGCACTCCACGATCACCGTGCAGTTACCAGGCCCAAAGCCTTCATACCGCGCCAGGGAGTAATCCTCACCACCGCCGCCCTTGGCTTTTTCAATGGCTTTGTCGATGACATGGGCCGGTACCTGGTCACGCTTGGCACGCTCTATGATGGAGCGCAGGGCCAGGTTGCCATCTGGATCAACACCACCCTGCTTGGCGACAACATAGATTTCACGGCCATAGCGACCATAGACACGTGACTTGTTGGCCGACGTCTTGGCCATGGCCACTTTGCGGTTTTGATAGGCGCGACCCATGGGGATCCCCCGCTTAAAGAAAGATGCGGATATTACCGGACTGGAATTGGTGAATCAAAGGGGTAACGGTCCCGGGCGCACACGCCTCGTGTTTCTGCAGCCAGTGCTGTCGGCGCTTTGCTTTGCCTTCCTGCTATTGCAGAATGACGATACAGCGTCATCGAGGCTTCAAGGGGGAAGTATCATGATCAATCGCTCCGGGCACCTGCCTGTTTCAATCTCTGCACTTTTTTTCACTGCCCTGCTGTCACTGCCGGCCATAAACGCACTGGCAGCCAATGACACAACCGCTGGCGAACTGGTCGTTGAGCCACCCACCCTGATTTCACTGGGCTTCGAGTGGTATATCGAAGGCGATGATAACCGCGATGCCAGTGTTGCCCTGGCCTACCGCAAGGTAGGAGAACGCGCCTGGCAGGAGGGCCTGCCCTTGCTGCGGGTTCACCATGAACGTTCCGTTTTCGACCAGACCCTGGACTACACCGCCCCCAACATGTTCGCTGGCAGTATTTTCTACCTGGAGCCGGAAACCGACTACGAAGCGCGCCTGACGCTGTCTGACCCCGATGGGGTGGTGGGACGCCAGGAGCGCCTGGTCACGGTCAAAACCCGGGCCGAGCCGGAAGCATTCACCGGTGGCCGGGTATTGCATGTGTATCCGCTGGATCACACCGGCCCGGAAGAGCAACCGTCCTACCACGGCCTGCTGGCGGCCTATTACATGGCCGGCCTGGGCGGTGACTGGAGCCGTGCTTCCGATGCGCGCGTAAAACCGGGTGACACCATTCTCGTGCATGCCGGGGTCTACAAGGAATTCAACCGGCGCAGCTATACCCACGAAATCGATTCCGGTTACACCACCTGCTGTGGCACCACCTGGGACGGTACCTACTACCTGACCGCTGATGGCACGCCGGACATGCCCATCACCATCAAGGCGGCCGGTGACGGTGAGGTGGTGTTTGATGGCGGTGGCAATAATGTGCTGTTCAACATGATGGGGGGCAACTGGCACCTGTTTGAGGACATCACCTTCCGCAACACCGGCATTGCCATAGAGGCCGGCATGAAAAACATCACCGGTGCCGAAGGCATCATGGTGAAATACAGCCGCTTCGAAGATGTAGCGACGGCGATTCATTCGGACTGGTCCGGCTCACGCCAGTTTTACATTGCCGACAACGAGATGATCGGTCGTCGCCCGCCGGCACTGATGGGCTGGTTCAATATCCCGCCCTGGAACGAGCAACCCGGTTTCCAGGAAAAGCGCCTCCTCGATTCTTATTACGCGGTGTCCATCTACGGTGCCGGCCATGTGATTGCCCACAACCGGGTGGTGGGCTTCCACGATGCCCTGGATCATGCCACCTACGGCATGCCGGATGGCTACCCCAATATTCCGCGTGACCGCATGCCGGTGTCGATCGATATCTATGGCAACGATGTTTCCAACCTGGACGACAACTGTTTCGAGGCAGATGGCTCCATGCACAACATGCGGATATTCGACAACCGCTGCTTCAACGTCGCCGTTGGCGGCATGAGTCCGCAACCGGTGTTTGGCGGCCCCGTCTACTTCATCCGCAATGTGGTTTATCACTCACCGTACGGCCCCGTGAAGATCCATGCTGATCCGGCGGGCGTCATTTACTACCACAACACGTATATCGGCGAAGTCCGCCAGATCACCCCGGCCTCGAACATGCATTTTCGCAACAACCTGATTTTTGGCCAGCAGCGGCAGCCGGCAACCCTGGCTGTTCGCACCTACACCAATTATTCAGACAGCGACTACAACGGCTTTTACGTCAATCCTGACACGGACGTTGCCTTCAGCTGGGCCTCCCCGCCGCGCGAAGTGGTCGCGGATTATGAGAGTCCGCTTGTGATGCGGGAGTTTGCTTCGCTGGCCGAATATCAGCAGGGCACCGGCCAGGACATGCACAGCAAGCAGCTGGATTATTCGATCTTTGTGAAGGCACAGATGCCGGCCCTGGACGACCCCACCCGGCTGTATGATCCCGCTGAAGTGGATCTGCGTCTCAAGCGCGGATCCGGTGCCGTGGATGCCGGCGTGCCACTGCCGAACATCAACGACAACTATCGCGGCAGTGCCCCGGACCTGGGGGCCTACGAATATGGCCAGCCCATGCCGCTATACGGTCCGCGCCCCCGGGACTGATGTGGTGAGGATTGGCGGAAGGGTCACTCCTGCGCCAGCTTGATAATGCCGCCGAACAGGCTGGCACGATAGATATTGCCGGCGCTGTCGACAGCAATGAGATGATTCGGACCTGGCAGGTCCAGCGTGCTGAATTCATCCAGCAATGTCAGAGTCCGGCGATCCAGGAACAGGATGCCCCGCTCCTCTTCACTGGCGATCAGGATGCGCTGATTCGCATCCGCCGATAACGCCAGCCCGGCGATCATGCCGCCATTGCCATGGAACGCACCGGTCAGATCGCCAGCCTGGGTAAATGCCTGGATACGGCTGTTTTCCCGGTCGGCCACGTAAACGCTGCCGTCATCGGCCACGCGCAGGCTGTGCACGATACTGAACTGGTCATCACGAAACTCGGTATCGAAGGTGGAAATACAGGGATTGCGGTCACCCGGTGCCCCCCCGTTGTAACCCCACTGACGCTTGAACGCGCCCGTCGTGGCATCAAACACAATCACGCGGCGGTTGCCGTAGCCATCAGCGACATAGACCTCGTTGGCCGCCGGATTTACGCCCGCATCGGCGGAGCGATGCACGTTAAGCATGTCCGCACTGCCGGTATTCTGTCCGGCCTGGCCGATCTGCAGGACGAAGTCACCAGTGCCGGTAAACTTCAATATCTGGTCATCGCTGGGCCGACCGGCAAAGGCTTCACTGAGATCAGGGCAAGCATTGCCGGTTACCCAGACGTAGCCGTCATCATCGACAAACAGGCCGTGTTCATTGGTCGGCCATTCATAACCTGCCCCCGGGCCACCCCAGGCCTTGATGAAATCGCCATCAGCATCGAACACCATCACGGGCGGGGCTGCCATGTCCATGAATTCAGCCGGTACCGTTCCGGGACGTTGTAATACCCAGACCTGGTCCTGGCTGTCCACCGCCACGCCGGTGACGTCGCCTATGCGCCATTGTGCAGGCACATGGGGCCAATCCGGGACCGGGGTGTAGCTTCGGTGAATGAACGCTGGTTGACTTTGGCAGGCTGCCAGTGACAGTAACAGCAGGCCGGACAGGATGGGTGCCAGGCGCATGGTCGCCCCCTTTGAGCGGATGCTTTCCGCAGGAAAACGTGAAAAAAAATTAAAGGGTCCAGGGCACAAATCTATGCCGTTACCCTGGCTCCTTTAATTCCCCCCTTTGAAGTTCAGTTCCCGCTGACTTTCAGCACCTGTCCGACCTGCAGGCTGTCGCTGGTCAGGCCGTTCATGGCCCTGAGCTTGCTGATGCTGGTGCGGTACAAGGTGGCAATGTCCCAAAGCGTGTCACCGCGACGTACACGATGAGTCAGCTCCGGAGCGCTGGTCATGGCCAGCAGGGTGTCGGCGTCGGCCGGAATGATAAGCTCCTGCCCCGGCTGCAGCATGATGCTGCGCAGGTTGTTGGCGGCACGCAGGGCTTCGATAGTGGTGTTGTTGCGCTCGGCGATCAGGTACAGGGAGTCACCCGTGCGCACGGTATAGGTCTCGACGGGTTGCTGGGCCGGTGGTTCTTTGCCCTGCTGGTCAGACGAGCGGGTTGCTTCATCCAGCAGATCGGGCAGCGGCTCTTCCTGGACAGCCTGCGCCACGGCGGCAGTCACCTGTTCCAGGGTGGGACCAACAAAGACTGGCGTCGATAGGCTGGCCAGAGTCTGGGCGGCCTTCTTGGCCACCTTGTCGGTCACTGACGGAATACTCAGTACCTGACCGGGGTTGAGCATGCTGCTGCGCAGATTGTTGGCCACGCGCAGGGCTTCAATGGTGATGTCGTGGCGCTCGGCGATCAGGTAGAGCGAATCACCCGAACGCACGGTGTAGTCTTTGGCCGCCTGACTCGAAGCGTGATCAGTGTAATTCTCGGCCACATTATTCATGTGGCGCTCAAGCGCCCCGAGGGCATCCGTGAGCGGGTTATCCCGGGTAGCCAGTGCAACTGCCAGCGCTGGCGCGGCATTCGGTTCAGAGGCGGCCACCTGGGCCATGGTCGGGCCAACAAAGACCGGGGCCGGAATAACGCCGTTGCCGGGAATGCTGAGCTGCTGGCCAATCTGCAGGGTGTCACCGCGCAGGTTATTGGCGGTGCGCAGGGCGTCGACCGCGGTGTCATGACGCTCGGCAATCAGGTACAGCGAGTCGCCGGGACGCACGGTGTAATCCTGCGACAGACGCGGGGCTGCAGGCTTGGCCGTTACCGGCTGCGCGGCAGGGGCGACCTCGGGCCGGGGCGGTGCGGTGGCAACCTGAAGCGGCTGTGCCACCTGGAGCGGCGCAGATCCGCTACCCGGTATCGTCAGCACCTGGCCGATTTGCAGGGTGTTGCTGCGCAGGTTGTTCGCACTGCGCAGCGCTTCGACCGTGGTGTCATTGCGCTGGGCAATCACGTACAGGGAATCACCGCGACGCACCTTGTAATCAAAGGGGCCTTTGGGCGTTTCCTGCACCGCTTCGCGCTGTTTGCTTTCCAGCGAGGCAACATACTGTTCGTAGGACTTGGTGAAAAGAGCAACATGAAAATGCGGCGGATAGCGCTCACGGGTCACATCCAGCACATCGGATTTTTCCAGTGACAGCAGGGTTTTTTGCAACCAAGAGCGGCAGCTGCTCTTGCGCGGAATACGCAGGTCGAGCGCCATGCCGGTGGGATGTACGGATGCCTCGGACGCGTTACCGGGTTGTTTGTTCAGGGGGCGGGTCAGGCTGGTGACAACCATCTTCTCGCCACACGCATTGATGTACTGGCGGCTCAGACGCTCCAGGAACAGTTTCACTTCCGGGCGGGCATACGGGTAGGAAACATTGTGGATGGTCATGGCTCTGTTGTCCGTGACCTTGACCAGGTAGCCGTTATCGACAAACGTGCGCACTTCCTGCGGTGTTTTCAGGAAGGAATAGCCATAGCTGACCGCCATCTGGTTCTGCCGCTTCATGACGGTTGGCGACCCTTTCAGGCTCTGCGCCTGCACCAAGGCAACGGGCAGACAGGCGAGCAGCAATGTGATTGGCAATAAGCGTTTCAACTGGTTCAGCCCTTTATGCCTGTGATCCTTTCAACTCTTGTTAGCCTTCCTACCCTGCCTACCCTGCCTACCTTTTAAAACACGCTGCCAGCCCCTGGAAAAAGGAAGCCGGGCCAGCAGAAATCACGCCACACAGGATGCCAATTTACTGGCAAATCCGCCCTGCAATCGGGTCTGCGGCCTGTTCTGATGGCCTGATTTGCCAAACTTTACCTGTTTTGTCAAAAAATTCCAGTATCTCACTGATAAATAGTGGAATATTTTTATATTTTAAATCGTTTCAATATCTCCTGTGCGGGCGGCCCAAGGCCTGTGCGTTGCCGGTATGGCCAGCACAGATCAGGTGTCGCCAGGGCGGATAGCACCGGGACATCACCCCTCCTGAACCGGCCTGGCTTGCACGCCCGGAGCTCCCCGGACCCTGTAAATTCCTGGTGCAGAACGCGTCTGGCCGGCGCTATAATCCGCCACCTTTTTTCTGCAGATTCCTGTATGGGCTGGATTTCCTTCGATCCGCTGCGCACCCTTGGCTTTCCCGATACCCGGTACCTGAAACCGGACCCGCGCTTTTCTGAACGCGAATTACTGAGCCAGGCAGACTGGATTCTGTTTCCGGAATACTGGCAGGTAAACGCGCTGGTCTATGGCTATAAACGGCGCATTTTTCCGAGCCACGCCAGCTACCTGCTGGGCCATGACAAGATCGAAATGACGCGCGCCTTCACTGCCGTGGCACCCCGCCACGTGCCCGAAACCCATATCGCGGCCAACACGCCGGAAAAGGCGTCTGAATTGTGGGATCACATGCTGCTGCCGTTTGTCGCCAAGATCCCGCGCAGCTCACAGGGCCAGGGCGTCTGGCTGATTGAATCTAGCGCGGATTGGAAAGACTACCTGGCCGTGGCCGATATGCTCTATGTGCAGGAACATCTGCCCATTGATCGCGACCTGCGTATCGTGCGCGTCGGCAAGGAAATTCTTGCCGCCTACTGGCGACTGCAGTCACCCTATACCTTTCACAACAACATCAGTCGCGGTGGCGATATCGAGTACAGCCTGGTACCCGAAGCGGCTATCGCACTGGTGGAACAGGTCAGTGAGGCGCTGGGGATCGATCACGCGGGGTTTGATGTGGCCATGGTGGATGGCCACCCCTACCTGATCGAATTTAACCGACTGTTTGGCAATACCGGGATCTTCGATGGGGATTTGCGCCTGCGCAACACCATCATCCAGTACCTGAAAGCGCAGGACTTACCGGAGCGCCCAACCAGCAATCATCGTGGCAAACGGCGCTTGCGCCGCGCAGCCTAGTATTGCGTTATTCCTAATTCTGGTCGCCAGGGACACTGCCCCCCCTCTGACCAATCATCCCTTTTGATCTTTCCTATCTGCCATGGGTTTTGGCGGACCTGCCTATGTATTGGAGAAAATTCCGGGCATTTTTGACATTTCGTTTACATATGTCACGTTAGGATGAGAAACTTCAAGGGCCGCCTGTTCCAGGAAGGATGCAATCTGACCGGCATAAACAAACTATAAACAAGGGGAAGGATCATGAGTCAGTCTTTACCGTTCAAAAAAAAGAAAGCATTCCTGTTGTCCATACCATTATTGCTCTCCACGTCACTACCTGCCTTGTCTCAGCAAGTCGCCCTGGAAGAAATTGTCGTTACTTCCCAGCGCCGCGAAACCAATCTCCAGGAAACGCCAATGTCAGTTCAGGCTTTTTCCATGGAGGAATTAACCAATGCTAACATCCAGACCGGCAGTGAGCTGGGCATCATGGTGCCTAACGTGGTATTGAACCCCGGGCTTGGACAGGGACAGTCCTCTTTCTTTATCCGGGGTTTGCCAGGAGTCGGCATTTATATTGATGGCGTCTGGCAGGGACCGTTTGGTTTCCAGCAAACCAATTTCACCCAGATGGAACGTGTTGAAATCCTGCGTGGCCCCCAGGGCACCCTGTTCGGTCGCAACACCAATGGTGGCGCCATCAACATGACCACTCAAAGACCGGCCAATGAATTTGGCGGTAAAATCAGTGCCGGCTTTGGTCAGTTCAATCGCCGAGATTTTACCGCCTCCCTGGATGTGCCGATAAGTGACTCCCTGAAAACCAAGTGGATGGTTTCCAGTTTCCAGAACGATGGTTTTCTCGAAGGGTTAGCACTAGGCCATGATTTTGGTGGTCAGGATGACCTCATTTTGCGTGCCGACGTGTTGTGGGAACCTACGGATTCTTTCTCTTTGCGATTCACCGCCAACGACGAAGACAAATCCAGTTCCGATGCACGTATCGTGCGCTTTACCAATACTGATCACGTCAGGTTCAAGGCCCAGAACGTGATTGCTGGAAACCCGGATTACCTGAGCGCGGTACGCGCAATCGATCCAGCCTTCCCGAATCCCCCGGTACAGACAGTGAGCAATCGGTTTGGCCCGCTTACCCATGAACCCGGCTATCCCGGAGGTGAGGTGGGTGAATGGCAATCCAAATCCGATGGCCCCGAGGACGGCATCAAAACCGATCTGAGCTACTACACGCTGACGATGAACTGGAACCTGAGCGAGGCTTTCAACGTCAAGGCCATCCTGTCGAGCTGGGAGCTGGACAGGCGCCAGGTAGTGGATTTCGATGGGTCGGAGTTCATCATCACGACCGACGATATTCGTGACAAGGATGAAAACACCACGATGGAGTTCCAATTCAGCGGTTCCCTGTTCAACGACAGGGCAAATTACCTGTTGGGCTATTACTCGCTGGAGCAGGAAAACAGGAACCGGTTTTACCGCTGGGGCCTGTGGGACTTTGCCCAGCCAAACACCGGCCCGCTTGACCCGCCCCTGAATGGCGCTGCCCTGGGTTATGTCCGTAATTACGGTACCACCATTGGCGACCCGGAACTGGCAGGTTATTTTCCTATTGTGCTGATTACCGCCGATGATCTGGTGGGCAACGAGGATGAGGATTCCGCGTGGTTCGGTGAATTCACCTATTCGATCACCGAAAAACTCGATGCCACCGTAGGTATACGCATCACCAGTGACGATGGCCGTGCCATCACCTACACACCCACCGGCGCCTTCAGGACTAGTGATCCGAAAATTGCGCCAACGGGTAATTCCTTTGCGGGTACCGTGGTTTCTGTGTCGGAAGACCCGGACCTGGGCAGTATCACCACCAACAAGTTTGCCCTGACCTACCAACACACAGATGACCTGATGGTCTATGCCAACTGGGGTGAGGGTTTCACATCCGGCGGTATTACCAACGTCAATAATGTGGGCCAGGTCAGGCTGGACCCGGAAATCGTCACCACCTGGGAACTGGGCCTGCGCTCTGACTGGCTGAACGGTACCTTGCGCTTCAATGCGACCTATTTCGACTCTGACTGGGAAGGCATGCGCGTACAGCAGCTGCCACCCGATCCAGACAATCCCGGATCTTCCCTGCCCTTTCCTTACCCGACCAGTTCCGGCAAGGGGGAAGCTTCGGGCTTCGAATTTGATGTCACATACATGCCCATCGATGACCTGATTCTGACACTGAACGTGGGATTGATAGATACCGCCTACATCGAACGCGGCGTCTTCGATGGCATCAACGGCATTTCTCCCAATTCGCCGTTTGCTTATGCGCCTGATGAAAGCTTTTCCTTAGGAGCAGTTTATGATCTGCGGATGAGCAACGGCGGAACTCTGTCCTTGTCAGGCAAATATGGCTGGATGGGGAAATACGCCAGAGATTCGGCATACCAGCGCACCCGCGTGGATGCCAACGGAAATATCATCATGGAACCCTCCTACGGCATTCTGAATGGCCGTATCACTTACACACCTCAGGCGGGTAACTGGGATGTCAGTGTCTGGGGCAACAACCTGACCGATGAGCAGTATATAAACGGCGGCTTTGATACCCGCAATGTATGGGGCTATGACTTCTCGGTTATTGGTCGTTCCCGAGAGTATGGGATCACCGCCAACATGTCGTTCTGATGCAGGACTTCAGATTCGGAGCTATGCAGCGGGCAACAGGATAGCTGGCTGACAGTACGGCCAGGGCAGAGTAATTATCACGCCGCCCTGGCCGTTTTCCATTCAGTTGCTGAAATCAAAAATGTCAGCTCCATCATCCGGCGGCGTCATACCTTCCTCGAAATACTTCTCCCAGATCTGTGCCCAGGGCCGGCCGTACATGTCCGGTACTTCATAGTCGATGACATCGCCCGGTGACACCGGCGTGGCATAGCCTTCAATCGGGAAGATGGTCTGCAGGCATTCCACATACAGCGCGGGATCGCCTTCATCGAAATCGCTGACCCGGGCGTAGTTGCGCACGATGCGGATCGGCTCCACGAAGGCTTCCGGATCATACAGCACCGCTTCGTGGTTGATGGCCGTGACTTCGCCCGCGTCATCACGCACAGCCGTATAGATCTCGATCGTCTGCATCTTGCTGGAAAATTCAAACACGCCATGGCCGGCCCAGCCCTGAATGTTGGATGTCCAGGTGATCAGGGCATCGCCGTCCCAGAAACCGATGGTGTCGCCATACCAGCGCGGCACATCGGCCCCGAGGCGCGGTACTTCGCCGTTATAGACAAAGTCACGTCCGACATGGATGTTGGTGACAAAGTTGTCGGCAATGCCGCCCATGAACTGCACCAGCTTCGGGGTGACCAGTACCGACCAGGGCGCCTGCACGGCCGCGGAATACCAGCGGCGCATGAAACCTTCCGGCCAACAGTACTGCGAAGGCCACTGTGGTGCGTTGGTATTGGCCTGGTGATACAGATCCTGGACGAACCGCTGCTGGTATTCCGGTGTCAGCACTGACAGGACAGTCGGAAACTGCACGGCAACCATCAGCGAATACCAGCTGTCGAAAAATCCGCCAGGCGCAAAACGTCCGTTCATGCCGTGGGGGAGCGATTCCCAGGTATGCTGAGTGGGCCCGCCGCGGGCTTCGGTTTCTACCATCAGGGCTTCGTAGTGTGCCTGCGCCGTGTCAAAGCCGTACGGGCTGACAATGCCTTCACGCGGAATGTCCTTGTCACAATCGCCCCAGGCCGCCGTGCGCGGTGGATCATCGCCCATCATCGATCCCCCATTGGCGCCGCGCTGGGATTCCAGGCCAAACGGGCTGTTGCAGCGGAAGTAGCGCTTGTCCGGCCACAAATCCACGTCTGCGTAGAAATCATCACTGGTGAAAATGTCGCGCGGCAGCTGGGTTACCGCATCCGGGATATCGCCATTGAAGGCCGTGCCTACCTGAGGGCGTCCGCCAAAGCCGGCCGCCAGGGGCCCGACAAACGGAAAATTGGCGAACTGCTCTTGCGTACGACGCTGCTGCTCGGCATCCCCCTGGGGCCCGAAGGTCACTGTCAGTTCCGGCAGTGCGCCGGCAACCGGCGCGCCACGACCGACACTGTTAAAGCCGGGATCAGCAATGTCCTGCGCCGCTGCGGGTGCCGACATGACTAGGGCAAGCCAGGCCTGGATGGCAATTCTCGGAAAACGTTGGGTGGGTATCATGGTTCACCTTCTTGTATGGTCTGTGTGGAAGTCCCTGCCCCTGATGATAAACCAATCGGGCTGGCAAATACCTTTGCGCCGTTTCGAATCGCGCTATGATGTACGCCACACCACGGAGGACATCGTGAAAAACAACAAGATCCTGTCAGCCCTGCTGCTTTCGCTCATCACATGCCTGCCTGTTACAACCCAGGCCCAAACCGGCCAACTCAGCGCCGAGGACCAGCTGGCCATTCGCCAGCTGATCGATGACTACCCGCACCTGCTCGACAACTGCATCAACAATGGCAACGACTACGCGGACCTGTTCACCGAGGATGCCACCTTTGGCGTGGCGTCCGAATGGAATGGCCCGGTCAAGATCTGGTTTCGCGGCCGCGAACAGATTCGCCGGGCCGGCGGTGGCGGAGAAAACGCCTGCGTGGACCGGCCCAACTTCGGCTATCACCTGAATATCAATCCTGCCATCCGGGCCACGGCATCGGGCGCGGCAGCACGGTCAACTCTGATGACCATCATCAACGACACGGACAGCCGCGGTGATGTCATTCACTGGGAAGGGGGTTACGCCGATACATTCGAGAAAACAGCTGCGGGCTGGCGTTTCAAATCACGCGTGCATGTGTGGTCAGAAGTCGAATGGACCGACAATCCTGCGGACATGCCACCGCGCAACCTGGCCGAGGAATAAGTCGGGAAAGCGGCAGGAACTGCAAGTCGGCAAAGCCGGGTCGCCGGTCACTACCGCATTGCTGTAAGCTATCCGAAACACCGGGATCTGCAGCAGTACGCAGGACATTTATTCATTCCACTGCCCGACTGCTGCACAACAGGGGGAACGCATGAAACATCACACCTATCGGCTCACACCTTTACTCCTGCTGCTGGTGTTTTGGCAGGCACCGGCACAGGCCCAGGAAAACGTGCCATCACAGCCACAATGCGCTTCCTGGCTTGATCACACCATCGGCAAACTGCATTCCAATGACACCATCGACCTGTGCCGGGAAACGGCAGGCAAGGTGGTGCTGCTGGTCAACACGGCATCCTACTGCGGCTACACCTACCAGTTCACCGAGCTGGAACAGTTGTACCAGCGCTACAGGGACCAGGGTCTGGTAATCATTGGCTTTCCTTCGGATGACTTCAACCAGGAAGATGATGATGCCGCCCGGACCGCCAAAATCTGCTACATCAATCACGGGGTGACTTTTCCGATGACGGAAGTGGTTGGCGTGACACCGCCGGGTATTCATCCGGTCTTTCGCCATCTGGGACGACGCGCGGATGAGCCGGACTGGAACTTCAACAAGTACCTGGTAGATCAGGACGGCCGCATCGTGAGGCATTTCCGCAGCACGGTGGAGCCTGACTCCCCCCAGCTGACGCAGTCCATTGAGCGCCTGCTCAGCGGGGGCTGACATCAGGGCGATCAGGCGTATTGCTGCAGCACCTCGATGAACGTGGGCCCATAGCGTTCCTGCTTGGTTTCCCCGATGCCGCTGATCTCCCCAAACTGTGTCAGGGTAACCGGCTTCTCCCGGCAGAGCGCTTCCAGGGTGCTGTTGTGGAAAATCATGTAGGCCGGCACTTCGTGTTCCTCGGCCAGGCGCTGACGCAATCCCCGCAGGGCTTCCCACAGTTGCGGGTTGATGTTGTCCGGCACGGCGCTGCCATTGCGCCCCGTTGACCCGGCCTTCTTCACGGCTTTTGCCCGCGTATCCCGACGCAGTTCCAGCGTGGCCTCACCGCGCAACAATGGTCGGCACTGGTCTTCCAGCCGCAACCCGCCATAACCGCCGACATCGACACTGAGAAAGTTGCGTGCCACCAGCTGGCGAAACACCGAACGCCAGTCGTTGGCACTGAGGTCTTTACCCATGCCGTACACAGCCAGGTGCTGGTGATCAAACTGGAATATCTTGTCGGCATGACTGCCGCGCAGCACATCAATCAGGTGATTGACGCCAAAGCGCTGCCCGGTGCGATACACCACACTCAGCGCCATGCGTGCCGCCTCGGTGGCATCCCAGGTGTCCACCGGTCTCAGGCAGGTGTCGCAATTGCCACAGGGCTGCTCAAGGGTTTCGCCAAAGTAGCGCAACAGGGCCTGGCGCCGACAGGAGGTCAATTCACACAACCCCAGCATGGCGTTGAGCCGGTGCTGCTCGATGCGTTTGTGCTCCTCACTACCGGCTGACTGGGCCAGCATCAGGCGCAGTTTCAGCACATCCTGCAGGCCGTACAGCAGCAAGGCAGTCGCCGGCAAGCCGTCGCGTCCCGCCCGCCCGGTTTCCTGGTAATAGCCTTCGACGGTTTTGGGCATATCCATGTGGGCAATGAAACGCACATCAGGTTTGTCGATGCCCATGCCGAAGGCAATCGTGGCCACCATGACGATGCCCTCCTCGCGCAAGAACCGCGACTGGTTCTGCTCCCGCTCGGCACTGCTGAGCCCGGCGTGGTACGCCAAGGCCTTGAAGCCCCTGTCAGAGAGCCAGTCTGCCGTTTCCTCGGTTTTCTTGCGCGACAGGCAGTAGATAATACCGGCATCCCCGGGGTGCTCTTCCTGCAGGAATCGCAGCAGTTGCTGGCGCGGGTCCTGTTTCAGGGTAATGCGGTACTGGATATTGGGCCGGTCAAAACCGGCGATGAAATGCCCGGCCTCTCCCAGTTGCAGGCGTGCAATGATTTCCTCGCGGGTACGGGTGTCTGCCGTGGCCGTGAGCGCAATGCGCGGGACATCGGGAAAACGTTCATGCAGCATGCCCAGTTCCAGGTAGTCGGCGCGGAAATCATGCCCCCACTGCGACACACAATGCGCCTCATCAATGGCAAACAGGGCAATCTCGGCCGCGTCCAGCAGCGCCAGCGTCCGTGGCTGCTTCAGCCTTTCGGGCGCCATGTACAGCAGGTCGAGTTCGCCCTGCTGCCACTGCGCCTCAATGGCCTGGACCTGGTCGAGGTCCAGCGTGGAATTCAGAAACGCCGCCCGCACGCCGAGTTCGTGGAGTGCCGAGACCTGGTCCTTCATCAACGCGATCAGGGGCGAAATCACCACGGCGCAACCGGGACGCACCAGCGCCGGAATCTGGTAGCACAGGGACTTGCCGCCACCGGTAGGCATCAGGACTAGGGCATCCTGGCCATTGATCAGGGAGGCGATGATCTCGGCCTGGGGCGGACGGAAGGTGTCGTAACCAAAGACTTTCTGGAGGGTTTCTCGGGCGGGGTCCATCAAAATCGGGGCTGTTGTCCTGCAGGTGGATGACTAAACCCATTCTAGCGCGGATCGCGGCGCTGGCGACAAAATGAGGAACATCGGCCACATTCATGTTGCATACCCCTTTGCTTCAACCGTACCGGCACGGCTAGACTAGGAAAAAATAATAAGGGAATAGCAACATGAACCATAAAGCCCTCCGACTGACCGCCTTCGCCCTGCTGGCCTCTACCATGACCGCCCCCCAGGCCCAGACTGTCGCCGATATCGATTTCGTCAGTGTCGGGCGCGCCTGGCCGCTGGCAGAAGACCTGAACGCATATCACATGACCGGCGCCACGTTACGCACAGGCCTCGGCAACCCGGCGTACCGCACCCAGATTCCCTTTGATCCGCGCCGCGATCCGGACACCGGCTTTGTCGGCTCGGCCCGCAATGGCGATTCGCCGGACGGGATTGAACCGCTGGCGGTCGACCTCTTCACGACCACCGACTTTTACCAGGACCGTGAACTCTGGCAGGATCCGCGCTACTTTCGTTGTAACAGCTCTGCCGCCCTCGAGGATTTTCGCGGCGATGGCCTGATCGGCCCGAACCCACCGGCATCAGCGCCCTGGGGGTATTGCGATCGCGACTACCCGCGCGAGTCCATTGTTAGCCCCTACCCTTTCGGGACAGCACAGGCTCATTACGAGGCATTGCTGGCGGAAACCCGGCAACGCGGCGGCCCCACACAGCACACCTACGCCACCGTGCCCGGTGAGTGGACCGGGCGTTACCAGCATCCAGCACGTGCCGACAATCAATACTGGATTCGCATGCGCCATGTGCAGATTCCTACCATCCTGTCGTTGCTGACCCCGGAATACCAGCAGCGCTTCGTCCAGGAGGCCTATCACCACGGCAACACCAATGCCCCGCAGTGGCCATCACAGTACTGCTGGCCGGAGGGATTCCTGCGACGCTGGCACGAGTCCGCCCTGTGGGAGCAATCTGTCATGGTGACCCCGAACCTCGTGCAGTTCCTGGGTGGGGTGGCGCGCAACTTCATCACCAATATCCATATCGGCCGCGAGCTCAATATGTCCGGGGATGTGCCACGCCTGGGGGCCGATGTGCCGCGCTGGTATGGCGACACCATCGGTTTCTGGGACGGCGATACGTTGATCACCTGGACCTCGAACATCCAGGGCTGGTCCAGCCATGCCGCTTTTGAGTTCTCGAACCGTATGCAGACCATCGAGATCTACACTCCGAACCGTGATGAGAACGGCGAGTTCGTAGGCCTCAATCACGAGGCCATTCTGTACGATGATGAGGCGCTGGTGGAACCCGTGCGCATCATCCGCAACATCACCAAGCTGAGCGGTTTCGAGACCGGCGAGCCGCAACCCTTCATCGAATGTGTGCCGACGATCTACCCGATCGATGGCCTAGGCACTCCGGTCAATCCCGGTGACGTGATCGAATACGAGATTCCGGATATGTACGGCCGACCCTGGGCGCACACGTGGGAAAAATACTGGGAAGACGGCATGGACAGGCCACAAGAGGAAGACATTTTCACTTTCGAATAATCACGTAACACACGATCTGTCTCATGCCGACTGGCAGCCAGACATCTAGGGGGAACTCATGGCCAACTGGATACCGAGTACGACGCTTGTCGCGTCACTGTTGCTGTTACCTGCTTCACCCGTGCTGAGCCATCACAGCTGGGCGCCTTACGATCTCGACAATGAGGTGATGCTGGAAGGCGTGGTCCTGGAGTACAAATGGGCCAACCCCCACACCTACATTCAGCTGCAGACCACCGGCGCCGATGGCAGCCAACAGGTCTGGGAAATTGAAGCATCCTCGGCGGTCGTCATGCGCAATCGCGGCTGGTCTGCCGACATGGTGGCGGTGGGTGACCGGGTCCGGCTTTACGCCAATCCCTCGAGCAACCCGAGCCAGACCAAGGCGCTGGGCGCCCGGCTACAGGGCGCCGACGGAGTCCTGTGGGAAATGCGCCAGGCCAACAAGACCGCCCCCGCCATTGTCGCGCCTGAGCGAGGGAGCACCAGCCTGGCCGGCCAATGGCGCACGGTGAGCAATCCGGTTGTGAGCAGGCATTTTTTCTTCTTTGAACCCACCGACTGGCCACTGACAGATGCGGGCCTGCGCGCGCACGCCACGTTCGAGAACAATGACAATCCGGGCAAGAACTGCGTGTCCTACGCCCCGCCCTTCCTCATGATTATCGGGGATGCCAAAACGATTACGCTGGGAGATGACGAGATCATCATCCACACCGAGCTGGAAAGCGCCGACCGCATCATTCACATGAACGCGACCTCACATGAAGGCATTGCCCCTTCCGTGCTGGGGCATTCAATCGGGCGTTGGGAGGGCGATGTCCTGGTGGTCGACACCGCGCGGTTTGCCGAGCACGGCATGGGCAATGCGCAGAAGCTGCCATCAGGACCGGACAAGCACCTTATGGAGCGTTTCCAGCTGAGTCCTGATGGCAAGCGCATCCTCTACCGTTTCGAGATGACCGACCCGACGTATATCAACGGGCCAATCAGTTATGACATGGCGTGGGTCTATTCACCTGACTTCGAGATGATCCAGATGGCCTGCGACCCGGAGAGCGCCCAGCGCTATCTCCAACTGCCGGAGAGTTTCCTGGAGCAGTAGGCGGCATACTCCCCTGACCTGGCCGGCCGGAAGGTCCAGGCGACTATCCGGATATCGGCTCAGACCCTGCTCTCCCCGAAATCGCGATCGACTCCAGGATCTGACGGCCTTTGCCCGGCCGTGTCAATTCAACGGGTGACCTCGAGCCCGAGATTTTCACCACCGGCCACCACCATCTTGACCCACAGTGACTCATCGTCCTTGAAGTATGCGGTGCCATTGGCGCTGCGCAGGGCATCCAGGCTGCTGGCCTCCATACCACCGGCTGCGGCGCTGAAGCCTGGCAGTTCAAAGATCACGTAGGCGCCAGCATCCATTTCGCTAAGAGACAGCGACAGGGATTCACGGGCGGTTTCCACACTGACTTCGGCGCCGCTGCGAATGGTGGCGCCGCCGGTGTATTCAAAACGACGGCCGTTGCGGCTCAGCATGATGGGATCCGGTATCGGGCCATTGCCGAAACCGACATTGGCACCGAGACTGAAACGACCGAAATCGCCCTGGCACACAGCCGCGCCCCAGGATGGCTTGATCTGGCAGGCTTCCTCATCGGAGGCGATGCCGTTGTCGATCACGATATAGGCATCAGGCACACCACCGACCGAACCGTCGAGGTCATGAATGACCGAGCCACGCCAGGCATTGCGGCGGCCGAAGTCGGACGCCCACTTGCGCACGACCTGCGGGAAATGCACCGGCTTGGCGTTGATGAAAGTCGCGCCCTGGACCGTATTCTCGGTACTGATGCCGAAGCTGGTGTACATCAGGTAGGACATGGCCCCGGCTTCACGCAGATCGTTGTCTTCGTAATTGATGAACGTGGTATTGATCACGTCATGACGCAGGTCGTAATACTCGAAACCGCGAATCGGGTAATCCGGGGATTCACCGGGCAGGCTGCGGCCATAGGCCATTTCGGCCGGGCTTTCCGGGTTACCGATATTGTCGGTTTCGCCCACAAAGAGTGAATCGACCACGCGTGAGGTGTATTCGGCTTGCCCTACCGCCGCGGCGGCGTGCGTGTAACCGATGGCGTTGTCCGCCACTTTCAGGTTGGTGAACAGATGCAGTTCACCGCGCCCCCAGACGCCGCCATTGCGGTTCTTGTAGGCGGTGAAATCCTTGAAATGGGACACCAGCTTCTCGCTGTCCGGATCGGTCGGGTCAGCATGGCCGAAATGGTAGTTGCTGCCGACCACACTGAAGGTGTTATCGGGCCTCGGACCACGATCAAACATGAAACCGTCGAAGTTTGAATGCGCCACGTTGCCGCTGAACTCGCGCACATTGGTACGACGCGGCCAGGTATTGTCACCACGCTCGGTGCCATCGAAAGCGCCGATGCCATGCACCGGCAGCGCAAACCAGAAGCCGGTCGAATCCGAACCTGCCGCGACGTTGTCGATATAGGTGTTGTCAGGATTGGTAATCCAGAACGTGGATGCTGTGTTGTCTGACGGCAGCAGCACGTCAGGCGAAGACTGGCCATTGTTTACCGGACGGCCCGGGGCCAGGTTGGTCGGCTCACACGGCAGGGTAGGATGACACTTGGTCTGGATACCCAGGTTTCGCACCAGTTCGTTGCCGGTTTCGACCGCGTCCTCCATGAAGAAACAGTGACCCACCGTGTTGAAGGCGACGTTATTTTCCACGCGCAGGTTGTCGGTAGCATGAATGGTCACGCAGCGGTTGTAGGTGTCATGAATGGCCGAGTTCTTGATGTACTGGCCACGCACATCGCCGTTGATGTGCCAGTGGATCGGATAGCGTGCCAGGGTCAGGTGCTGGCCCATCCGGTTCAGTTCAATGCCTTCAACCGTCATGCGGCTGCCGGCCATTGCCATGATATGGCCACCGAAGTAGGTCTCCAGGTTGGAGTCAGAGGCCTGCACCTTGATATTACGTGTCAGCATACCGACTTCGCCGCGCTCATCCACGTCATAGGTGATTTCACCAAAGTGCATGTATTTGAGCGGTTCATCCAGCGTAATGCGGTTGCGGCGAATGGCGCGGATATGGCGGCGCTCAGCCTGGCGGGGATTGAAATCCGTGGAGGCCAGCACGATCTCGTCACCGACACGCCAGCCACTGGCATCAAGGACTTCAATACGCGTATCACCTGCCTCGGCGGTTGCCGCCAGCTTGGTCCAGGAATTTGTCCGGTTACCGTGCAGATTCAGGTGACCACCCACCATGAGGATGCCACGATCGCCCATACCGTTGATGTTTTCGCCCTGAATGTTGTCTGTCAGCGTGATGACAGCATTGCCGGTAAACGGTTCATCTTCCGTGCCGATTTCCAGCTTGCCGCGGCTCAGAATCCACTCCGTAGTCAGTTCCAGATCCTCGCCCTGGGCGAAGGTCAGCGTACCGTTGAGGTTGATCCCGTTCAGTGCCGGCGGGCTGACATCCAGCATCACGTCCATGCCCTCGCCAATGGTGACAACGTCACCGGCCTGTGGCACAGCACCGCCCGACCAGGTTGCAGCATCAGACCAGTCGCCATCCTGAGTCGCTGAGATACCTGCCCCCTGTGCGTTCACCACAGCACTTCCCCCGAGGGTAAAACAGGCGGACATAAACATGGAAAGTAAGTAAGAACGATTGTGAATGCGCATGGGATCATGCCCCCTGTCTGATGTTGAACCAATCGGTTGTTGATGAAGAACATTGAGCCGGCAAGGATAGCAAAATCAAAGGGGTCTGAGTAACCTGAATAAAAAGTCACCCTGCCCCCTTTTACCCGCGCCCGTTGATTTGAGCCGTTGATTTGAGCCGTTAATTTGAGCGGTTGATTCAGCCCTTTGAAGAGCTCACTTGGTATGGCCTTGTTTTGGGCAGTTGCCTGCTCGTCAGTCAGGCCGCATCGCTCGGGGTACTCATCACGCGCACAAGCGCTGCCGCCGTGAATAGCGCAGCAACCACGCCAATCGCCCCGGCAAACGGCACGGCGCCGAGACCCAGCAACATGGCCGCCACATTCAGCAGAATGGCACCGACACCGGCCAAAGCGGAGAGCAAGCCAACAACCCACCAAATTCCGTTGGCATTGACCTGCCAGAGCGCCAGTCCAAGAACGAAGGCTGCCACCCCTAATGCTGCTTTGGCCGCGTAATACAGGTAAAAGGACATGCGCAGTACCGGGAAAAAGACCGGGTTCGGCGACTCTTCTCCTGCGTAGCCAAGCTGATAGAACATCATCAGTCCCATGCCTGTCTGAATAACGTTAAAGATACCGGCGACAAGCAGGCACCCGCCGACAAGAATGTTGCGACTCATGATGACGAAGGACAGCAGCGACACGACCATTGCCGAAAGCGCCTCGATGCGCCAGATCGGGTAGGCAATGTGTGACTGACCGCCGCCACCGAGCGCCACATAAATCATTTGCGTGATCACAACTGTCACGAGCGCCACGGCAATGACCTGCGCGGCGAATTTGAGCTCCGGTTTCATAATCTGCACCTGAATCAGAATTGGGGACAGTTTACTGAATTTGACTGGAGTAGTATTTGTCGGAACACCCAGGCCAATTACGTAAACTGTCCCCGAATTCTGAATTCCAGAAAGCAAAACCCCGGCCTTGGCCGGGGTTTCTTTATCATGCGTTGCTAGTGCTATCAACGGCTGACTTTAACGCTTTCTCCTGGACCCGGGCCCTGGCGCGGACCGCTGCCCATGATGTCGCCGGTGGAAACCACCTTGACCCAGAGCGCATCGTCATCGGTAAAGTAAGCCGTGCTGCTGGCGGTCTGCAGCGCATCCAGGCTGTCCACCGCCATGCCTGATTCCGCCGTGGTGAAGCCCGGCAGTTCAAACATTACCCAGGAGCCTTTATCCAGCTCCCGTACGCGCAGATCCAGGGCATTCCTTTCGGTCGAGACCGTGTACTTCGAACCGGCGCGCACGTTGGTTTCACCCTCGGCGGCAAACTTGTTGCCGTTGCGGCTGAGCATGATCGGCGGGTCATTCGGGAAAGTGCCTCTGATGCGGCCACCGCCCGGTGCAATCTCGTATTCTGTGGGACGCGGTCCACCGCCGAAGCTAAAACCCAGAATACCGCCACCACCGACATTCATGCGGCCGATGTCGCCTGTACAGACATAGGCATTCCAGGTGGGCCTGGCGTCGCAGTTGTCGTCAGGATCGTAACCGGTGTCATTGATGATGTAGGAATCCGGAATACCGGTGATGGTGCCGTCGGCATCATGGAACACCGCATGCTTGTAGACGATGTTGCCATAATCGTCATTGCTCCAGCGGTTGTCGATCGGCGGGAAATACACCGGCTTGGCGTTGATGAAGGTAGAGCGCTCAACAATGTTGTTGGAGCTCATGCCAAAGCTGGTAAACAGCAGGTAGGAAATGGCGCCCGTTTTGCGGGTGTCATTGTCCTCGAAGTTAATAAAGGTGTTGTTGTCGAGCTGATGATGGTAATCGTAGAACTCGTAGGCACGAATCGGAAAATCCGGAATTTTCGGCTGCGGCAGGCTACGCCCGTAAGCCAGTTCGGAAGGTGCGGTGGGGTTGCCGACATTCTCGGATTCACCGACGAACAGTGAGTCCACAACCCGAGACGTATATTTTGATCGGCCCAGGCCGCCAGAGGCATGCGTGAAGCCGATGCCGTTGTCGGCAAACTTCAACCCTCTGTACAGGTGCATCTCACCCCTAGCCCAGATGCCGCTGTTACGATTCTTGTAGGCCGTGAAATCCTCTATGTCATCGACGACGTGGTCGCTGGTTTCGTCAGAGGGATCGACCAGGGCGGTATAACCGCCGACAGCAAAATGGCCATCGGCTCTCGGCGCGCGGTCGCCCATGAAGGCATCGATGTTGGAATGCGCTACATTGCCCCTGAATTCACGAAACTGTGTACGACGCGGCCAGGTGGCCAGGCTTTCCTCGGAACCCTCAAACGCGCCGGTCGGATGCACCGGAAAAGCGAGCCAGAAACCGGTGGAATCGGAACCGGCAGCAACATTGCCAATGTAGGTATTGTCCGGATTGGTAATCCAGTAGGACGACGCCGTGTTGTCCGACGGAATCAGGATGTCCCCGGAATCCTGGCCGTCCAGCTTGAAATTCAGGCCGTCATCGGTTGAGCCGAACGGCGCCAGGTTGGTGGGATCGCAAGGCAGAGTCATGTGACACTTGGTCTGGATGGCCAGGTTCTTGATGTACTCGTTGCCGTGCTCGATACCGTCTTCCATGAAGAAGCAGTGGCCGACGGTGTTGTAGGTGACATTGTTTTCGATGCGCAGGTCATTGGTGCCATGCACGGTCACGCAGCGGTTGTAGGTGTCATGAATCGCCGTATTGCGGATATACTGACCCATGCCGCCATCGCCCACCAGGTGCCAGTGCACCGGGTAACGCGCCAGCTCCAAATGCTGGCCCATGCGGTTGAGTTCAACACCTTCGATAAAGAGTTGGCTTGTTACCATGCCCATGATGTGACCGCCGAATCCGTCTTCGTCGGCATCAGGCGATGCCTGTACCTTGACGTTGCGGGTCAGCAGCCCCACTTCACCCCGCTCATCCACGCCATGGGTAATCTTGCCGAAGTGCATGTATTCCAGCGGCTCAGTCAGCGTAATGGTGTTACCGCTGACAGCTGCAATGGTGCGACGCTCGGCCTGGCGCGGGTCAAAATCGGTTGAGGCCAGCACAATCTCGTCACCGGCCTGCCACTGGCTGGCATCGAGCACCTCGATGGTGGTGCTACCCCCTTCTGCCGTGCTGGCCAGTTTGGTCCAGGCATTGGTGCGGTTGCCGTGCAGGTTCAATGTGCCGCCAGACAGCATGATGCCGCGGTCGCCCATGCCCATGAGCTGCTCATCCGGGACGTCGTTGGTCAACGTGATCGTGGCGTTATGCTGATGCGGCGCGGCTTCGGTGCCGATCTGCAACTCGCCGAACACCATGATCCACTCGGTAGTCAGTTCCAGGTCGGACTCATCGGCGAACACAAGCTTGCCATTGATGGTGAGGCCGTTCAGGGCCGGCGGACTGACATCCAGCAGCACTTCCTGGTCGCTGGCAATCGTCACCTTGTCACCGGCGGCCGGGACCTGGTTGTTGGGCCAGGTGGCAGGATCAGACCAGCGAGCAGTTTGGGCCAGGACACCGCTGGTGACCATGAACAGACAAAGTGCCGAAAAGGCTTTTTTTAACAAGGACTTGTAAGTACTGGTTGCCATGATTTTAACTCTCCCCCTTATCGAATACGTACAATAAAGCAGCTTATATAGAACGAATCATATGTGATGTTATTCAGTAATGTGGTGAAAAAAAAGTGAAAACCGGGAATCCCCCCACCCGGAAGCAGACTTTGCTACACTTAGCGCCCAACACAGACTACACCAACACCGGCTCAGCGCCTTACAGAGTCAACCATCCATGCACCTATTCACCGACACTCGTCCCGTTTTTCGCCGTTTCCTGGTCATCACCGCTGCCTGGATGGCCCCGGTGCTGTCCAATGCCGACTCCAGCGTGGACATCGAGCAGGGTAAGGCCACTTTCCAGGCCATGTGCGGGGTTTGCCACGCGGTCAGACTGACCGGCGGACCTGTAGAAGGCCCGAACCTTGTCGGCGTGGTGGGTCGTCAGGCTGGCAGTCATCCGGATTTCGGCAAGTATTCCGAGGCATTGAAGACCTCTGAGCTGACCTGGAGCCGGCAGACCCTCGACCAATTCCTCACTAACCCCATGGAGATGGTGCCCGGTACGCTCATGCCGATGCTGATACCGGACTATGCCACCCGTGCGAATGTCATTGCCTACCTGGCCTCATTGCAGGCTGCACAGAGCGCTGAATAAGCCGGCGGCTGCGATTGCAGGCCGATTTGCCAGAAAAACTCACGCCATGCTTTACCTGACTCAGCCCATGCTTACCCGCATCACCCGCTTCACGTTTTTCACAGGCATGCTGTTGGGTATGGCTTGCGCACCCTTGAGCTTGGCGGTTGCAGCCTCACCCTCAGCCCCGGAATCCGGGCAGATGACCGGCGAGCAGGTGTATAACAACGTCTGCATCGCCTGCCACTCCCCGCCCGGGGTCGGCGGCGCACCCGCGCTGGGTGACCACGAGGCCTGGGGACCGCGGCTGGCCCAAGGCATCGAGATACTCAATGATCATGCGTTGAATGGCTTCAGTGGCAAGGTCGGTGTCATGCCGAAGAAAGGGGAACGACTCGATCTGACCGATGAAGAAACCATTCGGGCCGTGGCCTACATGATCGGGCAACTGGATAAGCCGGAAAACTGAGCTAAACACGAAACTGAACGGGCCAGACAGCCCAGGGACTGACTTCATGCCACAAATTTATCCAGCGCTACTTCGCTCCAGCGCATGCCTGCTGGCCTCCATGGTACTGGCTTCCTGTTCGGCCCGCGCGGAGCCCGCCGACTGGCGCATTGATGAGGAGCATTTCTCCATCGCTTTCGATGTCACCCATGCGGGTTACCAGCAGCAGATAGGTCTGTTTCTCGACGGCAGCGGTTCATTTCGTTATGACCCTGACAACCAGCGCCTGAGTGCGGGCCGGGTCGAGATACAGGCAGACAGTATTTTCACCAATGATGATGATCGCGATGATCATCTCACCAGCAGGGACTTCCTGAATGAGCGCCGCCATCCCGTCATCGTGTTCGAGGCGCAGGCTTTTGTACCCGACGACAATACAGAGACTGTCCAGGGTATCGTCACCGGCAACCTGACGCTACTGGGTGAAACCCGTCCGGTTGAGCTGGTGGTGAAGATCAACAAACACGCCGAGTATCCTTTTGGCCATAGCCGCGAGACACTCGGCATATCGGCACAGACCACGATTCGCCGGAGCCAGTGGGGCATGGATTACGGTGTTGCCGACAACCTGGTGGGTGACGAAGTCTCTCTGCGCTTCGAGCTCGAAGCGATCAGGCAATAAACCGGCAAGCCCGCCAACAGGTACTCAGGGACATCGCCCGCCCTGCCGTTCATTCTCCGCCACTCTCGACGCTCTCCTGCACGGTAATGCCTGCCAGCTGCGTCATGGCGGACAACGTAGTCTGCGCCGTTTTCAGACCCAACCGGAAATCCTCGTCATCGAAATTGGTCCAGGCATCGAGTGGTGTATGCCAGGTCGGATTCCAGCCGGCACCCGTGTGTGCGCCGCGTTCGTTTTCCCGCAGGCTAATGACAGGCACGATGTTCATGAAAGGCGTGGAATCGGTATTGGTCATGTGAGGCCCGACAGTTGCCGGGTAGTCGGTATTGTAGGCATCAGCAGCCGCCTTGAAGACGAAAGCCAACTGCATGGACTCATCCACCAGGTCCGAGTTGGCCTGAAATTCGATGTTCACATCCGCTTCCGGGCGCTGATCCTGGCTTACCGTGCCATCCGCCCTTGGCGCGCCGTGATCCCACAGCATCATGTCGTGCTGGATCATGCCCCAGCCAGCGTGGCTCCGGATAGCGGCCCGAACCACGGGGGACTCAATGCCCTGTATGTCCTGGCGCTGCTCGACATAGGCACGGGAACCGTTCAGACCGGTTTCCTCGTTGTTCCACAAGGCAAAGCGGATGCTGCGTTCTGATGTGCCCCCCCGGATCACTTAGGATACGCACCAGTTCCATGACCAGCGCAGTAACCGAGGCGTTGTCGTTAACCGCCTCATTCACACCATGCCCATCCATGTGCGCGCCGATGATGAACATCTTGTCAGGATGCGTTGTACCGATTTTTGTACACCACACCTGTTCACACTCGCCGTCCACCGGTTCTTCCCGGTTCAGTTCCCTAATGCGGGCATCCGGCTGGCCATCCAGGTCACGATTAACGCCGGTATGCACCCGGTAACCATAGATCGAACCGCCACACTGACCGCTGCCACTGCATCCGACAAGGCCGCCGGTTGGGGTCGGCTTGGGTGTCAGGTCCACTTCTTCCCGGGGACCTCGCTCGGTAGTCGTAAAGGTATAGGTCATGCGCTCGACCGGTTCGCACTTGAATGCGGCTAACTGTTCGGCTATTCAGTCCACGGCCTAGCGGTTGCGGGGCGTACCCTGCCGCCGGTCTCCAAACTGTGTCAGACCTTTGATGGTGTCTTTATAGCGTTCCAGGCTGAGCCGGCTCACCAGCTTGGCGGCCGGGTCTTTTGCCTCCTCTTCGGGGTCGGCCGGAGCCGCGCAGGAAATCAGCAAGAATATCGGGGTAATGACCATTTCAGGAAAAAACCGTTTCATGACCATGTGTACTCTCCGGCGGAACAGTAAATAAAGAGGCGAAGTATGGACGGTCTAACTGACTCACTCACTTCCTGCTCCTGCAAAAATCCCGCCACCTCCTGATACCGGCACCAGGCGCCACCTGATCTGAAGGCCCGGTTATAACTTTTCCGGCAGCAACCGTAAAAATACAATATTTTCATATAGATAGAAGCGCCTGGATGCAGCAAACACAATGACATGAGAGACATTCATGCAGCATAAAACAGCACCGGTATGCGAAAACATCGTCGCAATGCGCATTTATCAGCCACAGCGGGATAATGATTGTGCACACAGGTCTTTCAAGCGGGATTTAACCGGAGCCCGTATCCCGGCAGTCAAGGTACCTCCCGCTGAGCAGCCCGTCTTGCTGAATAGCGGCATCAATAACCATTGCCAGGCTGGACTACATTTTATTTGCACGTTTTTTGCATTTTTTCTTTGAATGAAAAATCATGTCTTGTATATTGTTAACAATACAATTTCAGCAATGTATCGAAACACATGGACAGGGTTACCCCAGACAGCCTGTTCCAATAACAATACAAAAAAAACAAGAAAAAGAACAAAAAAGGAGACGGTGATATGCCTACAAAGCAGCATGTAAATCCTTGCACAGGACTCGTGCATTTCCTTTCCAAACTTTTTCCATCCTCCATCTCATTCCAGTTTTCGATTCATCAATCAAGTCCTGAAAACACGCGGATAAACCAGACATATACTTTAACCGGGTGCGTATGAATTTGCAGTGACCGAATATGACGGGCGGGCTTTGCCCACCTCTACCAGAATTGTTGCTTTGTGCAGTTCAACAATAACCAGGAAGGTAACAAGAAGAAGTAGAAACAAAAACTATAACGATGCAAAAGCATTTCTATGATGAGGGGGAAGACCCATGAAATACTTGTTAAAGAAAAAACCTGTACCCGTTTTTTCGGTACTGGCCACGTCGATTGTATCGGCGCTGGCATCCTATCCAGGCATTGTCTTGGCGCAGGATCGACAACTTGAAGAAATCGTCATCACCACCGAACGCCGTACCACGACAGAGGACACCACGGCGATATCCATGGAAGTCCTCACTGATGAGTTTATTGCAGATAACCAGATCAAGGACATCGTCGACCTGCAGAATGCTGTCCCCAACATGCAGTTTTACCAGAATGGCTCCTACGTTCAGGCCAACATTCGCGGTGTAGGTAACCCGTCAACCGGCGGCCCCAGCGAACAGGTGGGTGTACCGGTGTTTTTCGATGGTGCAACACAGGGTGAGGAAATGTCCCTGGCCAGCGGCTTTTTTGATGTGGAGAACGTCCAGGTTTTACGTGGACCACAAGCCACGTTCGTTGGACAGTCCGCTGCCGGTGGCGCCATCCTGATCA
>Ga0181552_10000286_pt1 | contig 37760 bp, 26 predicted proteins | sample 011ome_18_FD_130583 | JGI IMG/M metagenome (GOLD analysis project Ga0181552, IMG submission 130583) | Coastal salt marsh microbial communities from the Groves Creek Marsh, Skidaway Island, Georgia - 011501BT metaG (megahit assembly) | ecosystem: Environmental > Aquatic > Marine > Intertidal...
ACGTGCTTATGTCTTTCGTGTCAGCGTTTGTTTTTTCTTGAATTCCTTTCAACACGTTTTTTTTCGCCGTCGAAGGAATGACGATTCTCAATTAGATGTTTGAGGATGCTCGTCGACGGTTATCGTCAAAGAGCGCCGCTGAGATTACAAATTGAGGCATATCCATTCTTTTACCTGACCTTTGCTTGCGAAAAATGCAATCACCGTGGCGTTGCGCATCATAAACTCGCGACTGACGTGTCACAATGTTGTTACTTTTTACCCTCGACAGCGTCGTCAACGCCGCGCTTGGCCTCGGCATGAACGTCGTTGGTTACGATCCGGTGCTTTCTCTTGAAGCTGCGTGGCGTTTGCCTGGTGACAAGATGACCCGTGCGGTTGAACTCGATGAACTCTTCGAGCAATCGGACTTCATCACTATTCACGTCCCGTACATCAAGGGCGTCACTCACCACTTGATCGACGCCAACGCTTTGAGAAAGTGCAAGCCGGGCGTCCATTTGCTCAACTTTGCCCGCGGTGAAATCGTCGACGGTGCCGCCGTGAAGGCAGGGTACGATTCCGGTGCGCTCACTGGTAAGTACGTGTCCGATTTCTCCGATCCGGACTTGATGGGTCATCCGCGTCACATTGTGCTCCCGCACTTGGGCGCGTCCACCGAAGAAGCCGAAGAAAACTCCGCCTCCATGGCAGCTGACACGATGATGGACTTCCTTGAAACTGGTACCATCCGCAACTCTGTCAACTTCCCGACGACTATCTTGCCCCCGCACAAGAACTCCTCAGGCGCGCGTCTCTGCATCGTCAACAAGAATGAATCTGGCGCGCTCGGTGAAATCACCACCTTTTTGGGCGCTCAAAAGTGCAACATCATCCAGCAAATCAACACCTCCCGCGACTCCGTCGCGTACACGGTGATTGACTTGGAAACATGCCCTTCCGACCCCGCCGCTCTTCAAGCTGACCTCGCCAAGACGTGCCCGATGGTTATCTCCTCCAGATTCATCGGCTCTGTCTTCAACGACGAGCTCGGTCAACCGGGTACCTTTTTCTGGGTGCGAGAATCGCAGTAAATAGCTCGGCGTTCCCTCGCGCGCCGATCCGCCGGCGCGTCCATCACGCGAACACTCATACTTAGCTTTTAACTTTCACATCGTATCTATAACATCACACCAGCGCGCGCCCACGGATCGCGCGATTCCTTCGCTCGCGCCGTCGCGCTTCAAAAAGCACAAAAAGCGTTCCGTCAACTGTCGGCGTTTCCGACACCAATCGGGACATCGCCCGCCGCACATGCGCGCCCGCGTCGACACACGCCGACGCAAGCATGCGCGACGGCAACGACGAACGACGTCGACCGCATCGGCGGCGCGCGATCAACCCAAAGTACGCCGCCGGCGACGCCGACGTCGACCGTCGTGACGATGGGCGACGGTTGGAGGCTTCAAAAAGTGCGCGACAGGTGACAAAGGTGCTCCGGAAGCCGCTGTCGGGGGTGAAACGCCGAATGCTTCGCGCGAAACGCGCGAGCGCGAATGCAACGCGATGGCGCGTTGGGTTGCGCGCGCGCGCGGCGCCTGGGGCGGCCAAGGCGGTGACGGTGCGGATGTTGAGAGACGCGCGCGAAGTGCGCGCGAGGTGGTTGGACGGCGCGAGGGTGACGATTTGCGCGGATTCGCGATCGTCGCGAGGGCGACTGCGACCGAGTGCGTCGCAGCTTGATCGTTTGACGTCGTTGGTGTCAACCATGCGCGCGGAGTTTGATGTGTGGCATCCTGATATTGGGTTGTATGGTGAAGACGAGCCGACGGCCAAGGAGGCGGAGCCGACGTCGACGGCGCCGGCGCCGCAAAAGGATCCGTTCGTGCTTTGGATGTTAGAAGCGCAAGAGCTCGCACTGGATGTGTTCGCGCGGGATTTACACTTTGTGCGCGAGTTTACGACGGATGGCGCGCCGTTTACGCGGGCGATGCGGATGATTGACGGTTGGGTGAAGACAAACGTGCGGCGACTCGAGGATGGCTACGGCGATCGCGTCGACACGAGCTGGCTCACGGGCGTACCGTTTATCGATACCTATGCCAAAGTTGACGACAGTGGAGCCCATGAGCAATGCTGTATCGATGCTGGCGACGCCGTGCACGGCGATGGCGAGACGGCGACGGCGACGGCGTGCGAAGGCATGGATATCGATTCCGTCCCGCCGGCTCCAGAGTTGCCTTCGACGCCGCGTCCGCCGTCTTCGCGTGAACTCTCCGTGAGCACACAGTTCGCGCTCACACCATTCCCGATGCTTCCACTCGAACTCCTGCCTGTGCAGCATTTCGTGCTGGGGCTGTGGAGTAAGCCAGCGGAGACGTCGGCGGCGGCGGCGGCAGCGGCTGACTCCGCGCCGCCGGAATCGTTTGCGCTCCCTTGGCTGAACAAAGCGTGGGTTGACATTCTACACGGCTCAGGCTCTGCACCTCGTAAAAAGCGTGCACGCGTGTGGCGTGGTAAAAATCTCGATATGATTGTCTACGGTGAAGATGAGAAACAAACCTGGGCATCAAAGATTGCGGCGTTTTTGAAGCGCGCGCGTTCGGCGCTTGGAAATCGAGCGCTCGACCGCGACGCTTGGGGAGGGTCGATTCTCGACAGCCTCATCGGTGCCAATTTAACGCAGAATGTCAGTGACGTGTTGTCAAGCACGGCGTTTATGAATCTCGCCGCGCGGTTTCCTTACGACGAGTCCGTGGATGAAGAGAATCGTGGGCGTTTATTCGTTCGAGCGCTCGTGAGCGACATGTTTGCAAAATTGACTCCGCCGCCAGAACCAGAAACGCGAGACGTAGAGATGCCAGCGGCGAACGATGACGACGACAAACACGCTGACGACGCTATTGTGCAGCTGCACCCATTTGACTCGCCACCTCGTAAGGCAAAGCTGAACGCACCCAAGACATGGAAGAAATCCAAGCTGAATGCGAAAAACAGGGAGGCGTCGCGGCCGCTCAAGGATGTCATCGCCGACGTTCTCGCTCGCCCAGATCCAACGAGGACTGAGCACACGCGAGATCAAGTAAACTGGTACGCCGTCGCTGACGCACCTTTGGTTGAAATCGTCAAGTGCATCAGATGTCGAGGCATGCATTGGATGTTGGCAAGACGCATTAAAGGCATTCTCAAGCGCATTTTAGCGCAACGCGGCGTGCTTTCGCTGGAATTCTTGCGCAACACGCCGACGAAGGATGCGAGTGAGTATCTGCTGGCTTTGGACGGCATGGGCGTGAAAACAACGTCATGTGTTCTGCTACTTGCGCTTCATCGAACCGATTTTCCAGTTGACGTGAATGTGGGGCGCATTATGGCGCGTCTCGGGTGGGTGCCGCTGGAGAGCGAAACGGCGCTCGAAGAGCTCGCACAGTACGCGCCTGAGCCTGCGGTGTACACTTTCTTACGCGAGCGCCTCAACTCATTCGGCGTAGAACTTCTATATGAGTTACATTACCACATGATTACCCTCGGCAAGGTGTTCTGCGGTAAACGCATGCCGAACTGTGGGGCGTGCCCGCTCCGGGACATTTGCGAATACGCCAAGCAAGGCGGGAAATGCGTCGATCGCCCAGATGGACACTCTGGTTTATCATCATTACAACCCGAGGCGCCAATTCGTCAACGTCAGAGCGACGATATCGAAGATTTGGTTCCTGAGCAACCTCGCGTTGGATCTAACGTGCACAAGAATCTTGAGAAGAGCAACAATTCATCCGCCGTGCTCGGCGCTATCATCGCTGCGGGTAAGGCGTGGGACAAGAAGGGACGCCCGAGTGGTGCTGTAGCGACGAGCGTGTTACTTTTGAGTTCTATGACGACGCGTGATGATATCATGCTGGCGTATGTTCGACTTTCACGAGTGGTGCATCCCGATAAGAATTCTCATCCAGACGCGACGACGGCGTTTCAATACATCACCGCCGCTCGTAAAGTCGCGCTGAACATCTCCACCGAGGATGAATATCAACAAACCATCGAAGCCGAACTCGAAGAGATGATTCGTCTCGCCGCTGAAGAACCCGAAGAAGTGATGGATGAAGAGCTCACCGGTATGGAATTGAGCGAGACGGTTATTCGCGCCAGCAAAATGCGCGTAGAAACCGTTGGTTGGGCCGTGACGACAGACATGCTTCCGGATGAACTCATCGCCGCGCTCGGAGGCGTGGAGAACTCACAGGGGTGTATAATGGCGCCAATCGACTCAAATTTGAAGCCTTTGAATGAAGTGACGAATGAATTCATTGAGTGCGCTGTTTTTGTGTCGTGTCGAAGCGCGATGCACGCCAAGTTTCCATTGCACGGGACGTACTTTCAAGTCAACGTAAGATTTCCTCGCCTTTCGCTCGATGTACTCGAAACTAACCCATCTTGCGTTTTCCATCGACAATTTAGGAAGTCTTTCTGGACGAAACATCATCGAATGCGCCGATTCACGTGCACAAGAGTCAGCTGGCAAAGTGCAAACGCGTTCGCATCCTCGTCGGCACGTCCATTACGAGCATCGCTCGCGGCATGGGTCGAGCACAGGTCACGAGCGCATTTGCAAGCCAACGGATATGCGTGCGCGCGTGGGATCGCAAAACACGCAATCCACGTCCGCTGCCCAGATGGCTGTGTCCATTCTTCCCGCAACAAGTGGAGCGACCGCTCGAGCCCGAGCCGATGCGACTGACCAAGAATGGCCGACCCATCGGTGGCGTCGCTCCACTGTCGCCGACATCTGTGCTTCCACCATCGGTGGCGCAAAGCCCAGCTATCGTGAGCCTTGCAGAGACGGCGTCGCCGGACTCCATCGAAGGCAAGCTTCTCGCAGAGTTCCACAGAATGTTCAGAGGAAAGCTCAAGATGACGCCAAATGGTGTGAAACGCACATACGTCGCGTCGCCAGACGGGTCTCGCAAGCGCTTCGCGCAATTTCCCACCGTCAAGCGCGGACAAAAGTGTGGCATGTGTCATCATTGTTTGAATCCTCGACTCAAACAAGCGTGCATTACGCGACGCGCCGAGATGCGACTCGCATCAAACGCTGCGTAAACACTGCTCACTCACAATTTTCACAACAAAGATTAGCCGTTGCCCCGTTCTTTACAACAATGTACGGTTTTTTTTTACATAGTTTACATTCAGACGCGATACGATTTACGCATGGACATTGTTTGTGCGAGCGTCGACCGACAGTACGAGTCGATTACAGCTTCAGCGTTGTCGACGACAAAGTTGGCAAATGATACAAAGTTCTTGCTTAGCGGCAACAATTGCGCGAGTGCCACCGTGACATCCGCAGCGTCGGCGAGTAATATCATCGGAGCCGTTTCCAAAATCTCACGCAATCGATCGTCATCCATCTCTATATCGAGCGCAGAGGCTAAAATCTTCGTTGTTTCGCCCGCACGACGCAACGCATCCTCGTCGGCGTCTAATAGCTCTGGCGCGCGCTCCACCACCTTGGCCATATCCAACGCCCCCTCTATCGGCAGCGCCAGTCGCACGCGAACGACAGCAGACGACAGCGTCGCCGCGCTACACAGCACCAAGCCCGCCTCGGGTCGTCGATGACAAATCGCGTGCGCTCGCGCGCCGTCGAGTAACCGAAACGCGTTCTCGCACATCCGTGCAATCACTTCCACGTCCCGAAACACCTCCCCGATGCGATCTCGGCGATGTTTAGAGCCCAAGATAATAAGACGATGCGCTTTCACCTCCGTCGCGCCGTTTGATAGCCAAAGCGCTCGCGCACCGTCTTCCCAATCTTCGCTCGGAAAAGCACCTTGACGAATGCCGTCGCTTCCCCACTCCCCGTACGCCTTGACGTCGTCCTTCTTGTAGTCAACGTGGTCGTACGACGATGCCGAGCGTTTCGCGCTCTGCGCGCGCACGCGTACGCGCACGGCGGTCGGTGCGGTCGGTGCCGCGCGCATCGATGAAAACATGGATGCGTGCACCAATGATGTCGTCACACGTCGATGCGCGCGCGCGAGTTCTGGCTGACGATTCCTCGCGCCACCGCGCGCGCGGACGCCGAACGCGGCGCAAACGCCACGTACGTTGCGTACGACGTGACGTGTGCGGTGCAGAGCAGTGTCGTCGAAGGTGGTGTGGCGAATGGTGCCGACGCCAGTTGGGCGCATGACTCGAGTGCGTCGACGTCGTCGCCGCGGTGCGTCAGGGCGCGCACGGTGACGGCTGAACGCGTCACGCGGCGTCGATTTCGCGAGTTTCTGGCGCTGTATGATGATTTAGTTGACGAGTGTGGGGGGAAACGCGAGGTGCCCGCGGCGCCAAAGCGGGATCTGTTTCGACGCGTTCGCGCTACCGATGTCGAACGCGTGGAAGAACGGCGACGGGCATTAGAGAGCTGGTTATGGGAAGTATTGGCGAGTGAAGCGTGTGCGAGGTCAGAGTCATTGGCGCGATTTGTGCGGTTGGGAGCGGCGGAGCGGGCGTTGAGACGCGCGGTGGAGGCGGAGACGACTGCGCCGCGAGCGGATGCGACAAAGCGCGACGGTGCGGATTCGCCGCGAACCTCGTCGCCGAACACGGCGACGTCAGAAGTAGAAGAATTTAAGTCGACTCGTATTCGCGCGTGCGTGAGCGACGATGATGATTCGGTATCGACTGTGAAGCGATTGGAGCCGTGCGAGGAGACGCAGGTGGAATCGAGCACCGAAGCGAACGCCAACGGCGAGGACGTTTCTGCGATAGCGAGCGCACTGACGAATGCACGCGAGGAAATTGAGGCGCTGAAGCGGGAGTTAGCTACGACGCAAGAGTGCTTGAATGACGCACGCGCGACGGCATCAGCAGCCGATGTGAAGGTGAAGACTTTGGAGTCGTCATCGCTGAAAGAAAAGAAAATTCTAAGCAAAGAGATTCGTTCGCTTCGAAAGCAACTCGAATCCGCACGCGTGGACGAGAACGAGCGAACGAATATCATCACTGCAGAAGAGCGCACGGCTAAACTGAATGAAGTGATGCACGAGGTGAGTGTGCTGAGAAGTCGCGTCCAAGAGTGCACGTATGAAAAGCTACTGTCAGAAGAGGCCAGTGGACCGCACGGCGTGGCTGCGGGTGATCCCAACGAGCTCCTAAGCGTCAGCGACAATCGGTTGGCATGCTTGCTCGCCGAGACGCACGTCATGATTTTGGGTGTTGAAGATGACGCGTCGCCCTCGTCTACGTCGCCTGAAAGCGCTGAAGCCGAAGCTGAGCTTCTTGTCGCCGAACGAAAGGTTCGTCAAACGTGTGCGGACTTGCTTTCCGATCTCATCAACACACGGAAGAGTATCAATTCATTACTTAGAAAAGTTGCGAAGAAAGCCGAAGGGTCGCCCACTGCAGTAGGGGACAAAATTGGTCAACGCGTTGGAAACTTGATTGGAGATTTCGCAAACAAACTCGCAATTCCTCAATAAAATAGACATTGTTTCATGTTCCATCTTCTACTATAGCTGTATTCTAAACGCTAAATACACGCGACGTTGTGTGATCGATATTATTCACCGTGCTATTACTCCAGACCCCGTTGCTCCATTTTGCTTCCTCCGTTTCTTCCATGTTCAAAGACGTATTTCTTAAAGCGCAAAATGAGCTTGCCCGAGCCTTCTCCCTTAATTCCATTCGAAAAGTACACCTTGTACTTTCCACTTTTACCGAACCCGCCTTCTATGACTCCGCAATCGTTGTTGGACGTCCAGACCTTCATACCGATAAAAGCTGTGAGATCAGATTCCTTTTTAAACATGCCTTTCCCGATGACGCTGCGCTCGTCTTGCACGCGTTCAATGGACCCTTCTCGAGACTTCATTTTAAACACACGAAGGTTACGAATGAAATCCGGTTCGTGCTCGATATTGATATGACGAAGCATACGACCGTGGAACGCCAATCGACATGTGTTTTGATGGATATCTGTGTCGAAGCGAGACGCGATGAAGAGTTCATCCGTCGGCACCGTAATCGGTTGGTCAAACTCCAACAAGGCATACTTGGCGAACGACACTGGATCGCTGTCGTCTACGGCTCCTGCTTCTTCAGCCATTTGTTTTGCTTCCGCTTCAGTGAGCAGTTCCTCGCAAAACTTGTATTCCTTCTTCGCGTCAAACGCCCCGTCAAGTGACATGTCTTGTAACCCATCCACGAGGGCGTTTTCACCGCTCTTAGGCACATCACCGAAAAATTGCACGCTTGCCATAACGGTGCTGTGACCGATGGTGACGTGAAATTTTGAGCCTCCTCGCACGGCGCTCTTGAAGAAACGAATCTTTCTCGCGCTCACGACAGCAGCGTGGAATGTCGGCACCGTTCCTGGAGCGCACACCAAGCCGCGTTCGAGCACCTTCGCGTCGAGACCCGCGACGCAAATCCCCAACCGATCACCCCGTGCGCACGAATCCACAGGCTTCTTAAACATTTGCATCGACTTGATCTTCTTTTCAACCTTTAAATGTGGAATCTCGATGGAATCCCCGACGCGCGCTTCGCCGCGAAGCGTTGTCCCCGTGAGCACCGTGCCCACGCCCTTCACCGGAAAACAATGATCAACGGCAAACAAAAACGATCCAGCGCTTTCTCGTTTAGCGCTCACCTCGGGAATTAACGCCAAAAGCGTCGATTTCAGCGCATCCATACCAATTGGAGGCTCGTCATCGGCATCTAACGCTTGCGAATCCGCCCCGCCAGGACGCGCGCTCACCGGCAACATCGCGCACCCCTTAAACTTTGTCTTGTTGAACGTATTCGCCAACTTCGCCGAGATCGTGCGAATTTTCTCATCCCGCACCGACTCTTCAAACACATCCACCTTGTTCAGCGCCACCACCAAGCGATCGCTCGTGATCTCGCCCACGACTAAACACTCCGCCGTCTGCGTCTGCACGCCCTTCTTTGCGTCCACGACGAGAATCATCAAATCAATAATGCTTGCCCCACCGAGCACGGTTTTAATCAAGCTCGCGTGTCCTGGACAATCCACCAACGTAAACTGCACCCCTGAGTACTTCGCCTTGACGCTCGCGTCGACATCCGGTGGGAAATCTGCCGTGAATGAAGAAAAGCCCAGGTCCAAAGTGATGCCACGCGCGGCGCTCTGCGGGTGCTTATCCAAGCTCGCCGTGCTAAACACGCTCGACAGCGCTCTCGCCAGGGATGTTTTACCGCTATCGATGTGCCCTAAAATCCCAACGTTAATGTTCAGCATCGGAAGCGCCGACATGTTTCACTGATTAATCCGCCACACTCTGGCGCATGCCCACGCTCGTGTGCGCATCCACATGCACGACGACGACGCTTGACGCCGTCTGTGAGCTCATCACGCACGTTCACCCATCGCGCGCCTCCATCGCGCGCGGCTTTCGCAACTCGACGCGCGCCGACGCGGGCCACGCGCGTTTGGTACTCTTGGATGATGCCGACGACGGCGTGCTCGGTTGCGTCGAACTCAGGACGAGTTGCGCCGTGCGTGGATGCGAGAACATGCGCAACGCGTTGATGGAAACGGTCATCGTGTGTCCTTTACATCGCAGGCGAGGGATCGGGACGATGTTGGTGCGCGCGGCGACGGCTTGGGCGTTTAACGCGGGCTTTGACGTGGTCACGGCGTATTGCGACGCCGCGTTGGTTGGCTTTTATACGCTCGACGCGTGCGGATTCGTGTACGAAGCGCCAATTGGGAAGGGTGGTGATGGGGATTTAGAGTCGTGCGTGCGCGCGTTCGCGACGGCGGATGCGCGCGCGCGCTATGTAGACGCGAGGAGGATGTTTTAGTGCTATAGGTAGTTACACGCTGTACGATTTACTCGCGTCTTGTTGCACGTCTCCACATCGAACGAGTTCGTTGATGTCATCCACAGAACCTAAGAATAAGGGAGAGCGTTGATGCATCTCGCGTGGTTTGATATCGAGCGCGTTGACGACGCCATCGGTGGCTGCCGCGCCTGCGGCTCGAGCGACGAACGCGAGCGGCGCCGCTTCAAACGCCACGCGCAAGTGCGGGCGCGGATTTCCGCACCAACCGCCGTAGATGAGCGTTCGATGGAAATCTCCGACTAAGCTACAAATATATCGCGCCGAATACTGCTTGCCGCTTTCGCCTTGTCCGTTACGCACGCGCGTGATATACGTTTGTAAACCGTTTGGCCAATCGTCAAAGCGCGCGTCGTTGAGCGAGTACACCTGACCGCGCTTTGGGCATTCCATATTCGCGGTCGCGACGACAAACTCACCGTCAAGCAACGTGTATTCAACTGCGGCGCCGTCATCGCCACAGGCTAGTACAAGAGTCGTGGCACCGCTGTAATGCGCGTATCCAGCGGCGATTTGCTCGAATCCGGCGCGCGTGCAATTGTCCAGCGCTGACGCGCCGTCGTCGACGCGATAGACGCCAAAGATGCTCCCAACGGGCACGTTGCAGTCAATATTTCGTGACCCATCGAGCGGGTCGATGCACACGACGAATTCGCCCGATTCATTCAACACGCGCGGTGCGTCTTCTTCTTCGCTGCTGTAATACCGCACCGCACCGCACGTCGCGAGATGTCGCTTGAAAATGGCGTTGGCGACAACGTCCAGCTTTTGCTGAGTGTCGCCGGATGCGTTCTTGTCTCCGCTCGAAGCTGCGCCGAGAAGCGCCGTTCGGCGCAAAGGCGCGGTTTTCAACGCATGTGCGAGGTCTTTGCTCGCATTGGCTAATGCGGCGAGCGTTTTCGACAATGCGAGTCGTTCGTGAGGCGTGTAATCATCGCGACCGGCGAACGCGGAGACGCCGTAAATTTGCGACGCCACTGCGTGCTGTCGCGCGGGAGCTTCGCAGAATTGCACGACGCCGTACTTTCCAGTCACCATCCAATCTGCGTCAACAGAGGCCATGGCCTGCTTGTCCTGGGGAATACCGCACCCGAGCTCGGCTTTTAGCGTGCGCAACGCGAGAATCGGGGCTGGAAAGTAGCACGCGACGTCTTCAAACGGCGAGTCGAGCGGCCAAAGACAATCATTTAATAATCGCCGGTAGTTGGCATCGCCTTTGATGACGACCAAATCGGACGATTTTAATTCGTCGTGAGTGTCGTGCGGGAGCGCCCAGAATGGTTGCGGCTGACACCATGCGAAATCGGGCGCGATAATCCACGCGCCAGAGCTCAAGTGCGAAGCCCATCGTCGACCCATGACGGCAGTGTCCGCGTCTTCACTCGCCATCATGGCATTGATGGTGTCTCTTACGTCTTTGTCCATCGCGTCGGATACAAAAACGGGATGCGCTTTGACGCGTAGTACCACGCGTTTCGCTGCGCCACTCGACGCGAGAGCATCCGCGAGCGCTAAATCACACGTGAGCTCGAAACCCGCGTTGTCGACGACGATGGATATGTCTCGCATGCTTCGCTCGGCGAGCTTCGCGGCAACAGATGCACTGTCATCCCACAGCAGCGATTTCTCACCCGCGCTTAATGCTTCTATGAATGCCTCGCTGGCTCTGTTTGCCCCGTCACCCTTAGCACCAGACTCGGGCCAGATGCTCAGGTCCATTCTGTTACCCCAAAGCGCCACCATGACGAAGAGCCGAAGTTCCTCAGCCAGCGATGCGTCATCCGACTTCGATCGCTTGGCGAATGCGTTCGCCTTGCTCGCGAGCGAAGCTGCCGCAGACGCGCCAGCGCGAAGTCCATTCATCTTATCCGCCGCAAAAGGGTCATAATTGAACAGAGGCGACGACGGATCAAAATAACCGATAGCGACGAGGATCCTTCTGTAAAAATAAAACTCAATCAGTAGCCACGGTGCGTCTAGCCAGGTGGTGCCAACCCAAGGCTCGAGTAAGTCGCGCCACGTTGCAATATCTGGCCCGCCGTCGTCATCGATGTGCGCAATGACGCTCGTTGAAGCGGTTGAAAGTTCTCGCTCAAGCGCGCGTAGTCTACGTTCAGCTTCACCGCCAACCTTGAGAACGTCCGCGTTGTCACGAAACACGCGCCCTAAGATGTCCTCGCGCAAGCGACGGTTGACCGTGTCATACGCCCAGGTTCCCTCCACGTTACTCGTGATCACGGGCGGGGTTGAACCGTCCCACGTGCGAGGACCTGCGACCGCACCGCGGCTAATCTCTTGTCGCGCGCATCGCGGCATCCTTGTGGTCGTCCGGATACTAGCTCTGGACCAATCAGTAGCACTACGCGTTGTAGAGGACGACGACTGAGTCGCCCTCGACGCGCTCTCGGGCGCACACGCGGCACGCATCGAAGTGGGGTTGGTGGGCTTAGTCAGCGAGCGGATAAAGTGTCCGTCAGATGTCTCTCGCGGCGCTCAAATCACGAAGAAAGTCTTTCAAAACGGCTTCGCGCTCATCGAGCAAATCGTCCTGGTCATAGAGCGTTCGACGCGTTAATTTTGCAATCATTTTCTCCACAAGATGCGGATATCGTGACAATGTGTCTCGAAACTTTTCATCGCTCGTCACTTTCCAAATTTCGCACACCGTGAGAGTGCTCACTTTGCACGGTGTTCGCTGCGTTTGTGGTGTCAGGGCGTTGATGCCGTGGTAGCTCAAGTACTCATTTCCAGGCGTGAGCACCGCCGCTACTTTCGGACGCAAACCGACGAATGAAACGACAATTGCACCTTCAGTGACAATGAAAAAGCCCATATCTTGACGCAGAACGACGCCGGGCTCGATGCACTCAATTTCAAATAGAGCAGCCAGACGTCGGCTCAAGGATTCAGGCATATCTCCCCATATCCTCTGTAGACTCGGACGGAGCATGTGGTGGGCGATGCTGTTTTGCAAGTCGCTAGGTAAGATGCTCAACAAAGACTCATTTTCCTTGAAGAACATTCGTCTTGGATACACCTCAGAGCAATATGAAAGGATGTGACGTCGCAATTTAATCGGCGCGTGTTGTCGATCCAAAAATGCATGTACACGAGTGACAAACTGCCTGTAATGCCGCTGCCTGGCCGTGCGAATGGAGTACAGCTGAATTGCTGACGCGATGGCACCGACAAGGTAGGCGAATGCCAACGCGCCGACAAGCATCGAAAACGTAACGACAACGCGCTCCGCCGAATTCACTGCGCCGATGTCACCAAAACCAACCGTTGTGATAGTCGCCGTGGCAAAGTAAAGTGCCGTTGCGTAGATTTGTGCATCTGATGCATCGAAAGGCAAGTCATCAACGAGCGAAAGCCAAGAGTTGGCTCGGTCTTCGCTCAACGCGACGTAGATGAACATGCATGCGCAAACGTGAATCAAAACCACGAATGAAGAAAGAATCTGCACCACAAATATGACCATGGGCGTAACCGTGAACATTTTCATGAACAATATTTCCATGCCCGTTACATGTTGCGCGGAAAGCAAGCGGAAAATTCGCAACATGCGCAGCAATCGCGTAAGACGCGCAACTTTATGGCTCTCTCCGATGCACGAAGCAACAATCTGAACCAATAACGGCACATTCGCCAGTGCGTCGCTTAAAAAGTAACTCTGCCAGTATATTTGTGCAATTAAGCGTGGATTCGTTATCAATGTGCGGCGCCCAGTGGCCCTGCAGACAATCGGTTTAGCTTCAAACAGTTGTATCACAGTATCGGCGAAGAACACCAAGCCCGCGAAAAATTCAAGCATGGCCGACGTCGACAGATGGCTACCGCCACCGTGACGAGTCAAACGCATCTTGTAATCGAAGCCAACGACAAACGGTTGAATCAAACCACAGAAGATCAGTGTAAAAACAGTGATGCATATGCCCCAATATAGCGAAAAACGCGAATTCGGAATCAAAATGAACCATTTCTTTCTCGCGAAACCATCGTCGCTCCGTAAAAGCTCGTAAAACGTCGCGGAATCTACAAGCACGCCGTGCTTAAAAGACTCTCGGACGAGCGTTGATTCTAAATCGCCTTCGTCGTTCTCGTCCTCGTAGACGTCGTCGATTAGATCCGCACAGTCGTATTCACCAATGTGTTCCAACTGACTCCGAGTTGAACAGCGCGTGGCTAATCGAATCGCTTCGTTCACGGCGCTTCCGCCCCATGGCGGGCGACCAGTGGACGATGTGAATGCTTCTTCCATCGACCCGCGCGATTGCATGCTTCGTCGCATGGTGTCCTGTGCGCGTACGCGTGTGATTGTGAAGCATCCATGCGTTCGCGTCGCGCTCGAATAAAACTATTGACATGTTGAAAATTACATGATGTCCTTCTAAAGCTTGAGCGACGATCGATTCGTGGTGCCATCTGATTTGCTCTTCTTCGCTGCAGGTCCGCCTCGCGCGGCGTCGGCGTCTTTGGCGTCTTGTAACATTCCAAATACTTTACTCGATTTGGAAAATTCAGACTTGGACCGTCCGCCGGCGGGCGCCGCGGCCAACATCGACACCTTGGGCGCCTTGCGCGTAAAGCCTGCATCCTCGGCAGCCTTGTTCTGAGCCTCGCGTTCGCGATCGCGTTTGGACTTGACACGTTCCTTTTCTTCGCGCACGGCTTTGGACTTGCGCTTGCGCTTGGCGCGACCAGCCTTGCGCTCTTCCTTCGTGAGCTCTTCGTCCGCCTTGATCGCTCCGGCGGCGGAACCGCGGACGCCACCCTTGCCGTCGCCGCCGGTAAAGATTTCTTCCGGCGCTTGTCTCTGCTCCTCGTTGAATGCCAAGGGAACTTCATCACCCGCGGCTCGGATCTCCAACTGTCGCGTGATTCGCTCTTCGATATCTCTCGGCTCTTCGACTTTGTGCACTTGGGACAATTGATCGAGACGATATGACAACAGCGCCCAAAGCTTTTTAGCCTCGGCGACGAGTGGATCTTCCTTCTCACCGAGCGCGACGCCTACTTTTTGTTTCATATACTCATCGGCATAGATATCACCCAATCCCTTGGCTGATTTCGTATCATCAAGCTGCGGGGCTTCTCTGCGTTCGCGCTCTTCGACGGGCTCCACGCGCTCGACGTCGTCAAATCGACCTTCGATGATTCGTTGTTTGATGAGATCTTCCAACTTTTGCGTGATTTCCTCGCTGATCACTGGCGCTGGTGCCATGACGTGCTCGAACTCTAGGTCGGTCTCGAGCGCGCTATTCAAAGGTCGCTGCTTTGCGCTCGCTTCACCCTTGAGCACCCACGTCTTGTCGCCGATGGCTGACGCCTCGAGCTTGTCTATTTGACGCGCAAGCTTTTCTTGTTGAATCTGGAACGCAGATTTCCGCCCATCGCGTTTAGCATCCCCTCCATCGCTTTCATCGTCGTCAGACTCGCTCATGCCTTCTTCCTCTTGTGCACGCGCGAGTTCGGCATCCAAGTCTGCTTCGAGCTTTCTGTCCAATTCGTCGAGTTCTTCGTCGTCTTCGCCTCCAAACGCGAGCTCCTCCTCATCTTCTTCGTCCTCCTCGTCTTCAGCGTACTCATCGTCGTCATCGTCGTGTCGTTCTATTCCTCGGTTACCCGCGATTCCAGTTTCGATTTCTCCTTGAACGTCGTCTTCAGAATCATCTTGTTCCTCATCCGTGTCCTCGTCGGTGTCCTTCTCGTCGCCTTCGAGCTGGTTGAACATATCCTCCTCTTCATCGCTCAATTCATTCAACTCCATCTCATTCGCCGCGCCTAGTTTACCACCTTTCGTGCCCCCGAGTGGTTTACCTTTGTGTTTACCAAAGAAATCGTCAAACATCAAGTCTTGTGCCTTTTTACCCTTGGTCTTTTTCATCTTTTTCGCGCGCGCGCTCGTGCTCACGCCGGCAAGTTTCGCGGTGTACGCCAACGCGTCGTCGAGATCGTCGTCGTCATCCTCCTCCCCGTCGTCGTCATCACTTTCACTCATGTCGCGATAAATATCATTCTCTTCATCTGAGTCGTCGCCATCTGAATTATCCGCGCCATCATCGTCGTCTTCGTCTTCGCCAGAGCCGCCGCCACTTCCGCGCCGCCTTCCCTCCTCCTCCTCGGCGTCGTCCAAAAAGTTCTCCATATCATCCAAACTAAACATCCCAGGATTTTTGAAAAACTTCCCCGTGCGATCGCTTCCACTAGACTTCTTCCCACTCTTCACCCGCGCGTCATCGGAATCATCCAAAGCATCTTCCTCTTCGTCTTCGTCTTCCTCTTCGCTCGCGTCCGAGTCGTCCGAGTCGTCGTCGTCGTCGTCACCATCCTCCTCCGACCCACTCTCACTTCGATCTCCATCAATCACCACATCAAACAACGCACTCATATCCACCTCTCCACTCGCGCCAAGCTTCCCCAACGCCTTCACCTCGCGCTTACACGCTCTCAACACCGGCGCGCACTGCGCGTCAAGTTGCGTCCACACCTGCTCGGCGTCGCACCCCTCGACGACAAACTCTTCGCCATCGAGCGGCAGCGCCTCGCCAACCGCCGTCGCATTCGCCGCGGCGGACGTCAATCTATCAAACAGCGCGCGCATGGCGCGCACCGCACAGCGCTTCGCGTCGCTCTCGGCGTCGGCATCGCCGCGCGCGAACGCGGCGCCATCGCGTCCGCCCTCGCGTCGCACATCCTCGCGCAGCGCGCGCGCCCAGTGCGCGTCGGGCGCGTCGGCGCGCGTCGCCGCGGGTGCGGCGCCATCAACACCGCCTGTGCGCGCGCGCGTCGCGCGAGGCATCGTGCGCGGCGACGTTCGGAGGCGGCTGACGACTGGCGATGGATGGGCGCCGCCGGCGCGCGCGCCGACGGAAGGCGTCACAGTACTGTGGATCGCATAGCGCTATCCGTGTGTAACCTAATGGGAGGTTTAGTACTGTGAGTGTGGTGTGCCTATGATGTATTGCATGCGCACGTCGTGCGTGTATCTGTATGGATGATGCATGGTCTTATGTGTATACGCAGTACGAGTATCGTGAACCCCAGGGGCAATCGAGGGGGTACGCGATGAGTCGTGATTCGACTAGGGTATAAGGTGATAAAACCATCCGTGGACCGCGACACCGAAGACATCGCATCGCGACGCCGCGCGTTCCGTCTTTTCAAGCCTCGGCTTCGAGACACGATGGGTGCGTGCGCCGAACTCGTTCGCTTCGCAGTGTTGTAGAATCGTCGCGCGTCGTCGCGCGCGTCGCGCGTCGGGGCGCGCGGCGATGCGCGGCTGGCGTGGGCGCGGCGATGGCGCGCGCGCGCGATCGCGCATGGCGCGCTCGAGGGTTCGCGCGGTGCTGCGCGCGACGTCTGGAGGTCGCGGTGGCGCGCGCGTGGGGACGCGGCGCGTGGAGACGCGGCGCGTGTATGCGTGGAAATGTGTTGCATCGCGCGCGTTCGGTCGGCGTTCGGTCGGCGGCGCGTGGCGCGCGCGGCGTGGGCGTGTGCGTTGGGATTTGTTAAAGCCCTAACGTGCGCCGTGCGGCGAGCTTCGGGTGTGGGTCGGCGCGCGACGCGGTGCCTCTGCGGCGCGCGTGCGAGTGATTGGATGGACGCGCGTACTGACGTTTTTGTTTCTTTTCTTTTACCGCACACAGTTCACCTTCGATGCCATGAACTTCGTACGCAATCCAAGAGCGAGTTGATGCAAGCGCTCAAGGAGTACAAGCAAGAGCTCGCGGCGTTGCGCGTTGCCAAGGTCACCAACGGTGCCCCGGGCAAGTTGAGCAAGATCAAGAGTGTGCGTCTTGCGATTGCGCAAACGTTGACGGTTATCCGCCAAAACCAGCTCAAGTCTTTGCGTGAAGCGTACTCTGGGAGCAAGTACTTGCCGCTCGACCTCCGCACGAAGAAGACGCGCGCGATTCGCCGCGCGTTGACCAAGTCCGAGAAGGGCGCGAAGACTGTTCGCCAAGCGAAGAAGGACGCCGCGTTCCCCCAACGAAAGTACGCCCTCAAGGCGTAATTTCTACATAGAAATGAAATCTTAGTTTGGGTGTCCGGGTTAGCGAGAGAGAAAGTTTGTAATGAGAAGCAGGTGGTTTCTTTAAAAATATAAAATTAAATGCGCTATGTGTTGCTACTAGTGCGCGTGGAACTTGTTGCGACTAGTGCGCGTGGAACGAATGAATCAATCAGTTTCACGCGGCTTTACTATCTTCTTCCGTCGTGGCTGGGGCGTTCTTCTTCGCCTCTTCCTCGGCGAATTCCTTCAACAACTCTTCTTGCCGTTTTGACAAGTGGCTCGGCGTAGAAACGCCGAATCGAATGAACAAATCTCCCACGAGTGCGGTGCCGAGGACTGGAAGACCGCGACCACGCAAACGCAGCTGATCACCGTGCTGCGTGGCTTTGCGAACTTTGACCTCAACATCGCCATCGAGAGTTGGGGCTTTCACCGTGCCACCGAGCGCGGCGGTGGCAAACGGAATGTCAACGCTCGTCACTAAATCCGGACCTACACGTCGGAATCGCGGATCCATGACGACCTGAACGTTGATATATAAACTTCCGACGCGACCACCGACGCCTTTAATGCCTTCCCCAGGTACGCGCAATCGTTGACCGTCCTCGACGCCCTTTGGAATGTCCACCTTGACGTCACGCGCGGCTTGCGTCTCGCGCTTGCCTCGAACACTCGTTACAGTTTCGGGAATGTTTATCTCGCGATTGACTCCACGCCTAACATCGTCGAGTGTGATTTGGATGTTTGCTTGAATGTCTCTCGCACCACCTCTTCCGCCACCAAAGAAATCTTGTAAGACTTCCTCGAAAGGATCAAAGCCTTGGCCGCCTCCACCTTGGTAAAATCCGCTAAAGCCACCTTGGCCGCCAAAGTCTTGGAATCCACTGAACCCACCAGCAGCACCACCGCCACCACCACTTTCCATGCTCTCATAGTTGGCGTGCCCGACTTGGTCGTACGTGCTTCGCGTCTTGGCGTCTCGCAATACTTCGTACGCCTTTTGCACTTCTTGGAATCGCTTCTCCGTTTCTTCATCACCTTTGTTCGTGTCGGGGTGATACTTTTTCGCGAGCGCGTAGTATGCCTTTTTTATATCTCCCGCACTCGCGCCTCGGTCGACGCCAAGAATCTCGTAATAGCTTTTATTCCCCGCCGCAAACTCGGACGCCGCGCTCGAGCGAAAGCCTCTCGCGGCGCCACGCGAACCCTTCGCACGCATATCCACTCTCGACGCCGAGCTCGCCAACACTTCACGTATTGACCTCACACCCGTCATCGCCGTCATCGCCGTCATCCCCGCGTTGGCGCCTACTTGGAATCCCCGAGCCGTGGTCGACGCCACGCCGCCTGTCGACGCCCGCCTCGCCAATCCATCCCCGACGACCCACGTCGTTGTCACACCGTGCACACTCGCCGCCCGCCGCGCGTAATCAATCACCCGATGTATCGTCCGCATCGGGATCGCGCAAATTTCCCCCTCTATGCCCCTCACGCCTCACACGCGATGCGTGTGTGCACAATTAATCAATCGCTCGGTGATGAATGCGATGGAAACCAATCGAGCAAAGAGAGATTCGCCGTCGCGTCGCGAATGTATTCGCACGCGTGCGTCCGGGGCGTCGTATACAGTATCGCGCGAGCCGTTCGCGCGCCGTCGTCGCGCGGTCGTCGTCGTCGTCGCACACTGTGGGCGTGTGAGCCAGCGGGTGACGCTTTTTTCACGGTGCGCTGGGTGACGTAAAACCTGAAGCGCGCGCGCCAGGCTACGGCACTGCACGACGCGCCGCGCCGAGCACGCACGCGCGCGTTCGCACGAGAGCAACGGGCGGGGGTTTTGCTACGCGCACACGCGTTCGCACGCGCATCGACGACGACGACGATGACTTCTTTGGCGCTCAAGTCGCTCGGTTTTAGACACGCCCTGGGCGCGAGCGCGGCGGCGAGAGCGGCGACGACGACGACGACGACGACGCGTACGGTGCACTCCACGACGATCGTGGCTGGGCGTAAGGCGGCAAAGATTGCGGCGACGAAGAATAAGCGCGATGCGGCGATTACAAAGCTGTACGGACGTTATGGTAAGTTGATTGTGCAGACGGTGAAGTCGGGCGGGTCGGCGGACCCGGTGGCGAACGTGGCGTTGGGTAAGCTCTTAAAGCAAGCGCAAAACGCCAACGTACCGCGAGACTTGATTGAACGTAACCTTAAAAAGGCGCAAGAGGCGAAAACTGGGGATTACTTTGAATTGACGTACGAAGTGTACGGCGCGGGCGGGGTTGGCATGGTGTGCGAAGTGTTAACGGATAACGTCAACCGCGCGGCTTCGGAGACGCGCTCAGCCGTGACCAAGGCTGGTGGTAAAATGGCCGAACCTGGGAGTGTTATGTTCAATTTTAACCGCCGTGGTGTGGTGGTCTTAGATGGCGGTGAAGAAGAAGCCGTGTTTGAAGCCGCCATGGAAGCCGGCGCCGAAGACATCGTCCCGCGCGACGACGGCGAAAAAGGCTGGAACGTCGTCTGCGAACTCGACGACTTCGCCGGCGTACGCGACGCCCTCGAAGCCGCAGGCTTCAAAGAAAGCGACTCCACTGGCTTGAAGTGCATCCCAGTGGTTGAAATCGAAACCAGCGACGAAGACGCCGACGTCAACGACAAAATCATGGACGCGTTGTTGGATTTAGACGACGTCGACGCCGTCTACACGCAATAACCGCCGCGAGCGCGCGACAATAATAAAACACTCACTTCATTCCTCACGCATCTCCATCGCGCGTCGCGAATGCCATCCCCTAACGACGCCTTGAGCGCACAAAAAATCACCTAAAGGCACACTGATGATGAGAACGCGTCAATTCGCCCGACGCGTCACAATCATCCACGCATCGTCGTCCACCGACGCTTTCGCGCGCTCAACCCGCCTCGTGCGCGCGGAAACCCATCGCAAAGACCTCGGTCATCGGTTCTCGCCCGTCCTCGCGCCCTTCGTCGTCGTCGTCGTCGTCGTCGACGCGTAATCAATGTCGACGCTCGACGCGTGCGTCGCGGCGTGCGGCAGCGCGAGCGATGCGACGTGTGCGACGGACTGCTTCACCACCGCTGGGTGGGAAGTCGCCGATGCACCGTTCCTGCCCGCGACCGCGAGCATCATCTTAGGGTGCTGCTTGATTTTGCTCTCTGCCCTGTTCTCGGGGCTGACGTTGGGATTAATGAGCTTGGATCCAGTGGGGTTGGAAATCATCGCCGAAGGCGGGGACGTGGATGAAAGAGAGTACGCAAAGACGATTATTCCGGTGCGGAAGAATGGGAATTTACTGCTGTGTACGCTTTTGCTGGGGAACACCGCGGTGAACTCGCTGATTTCGATTTTAATGGCGAGCGTGACGACTGGGGTGATAGGTTTGGTGGTGTCGACGTTGAGCATTGTGTGCTTTGGGGAGATTACGCCGCAAGCGTTGTGCTCTAGACATGGGTTGTACATTGGCGCAAAGACGATATATGTCATGAAGTTTTTCATTATTTTGTTGTTTGTCGTCGCGTATCCGATTTCGTTGATTTTGGATCGCATTTTAGGTGTGGACATTGGTTCGTTTCATTCGCACGAAGAGCTCAAGCACTTGGTGCGGGTGCACGTGGAGAAACCTGAAGGGCAAGAAGAATCTGGGTTAACCTCGCACGACGCCACGATTTTGACTGGCGTTTTAGAATACAAGCACGTGCACGTGCGCGAGGTGATGACGGAATTGGACAAGGTGTACATGATTGAACTCAACACGCGGTTGTCGTTTTCGGTTTTGATGGATATTTACAAGAGCGGATTTACGCGCATTCCAGTGTACGACGACCATCGCTCGAACATCGTGGGTGTGTTATTCACCAAGGATCTAATTTTAATTGACCCTGATGACGAGATAGAATTGAGCGCGCTCTTGGCGTTCCACGGTGGCAAGGATGGTGGATTTTTGCGTTACGTCAGCGACGGCACCACTCTCGACAAGGTGTTTTTAGAATTCAAAGCGTGCCGCATGCACATGCTGCTTGCGCATAGCGAAGACTCTTCGCCATCAAAGAAGGGCAATTTGCGCGTGACGGGCATTATCACGCTCGAAGATGTCATTGAAGCCTTGATCAAAGATGAAATCTTGGATGAATCTGACAATTTTATCGACGTCAACGATACGTCAACACTCATTGAAAAGCGCGTGAGCTTTCGCGGAGCTGATCCTACGAAATTCATGAGCTTGTTCGAACACAAGATCCACGAAGAAGAGAAATTATCAAAGAACGAAGTGAGCGCTATAGTCGCGTTCTTGTCATCCAATGTTCCCGAGTTTAAAAAGCTCGCCAAGTATGACTTGGTGATGCGAAAACTCATCGAGAATTCCAAAATCGACGGTGGTGAATCCGATTCGAGCGATAGCGAGGATAGCTGTATTGGCACTCCTGGCGTTCATATGGAATCCGAGCACGACGACGATTTACTATATCGCGCCGGTGAAGAGTCTGATTTCTTCACCTTGGTGCTCCAAGGATTCGTTAAAGTCTACGCCGGCGCCGAGGACTTTGAGTCTGAATTAGGTCCTTGGTCGTACATCGGTCAGACGGCATTGATTAAGGAAAAGTACGTTCCGGATTTTCGAGCGTACACAACTAGTCGCACGCGCTTGCTACGCATCACGCGTTCCGACTACAAGGCGGCTTTGGCGTCGGCGGCGATGAAAGCTATGGGCGCCGGCAAACGCGTCGTGCGCGCGCAAGGCATCGGTGAGTCCGAGTCAAACTTAGAGGACCCCACAGCATAGAAGACACGCGGTATAGTTTGTTAGGCAGCGGCGTGCGTTATAAATAAAGATCCTGTGAATTACAAATTTTTGAAACGCGAGCGAGCGTGCGGCTTTTGGTACATCAAAACTAAAAACAAAAACCAAAAACTAACCATTCTCCCTAGTACTACTACCCTAAATCGGACTCATCCATGCTAGACTCATCCATGCTATTTCTTCTTGCTTCAACTTCCTTTTCAAACTTATAAAATGGGTTGGCCCGCATCTCAAGCTTCTTCTGCTCTGCCGCGTGACTCGGAAATCCAGTAAACTCAGCGGCGTCGGAGTCACCCTTCTCGTAATCCGGATGTACCCTCGACGACGCCACGCGTAAAACCCCAGCACCCCCACACACTTGACACGTACTCATAACTTCTTTCTCACGACCGCCGCTCGTTGTGGTGGTCTTCACGAGCTTGGCTCCTCCGCACGCGCGACACGTCGTGTCAAAGACTTCGGTGGCGTCAACGATCGAACACACATCCACCGTGCTGTCGTCCGCGGCGTCGCACAGTGATTCAGCGTCTTTGCGCATTCGTGGCGATGCGGTGTATGTGATGGGGAGCCCAAAGGGTTCAACGTCGCCTGCGTCGCGTGGTTGTGAGTGATTAATCAGCCCAGCGCCGCGTGCCCAGCGGCGCGCGAGCAGTCGCGTCGAGCCACAACGATGCGTAATGTCGCGCGCGTGCCTAGCCACGTACGTGTGTTCGCGTATTGCGTGCACACGCGTGGCGGCGACCACAAACATCGAGCAGTGCACGAGGACAGGTGCGGAGAACAATGAGGCTACGTTTACAGTCTGGAGCTACAACAACAACTTTATTTTTACTTTGGAGCGCTGAATGCGCGCTTCGTTTTTTCCGCTTGCGCCTTGAGCGCGTTCAAAGCGGTAGATTTTGATTTCCCTTTTGTCGTTCGAGGTCGAGCGCGGGTGATTCCGGCGGGCGCGGCGCGCGCGGGTGCAGCGAGCGGGCGCGCGGGGGACTTGGCCGCGGGACGTCGAAGCGACGCGAGCGGCGGGAGCGGTGGCGGTGGACGCGCAGTCCACGTCTCACCCTCACCTGGAAGTGATGGCTCAATTGGTACCTGTGGCGCACCTGCACCTGCGCCTGACGCCTTGGCTTTCGATGACGACGACGTTGGAAGCGCGACTGGCGAACCGTCCTCGCCGTTCGCCGCCGACGACTTGCGCTTCTTCAGCATCGGCGCCGACGTCGATGGCAATACGTCAGCGTCGTTACCACGATCATCATCAACTAAACGCTCGCGCACGACGCCTGGTAACGCTGCAACGAACGTCTGCCCCGCCGCTCGTCTCGCGGCGTCCGTCGCGCTTCGCGTCTCCTCCGCCCGTATCCACGCCTCCGCCTTCAACTTCTCAATCTCCGCCTTGAGCGCCGCATTCTCGCGCTCGAGAGCTTTCACCTGCGCATTGCTACCCCGCCCACCGCTCCCACGCCTCGTGCTCGCCTCGAGCTCGCCCCCGAGCCTCACCACGAGGTCTCTCGCGCGCTCGAGCTCTCTTGCGCGCTCCGCGTCCGCCCTCGTCGCCTTTTCCAGCGCCGCCTCCGCCTGCATTCGCCGCAATCGCTCGCTCGTCGCCTCCGCCTTAGCCGCAGCAATCTCTCGCGCGCACTCGCTCGGCATCGCCACCTTGGGCGTCACGTGCGCCTTGAGCGCGCACGATGCGCTCTCGTACGCGGATTTCAACGTCAGCAAACTCTCTCGCATCTTCGCCCGCATGCGCTCGCTCGCGTCGAGTTTCGCGCGCAAATCGCGCGCGTCATCGAGCGTCGCACCCGCGGCGTCGGCTGCGCGCACGGCACGCGCCGGGCCTCGGCGCGCGGCGGTGCGACGCGCGGGCATGCGCGAGAAGAGGCGTCACTCACTGACGCACCCATGGCGTCGATCGCGACGTTTCGTTTCGCTGGCGTCGCCGCCTCAGCGCGCGACGTGCGCGCGCGCGCGAGTCGGCGTCAGCGTAAAGCCAAGCGCTCGGCGCCGGCGCCCGGTCAGGGCGCGGAGGGTGACGACGACGACGACGACGTTGACGGCGAGACCGTGGCTGCGCCGGCGCCATCGTCATCGTCATCAGCGGCGTTGGATGACGTCGAAGCGCGCGTGTTCGACCGCGCCAACGTCGTGCGCGTGCCCGCGCCGCTCGATGCGTCCAAGTTCGACGCCATCGAGGCGAAGAATAGCGCGCTGAAACCGGAAACTCGCGCGGCGAGCGATGCAAAGTTTGCCGAGGCGCGGCGACGCGAGCGAGAGGATAACAGAGGCGCGTTCGATAAAGCGCTGAGCGTGGATTCTTTGTTGGTGTTTGGATGCGATGGGGTGTTACCAGAATTGGTGAACGCTCGAGTTGCGATGTTTGGCGTGCTCACGGGGTTAGTGGTGGAGGTGACGACGGGGAAGAGTTTCGTGGAGCAGTTGGGGTATAACGTCACGCACGGGGTGAGCGAGGCGATCGTGGGCGCGGTTATCTTGGCGAGTTGCTTGCCGAGTTTCATGGCGGAAGCGGATGATGTGGAAGTGTTTGGTAGTGGAGCGTGTAAGTGGAAGCGAGATTCCACGGCACGCGCCGAACGGGGATATTTGGTGGATCCTTTGAACTTGGACGTGCGCACGCTTCCGGGTAAGGATACAGTCATCGGGCGCATTGGATGGGTACCATTCGTCGAGCTTCTTAACGGTCGCATGGCGATGATTACTATTATAATCTTGTTCCTCGGCGAAGGCTTCGCCGGGCACGCATTCTTTACTCCGCCCTAATAGTGATTTTTATGCTACAAGTACGCCTGATTACTTTGACTTCGCGTTTGGTTTGGGTCTAAATGCATCGCGTATCATTCTCAACTTTTCATCCGTTGGCTCGACCGCGAGGTTCGTTTGTAGAAATAACAGTGACGTGTCGGATGATGACATACGATATCGAGATTTCTTCCTATGCTGCGCGCCTTCGAAGTAGCCGTGCTCGCGAACCGGCACGACGGCGACGCGCGTGCAAAATCCAGACTTTGCCATGGCTTCCCAGCACGGGCGATTCGGCCAGTGCGGTGTGATGACAACAAACGTCAAAGACTTGTTCGCATCCGTTGCGCGCTTCAAGCAAGTCGTTAAATGCGCGGCCATATCGAGCACGAGTTCTTCTTCAAACGGCGGGTTCACCTCAAATGCGCCGCTTGATGGATGAAATTCGCTATAGTCCCCGAGTGACCCAAACGCGTGGTCGACGTCCCAATGCTTCGAGCAAAATGTGGGCCACCGTGCATTGAGCGGCGATGCAAAAAGTTCACAAGAGACTCCAAAAGCATCTCGCAGCACGTCAAAAACTTCGCCGTGAAGCGCCGTGTGGTGCCCGCCGGCGAAACGAAATTGTCCGCCTTGCGCGGCGTCGTATCGACACACCATCGCAAATGTCGCCAGATGGAAGTCGCGCTCACTAATCATCGAGTGCAACTCGTACATACGACGTAGCTTTTCGAAATGTTCTTCGTTGATGCGCACGGCAACCGTACCGAATGCGAGTATCGCGACGCCGTTGTCGACTCGGACGTCGATTTGCACATCCGAATGCGCCTTCGTTTTCGCCACCTCAACCCTCTGCGCGCAATCATTCGCCTTTGCAGTCATTTGATGCGACATTCGCACGGCGTCGTCTTCGTTCGCGCCAGCCTTTTCAAGCTTGCGCACTAGATACAAACGACTCGTTTCCGTAACTGGCAACAGAGACGTCCCGGCGCTAGCGAGCCACTCCTCATACGCCGAGCACCAACGCTTTCCTAACCGTGCTCCGCACACGCGCTCGAAAACCATGCACATATTCGATATAGCACTCAATCTCGAAGCTTCGATGAATGCAATTTGCGAACGATTCAACCCGAGCGCGGCACACTTCTTACCCGTAGCTCGCCGCGCGGCGTCGGCGGCTTCGTCTCGCGACTCCTCGACTGATTCATCCAGTAATCCTTCGCGATAAGTCACGCTTGGTGCGACGGACAACTGCACGGTAGATTCTAGTGCCCCCATCTGTGTCGCACCGCGACCATCGTCCACGTCGGCGCTGTTCACGTCGCGCGCTTTTCGTTTCTTTGCCTTTGTCTTCTTTCGCGGTGCAACGTCACGCGCAGTCGAGCGCGACGGCGTCGCCGCCTCCGCGGACGCAATCGCGCGCGGCGGTTTGCCACCAATTTGCGACTTTAACGCCAGCCAGTTCGACATCGTCGGCGACGACGGCGCACGGCGTGCGACGACGGCGCGCGACGCCGAGTGTGGTGCGAGAAAGTGCACGCGACTACGCGACTCGCCGACGCGGACGACGACGGTTGCGATGACGACGGCGATGTTGACGATGACGACGGCGACGACGGCGACGCACGGACGTCGGAACGTGCGCGCGTGCGCGGTGCCGTGCGGTGCGGGCGCGCGGCGGCGCGGCGGCGTCATCGCCGATGCTAAAAAGCGTAAAGGCTTCGCCGAGCTCATGGGTGGAAACAGCGCCGAAGACAGCGCCCCGAGCACGAGTGGTGACGGCAAAGCGGCAAAGACCAACGAAGATCGATGTCCGTGCGGCGGCGGGGCCATCGGCGCGACGTATGCGTCGTGCTGTAAAAAGTACCACGACGGCGAGGCGTACCCAGCGGATGCCGTGACGCTCATGCGCACGCGATTTAGCGCGTACGCCAAAGGGAAAGGGCTGTACGTGGTGAAAACGACGCATCCCGACAATCCATTGATGAAGGAGGGGTCAAAGACCGCGAGTGGTAAGGTGGTGAGTACGTTGGCGAGAGACGTGGAGACGACGTGCGCCAAGGTCAAGTTTTATGATTTGGAAATTGTGCGCGACAAGGCTGGTCTAAAGCCCGACGAGGAACACTTTGTTGGATTTAAATACAAGTGTCGCGTCGTCGGTCAGAAGGGGTTTAACGAGCTTCCCGAGGAGAGGCACGCCGAGTTATCGACGTTTCGCAAGGTTGACGGCGAATGGAAATTTTTGGATGGCATTCAGGGCGAAGCCTAGGGGATGCGCGAGGCAGCAGTATTATTTTGAATATCTTATCCGTGCACACGATATAGCCAATCCATGAGTTCTTCATCATATCTTTGCTCATCGCTCATCCAAACCTCACACCTCGGTTCGCGGTTATGCGCGCGACCTCTTTGTCTTCGACCCGCGCGGCGGTTTTCAGCAGCGCGCGCCTCGGGTCCAGCTCGAGAGTGCGTCGTAACGCTCGCTCCATGAACGTCATTCGCGCCTTTTTCGGTGGCGGCGGCAACAACGCCGCGGCTCAAAAGTCTGCGCACGAGTTTTCAGTCAAGTCTATCGACGGTGGCATGATCAACATGAAGGATTTCTCCGGCAAGGTTGTCGTCGCGGTGAACGTGGCGAGTGCGTGAGGCTTGACCAAGCAGAATTATGACGAAATGTCAATTCTGGAAAAGAAATACGGCCCGAAAGGGTTGGTGTTTTTGTTAAGCCCGTGCAACCAGTTCGGTGGTCAGGTGCGTGTGCTACGGCGACAACACTCTTTCGACGCGCTCAAGCGAATCTGTCGCGAAAATTTCAACTGACATGATACGTGGTATAATTGTTGAAAACCAGGAGCCTGGTTCGCCGGCGGAAATCAAGGCTTTCGTGGCGAAGTACGGCATGAAGTCTCCGTTGACGGAAAAGTTGGAGGTCAACGGACCCAACGCGCACCCACTTTGGGTGCACCTTAAGGCTTCGGCTCCTGAAGGTGGTTTACTCGCATTAGCGGGTCAAGATCTTAAGTGGAACTTTTGCAAGTTTTTGCTCGATAAGAACGGGAAGACGATTAAGCGTTACGCGCCGACGGATTCTCCGATGTCGTTCGAGAACGACATCGTCAGCGCGCTCAATAAATAGAGCGTCGACTGAAACCTTACAAGACGAACGGATTCGCTCACATTATTATGAGCCGAGAACGTAACATAAAACACGTGCTCGCCGTTAGAAAATTCCGTCTTTCGACTCTAGGTGCGCAAAGACACATCGTGACGTGATGACGCTCTATTCATTAAATCGACTCTGAGTTGAGGGGACTGAGCTGAAGATAATACGTGCACGATGCGTCGAAATACGCGCGCGAATGATTCCTTTTTTACACTGATTTTAATTCTACTGTACCACACATTGTGCGATTGCGCTGCTACTCTAAAATGTTTGCGACGTGCTCGGCGATAGCCATGCACGACGTCAAGCCCGGAGATTCAAATCCAAACAACTGCACGAGGCCAAGGGCACCGTGCTCGGATTCGCTCTGCACTACGAAATCAGCCGTTGCCCCAGGTTCGTCCTTATCGCCCGTGGCGTTGATGAGTTTCGGCCGAATACCAGTGTAGAATGGTGACAGCCATCCGTCCCGTAAGCCAGGCCAATACTCGCGCACACTTTCATAAAATGCGGGCACGCGACTCTCGTCACATGCGTAATCGAGGCTATCCGTCCATTCAATATCTGGACCAAATTTGCATACGCCATCGACGTCACGAGTGAAATGTATGCCCAATCCTCCATCTCGAGGGAGAGGGTACACTAAACGTTGGAATGGCACCGGAACGCCCTTCTTCAGCTTGCAGTACATTCCTCGCGCGAAATACATTGGCGGCGGGGGAGCGTTGGACTTGCTGTACGCATCCATCGTGCGTTCGCACAATTCATGCGCCCATAGTCCCGCGGCATTCACTACACGGCGTGAAATGACAACGCGTTTGTTCGTCTTCACTCTGAAACTGTCTCCCTGCACTCGGACTATTTCGAGAACTTCTTCGTTCAGAGCGAATTTCGCACGGCTCGATCGGATGCAATCGTACTCAAATGATTCCATAAGTTGTCTTCCATCGACGATGCTCGTCGATGGCGACCAAATTCCCGCGAATGCCATGACATTCTTTTCGTACTCGTTGATTTTACCGCCGCTGAACACACGCAAGTCTTCAACGCCGTTCGCCTCAGCGCGTCGCATCATCGCATCGAGTTCCGGTATTTGCGACTCATCTTGAGCAACGATAAACTTCCCGATTTTCTCCCAACGCACGCCTTTACGAATACAGTGGTCGATGATCATTTGTCGTCCATCTACGCACCACTTTGCTTTTAGCGAACCTGGCTCGTAGTGCATACCCGCGTGCAAAACCTCGCTGTTCCGCGAGCTCGTTTCCGCTCCAATCACCGTTCGCCGATCAACAATGAGTACTCGCATACCACGGCTTGTGAGCTTCTGTGCGATGGCCAAACCAATCACTCCAGCGCCTACGACGACGACGTCGTAGCGCTCATCCACGTTGACGCTGCCCTTGCCGCTCGACAAAGACGCGGCTATATGCGGCGTTTTATATCGACGAGTCGGATGCCGACGCGCTGCACCGAACGTAATTGACGGCGTTGCACGTGTTTGACATTTCGTCGCGGTACGCATTACGTATTGCGTCGGAATGTGCGGTAGTGAGAACTAGGTGGTTGTAAGGGCACCGCGCTCAGCGCTCAGCCGTCGGCGAAATTTGTGCTCACCTTGGCCAAAAGAAAATCGGAGTAATACTTTGGCTCGGAAACCTTCATCGCATGAAACGGCGCAAAATCATCAATTGGAGATATCACCGCATCGTAATTGGTCTCGTAAAAGAATCCGATTGAAATCCGCGCGTCGCAGCCGTCGCTTTTGGTACGAATCACCCGGTGGAGCGTCGCTGCGAACTCATTATTTGTCAAGGTCGCCAACATTTCACCAACGTTACACACCACAGTTCCAGGAATATGTGGTACATTTATCCAATCAGCATTGGGCAACTGAATTTGCAGACCAGGTGCTGACGCTTCAAGAAATGTCAATAGGCCGTAATCAGTGTGCGCCCCGCACGATATTTTACAGCCGTCTACGTCTTCTTCGCATACAGGTGGCGAAGAAATCAAGCGCATAATCCAAAACGGGCAACCCGCAATGTCGTCTTCGAATGCGTCGTCGCTCAAGCCCAGTCCACACGCTATCGCACGCATGACAACGTGGCCTAATCGCACGAGCGCTTTAGCTCGACAATTGACTTTGTGCTGGAGGATATCGTCCCCGATACGTGGCTGCGGCCCCTTCAGTGTTCCTGGTATATGTGCTGGGTACGGGCGGAAAAAGTCTAGCGCTTCGTGTGCATCGCGCTTGCCTTGCGTCACGTTCAGCCCAAGCTTTTGGTATCCTTGACCGTTGGCGAGCGCGCACTGAGACTTCACCGCCACGTCGCGAGCAAACCACGCCGCGCAATCATCAAAAGTAAGCGAGACGTCACAGCTGTCCATAGTGCAGTGTGTCGCGGATGTGCGGCGCATTGAGAGTCGTTGAAGCACGCGGTCGAGTCCACCATAGTCACGTCGCTCGTCGCTCGTCGCTCGTCGCTCGTGCTCGTCGCCTTCGTTAAAGTCCAAGAGAAAAAAACCATAGCGGCGACACGCGTTGCAAATCTCCCGCCCAATCGACTCTCGCACCTCATTGGTACATTCATCCTCGATTAGAGCGCTAGCATGGATCACAGGGACCCCATCGGCTTGCATGGTGCGAAGTAAGGTGTGCCGCCGACGGCGAACAGTTAGAAAGTACAGCTACGGATATGCTACAAAAAGTAAATTTACAGCTACTTGGCGTCAGTATCGTTATGGACAATGCTCCAATCGTCACCCATTTCAAGTGCCATCAACATTTCCATTATCTCATCGTGCTCGCTTGCGTTTTCTTCGTCTTCTTCGTCATCTTCATCAGCTTCGTCATCTTCATCAGCTTCGTCACCATGGACTTCATCTACGTTTGCGTGCTCGGCGGCATCAGCCTTCGTGTCGTCGCCAATATCGATCAATTCAGCAGCCTTTGCTTGTCGTTTGCGTGTCTTTGACTTGGATTTATTTGATTTTAATGGCGATGGAGATGCGGCTCGTGGTACGACAGCCTCCGCATCGAGCAGCACTTTATCAAGCCGCTTGATGTTCGCCTCATCCAAATCACACATATTGAGCGCCTGTTCAACGACAGCGTTAAGACGCGCTCTAGGCCAAGCTCGCGGTTCCGATCGCAAGTACACGACAATCGCCTCGAAATCGTTCAACTTGAGCAAATCTCCAGAAGCCTCATTGAGCATCGCTAACGCGACACGCATGACAAACGCGCTCGACCTTCGCGCAAGCAAGCAATCCATTACGCGCCCACTAAATCGAACTGAAAAATCGGAGGCAAAACATGACATAAACCATGATGACGCGTACAGCAACGGAGTCACATCGTGTGCCTCCAAATGCTGTGCAAGCGTAGGATTTTTTACTCGCAGCACTGCAGAGAGCTGCCTAATACGCGTCTTCAATCCTTCCATACCGTGGAGGTACATCGAACGAAAGTCCCCCTGTTCCATGAGTGTGACTAAAGCCGCAAATGCACGCGATTCGTTGGGCAGGTAAATCAACAAAAGCCCGGCGACAAAAGCCATTCCCTGGCAATAACCAACCTTGCCATCGTGTACCGCATACGCTTTTAAAATACGCTTCAACTTTTCGCGTCCTTCGGCACCTTTCGACGTCGAAGCTACAAAGAATTCATGATTCGGAAATGTGCGTGACAAATCACGTTCAATAGCGCTTCCAACGTTCTCATTCCAACCTTTTGATTTTTTACTTGCCTTGCCAGCTTCTGACTTCGCCAACGCGCGTTCACTCTTTGCCGCGAACGCATCTTGCAACGTCTCGTAATAATCGCCATCCGCTAAAATCGCACACATATCATCGAGCGTATCATCTGCGTGCGCGTCGCCGTTCTGACCTTTATCGCCGTGTGCTATACTCGAGCCTTCGCGCTCTACGCGAGACAATAGCGATTCCCAGAGTTGCGTGCGCATAAACCCGGGAGAGTCTTCGTAGCACGTCGAACCAACTTGCAAGTCGCACAAGTCATCGGTTTCGATCTGGTCTTTACCCCGCCTTATGGCGGCGAGAGACAACGCGCGGCTTAATCGATCACCGAAGTCGCCGGTGACTTTTCCAATCGCCTGCGTCGTTTGCCTCGCCGCTCGAGAACGCACGGTGGCGTCGTTGATAAGGGACGATATTCCTGCTGACGCGCGCTCGAAAAAATTTGGCATCGTGGACGCGCGCACGTGGCGGGCGGTGCGGCCCGACGTGTTCTTACGCGCCGCTAAGTGACGTGTGTCGATTGGTTGGTTTTCTTTCACCGAGCGAGCCTGCTATGAAACGAACAAGCACGTCGATAGAAGCGTGCCAATTGAAGGCTCGAAACTTTTCTAAACACTGACTTTGAATTAAACACGTGAAAACTAGGTCTAGGTGGTGGCGCTCGTCGACGCGCGTCGTCGTCGTCGTCCACTCTAGTCTGCAAATTAGCCAGACGCTACGAGTTCTTCTATAATCTTTTGCATGGCTCGCGTCTCGTCCTTGTTTTTACCGTCCGTTGTCGGGCCTTCGTTAAGGATTGCGGCATCGAGATGCATTTTTTGCTCAGCAATGGCGACGATTTTCTCATCAACAGAGTCTTTGGTAACGAGTCGGTAGACGGTGACCGTTTTCTCTTGGCCCAATCGATGACATCGGTCTTCAGCTTGTCGATCAATTTGTGGGTTGAAATCGACGTCGTGAAGAATTACGGTGTCAGCGCCAGTCAAGTTCAGCCCTTGACCACCCGCACGAGTGGACAAAATGAAGGTGAATAACGGCGAATCTTTTGCGTTGAACTTGTCGACCAAGTCTTGACGATCCTCAACTGCGGTATCGCCATCAAGTCTGGCGTACGGCAAGCCCAAGTTGGACAGCACCCATTCCAAAATGTCAAGCATGATTTTCCATTGCGAGAAAATGAGCGGGCGCGAACCTTTCGCCTTCAATTCAACTAAAAGCTCTTTTAAGCGCTCAATCTTCGCGCTTTGCATACCCAACTCGGGATCAAGCATCTTGTCTTTGAGCACTCCACCCAGCATGTAGTCGCCGCAGAGTTGGTGCAAACTAAAGTCGCTGAGGCCACTCACGTGCTCCTGGACGCGCTCAATACGAGCATCAGGGCCAAAGATACGTCGTTTGTGGCACGCTTCGGCGATTTCAATCAAGTCTTGATCGGTATATCGATGTCGCACGAGCAGCGGGTGGTTTGCCACTTTACGTAAATGCACAAAGATAGCTTTCAATCGAGATTGCGCCAAGCCGATGCCCTTGGCACTCTTTGACTTGCCCTCCAAGGCTTCACGTCGAATGCGATCGACGGCAACTTTGTATGTCTCGGCTTGGCCGGCCGGCATTTCAATGACTTCTTTAACTTGCGTTTTCGGCGCAAGCTGCTTGGCGACGGTTTCTTTCAATCGACGGAGAACAAAAGGCTCAAGAATACGGCGCACCTTCTTTACGCGTCGCTCGGCCTTTTCATCGTCAATGCCCTCTCCTAACTCGCCCTCTTTCAGTAAACCAGGAAGCACGAAGTCAATCAGCGCCTCTAGTTCTCGAAGACTGTTCTGTAGCGGCGTACCGGTGAGTAATAATCTGTAGTGCGCTTTTCGAGCGAGACGCGTCAATCGAGTCGTACGCTGTGCTTCTCTATTCTTCAGCAAGTGTGCCTCGTCGAGAATCAAGTGCGAAAACTCCATGCGTTGCAACCATGCGCGGTTATCTTGTGATTCAATGGAGTCGCGCTCAAACATGGAATAGCACACGACAATGACGTCGTAGCAGCATTCACCAGTCTGTTCTCTGTGGTACTCTTCGGTTTCCCGCACTACCTCACGGCTATCGCCGTGAAACACGCCAACTTTCATATTTGGCGCCCACATGCCTAGTTCTCGCTTCCAATTCTCAAGAAGACTCGCCGGAGACACGACTAACACTGGGTTTGCCTTGCACGATACGCGCGGCCACGAAACGCCGTTCTCGGTACTGCAACTACTCGAAGCACCATAGCGACTCATGGCCACGAATGAAATTGCCTGAGCCGTTTTGCCAAGTCCCATTTCGTCGGCCAAGATCGCCCCTGGGATGTCATTTTGCTGCAGCAGCATCAAAAAATTGACACCAACCATTTGGTACGGCTTTAAATTCACCGCGAACGTGCCGCTCTCCATTCCACCAGTGGCTTCCACGGCATTTTCAACGGAAAAAACCGGCACCTTGCCCTTCTCCGCAGACTGCGCTTCTTTCAAAGTTTCCTTCAAACGCTTTGATAAGTTCAAGCACTCTTCGTAGGCGTGGTCATCTTCCGCGTCTTCTCCAGAGTTCTTCCAATCCTCCTTGTCAGGACGATAATCATCAAATTCATCCTCTTCGCGTTGGATGACGTGCCTCTCGCGATCTCGCCAACTCGGCGCCGATCTTGCTTCTCTTGCTTGAGCCGCCAACGCATCTAGTTGCGCACGTGTATTATTTCGAGCTTTTTGCGCCAAATCCTCGCTCTCGCTCTCGCTCTCACTCGAACCGCTCCCTAAACTGTCCTCATCTTCCGAATCACTCGACTCCTTCTCCGGCGCCTTCGAAGACACCGGTGCTTTGAACGTCAACTTAAGCTTTGGTGCAGGCTCTCCGGTAGCTCGAGACTTCGCCGGCGCAGGTGCTTTCCAATCATTTGGTATGTGATTCGACGACACGTCCACGTCGCCATAGCCGCGCAACGTCCCTTCATCCTCCGCACTCGCACTCCCAAGCGATGATACGCTATCGCTACCGTCATCACTCAAGTCATCTTCGTCGCCGTCGTCATCATCACTCAACGCATCTTCATCGTCGTCATCCGCGACGAAATCCTCATCCGTCGGACTCAAGAGCGTCGCGCGAGACCGCTTCTTCCCGCGCGCCTTCGTCTGTGCCTCCACCCCACCTTTTCGGCGCTGAATCCATGGTGACGTCTCTAAGTCGCTCACTCGAATATCGGCCACCGCATTCGGCGCACTCGTGCCGTCATTCGCGCGCACGAGCGTGCCGTTCACGTGTCGAAACTCATCGAATGGGTCGTAATCTTGCGCCGCAGCCGCGAGCGGTGGATCGGACATTACGCCTACGCGTCACGTGTCAACGAGTGGCGGGAGACACGGCAGGTGTATTGTGTTTGCGCGCGCGTTCGGTGCAATCGCGAGGCGATGAACGATGCGCGGTGCGACGTGCGTCGGTGAATGAGGTGAGGTATGTTCAGGCGCGAGAGGAAAAACCGCGGCGCTCGCGCGTAATCGAAGATATATTTACAAGCCTGGCGATGACTAGGTTTCATCATCGGAATCAGAATCGTTGATGAAGTGAATCGGTGCGGGCGATCGATTGGCGACGCCCTGGACGGACGGCGCTGCGGCGCAACACGAACGCAACTTTGACGAGCTAAAGACAGAAAAGGTGTCGTCGAGGGATTTTTCGATGGACTTGCTAAAGTCATACGCCCACTCGGATGTGCGTCGCGTGCCTGAGATGAGCATTTCGAGCAACCCTGGGGACTTGGGACGTCTGTGAAATGGATTGGGCGTACGCGCGGCGTTATGGTGTGCTTCGACAACATCCATCGCCCGTTCGCGAAGCGCCGACGCGACGCGAATGAGACAACCAGCGTACGCGGCTAAAGCAGCGAGTGCGACGTCTTCGTTTTTCGCGATTTTCATCTGCTGCAATGACGTGAACTCCACGTTCGGGTAACGGTTGTACAAAACCCGACGGTACGCACTCGAGTTCCGCAGGCGTTTCGACAAAGCCTTGGCACGCGAGCCGTATCCCCACAGCTGCACCGACGTCACCGCGTCAATCGTTTGTTGCTCCTTCATTTTCGCGCTCCAAATCGCTTCAGCTTTCTCCAGCGCATCAAGCATAGTCCACACGTCTATCTCGCTCATCGAACCTTCGCTTTCCGGAATATCTGTGCCCCAAAAGCACTCTCGATCCGCTAAAGCGTCGGGATCGAACGCGAAGTCCACGCTCAAGTCATTATACAGCCTAATTCCCACTATTTCCTTAGCGTTCGTCGGTAGCGACGCTTGCCACGCCGTTGGCATCGCCATAGCTTCAATGCTCGATAGTAAGATTCGTACCGCACCCTCCAGCACGCCTCGAATCCATTGCGAAGCGCCGGTAATCTTCTTATACTCCTCCTTTGTCAACCCGCTCGGAGACTTCAACGTAGGCGTCACCGCCTTGGCTTCGAGCACCACACCGTTCCATTCACGCACAACCTCATACGCCACATCATACGTAAACGCACCATCATCATCGTCGCTAAACGATGCGCACGCGTTGGAGAGCTGCGTGTCCAACGCGCGCAAGTACGCCCAATGCTCGCGCAACAACGCCGCGCCATCCACGCCCGCATCATCCGGCCCGCTCACCTTGCCACTTCCTGGAAGCAAAATAACCGTCGCGTGCGCACTGCTCGCATTCGTGGCGTCGCGAAACACCTTTTCTAACACCCCAGACAACGCGTCGCGACTCGACGACGACGTCGCCCGCAGTAGCGGCACCGCGCCCCAACACGCTTCGTACGCCTCCGCGACGACGCGCGCCACACGAGCGGGCTCCACATTCGCCGACGACGACGTCGCCGACGTCGTCGGTCGCGATCTCTCGTTCGCCGCGGCGTCCTTGCGCGCGTCTGCAGACGACGCAACACCATCATCGCGCGCTCCCACATCGGCGCGTTCACCCGCGCTCGCCGGCGCGTCGCGCGCGCCATCGCCGCCGTCCCCGCGATTCGCGACGGGCGTCACCTTCACGGGCGTCGGTACGTCCCCGAGTAAGCCTTCGGTGGACGCCATCGCGTGCGCCGCGAACGTGCGAACGCGCGAATGCGGTGACCAATGCGGTGTCGAATGCGGTGTCGTCAGTCCGCGTCGCGGCGACCGTACCGTCGCCGCCGCGCGCCCGGCCCCGCGCGCGTCGCGTCATGTACGCGCGTCTCGACGCCGACGCGGACGGCGTCGGCGACGGCGGCGACGACGATGCGCCGAGAACGTGGGCGGATTGCATCGCCACTGAAGGCGCTCGCGTCGGTGCTCGCGCGCGCGTGCACGCGGCGCGACGTCGCACGCGCGAAATCGCGCAGAGTGCGCACCGTGCGGGCGGTGCGGTGGATGCGCGA
>Ga0181552_10000303_pt1 | contig 36807 bp, 33 predicted proteins | sample 011ome_18_FD_130583 | JGI IMG/M metagenome (GOLD analysis project Ga0181552, IMG submission 130583) | Coastal salt marsh microbial communities from the Groves Creek Marsh, Skidaway Island, Georgia - 011501BT metaG (megahit assembly) | ecosystem: Environmental > Aquatic > Marine > Intertidal...
CGGGTTGATGACGATAAACAGTACCGTCATGAAAATCAGACAATCTCTGCTAAAAAAATTCACTTCACTAGCTGGAACTTAACGTTCACTGTCGTCACCATAACTGTGTATCGTCCTCCAGTCCATTGTTTGCACATGCAATAATGTATGCAATATATATACATAGGAATTTAACTCCTGTACATAACTTAAATAAATTGCCGTAAAACTATTAAATCTTTGTGTTATCTCTTAATATACAGATTAAATACAGCCTTATAGGCGATGTGCATGCCTAACTTTTATCTACAACGTCGTTTTTCAGGACAATTTTATGCCCAAGATGCTTATACAAACCCTTACATTACTCACCGTATTAGTGAGCATTACGACGGCCGTAGCCTGTGAAAATCCCCTCCTTGACCACACATTCAGGAAACTCGCAAGTGATGAGCAGATTAACCTGTGCCGCCATTACCACCGCAAAGTCCTATTGATAGTCAACACAGCATCAAAGTGTGGACTTACACAACAATACGCTGGATTGGAGGCACTCTATTCTCGGCGTGCAGATGAGGGATTAGTTGTATTGGGTTTCCCATCAAACGATTTCTTCGGACAAGAACCAGGCACTGAAAATGAAATTCAAGATTTTTGCCGCCTCACTTATGGCGTTAAATTCCCCATGTTTGAAAAAACCCATGTTAAAGGTGAAAAAGCTCATCCCCTGTTTCAAGCCCTGCGAGCACAATCAGGCACTTACCCAAAATGGAACTTTCATAAGTATCTCATCGGCCGTGATGGCAAACTCATTAGTTCTTTTGGCCCACGCACGCGACCTGACGATGAAGCTTTAATCAAAGCACTCGATGCTGCCCTGGAGAATTAAATCTCTTCCCAATACACCACACGACCATGTTTAAAAAAAACCTAGCATTTGTCGACGTTGAGACGACCGGTGGGCGTGCAACAAGAGATAGAATAACCGAAATTGCCATAATTACGGTCCGTGAAGATGAGCCCATCACGGAATGGAGCGTATTAATCAATCCACAAAAAAACATTCCAGCACACATTCAACGACTTACTGGTATTAATAATGACATGGTCAGTCAACAACCCACTTTTGCCGATATTTATCAGGAAGTCTATGATCACTTAGCTGATTGTATCTTTGTTGCGCATAATGCCCGATTTGATTACGGCTTCATAAAGAATGAATTTAAACGCTGTAATGTAACCTTTAGGGCTTCTGTACTTTGCACTGTAAAACTATCAAGACAGCTGTTCCCAAAATACAAACGACATAACTTAGACAGCATCATGCATCGATTCAATATCGGCTGTGAAGCTCGTCATAGAGCAATGGGGGATGCGCGCGTATTATATGATTTTTTGGATATATTAGAACGACGACATGATACTACCCAGGTTAAGAATGCTATTAAACAACAACTGAAGGGCCCCAGCCTACCGATCAATATTACAGACCAAGATATAGAAAAATTACCTGAAACCTCAGGAGTTTATATTTTCTATGACGGTGATGACATGCCACTCTATATCGGTAAGAGTGTTAATCTCAGAGAACGCGTCTTATCTCATTTCTCCAACGATCATAGCTCAACAAAAGAGATGAAAATAAGTCAAAACATTGCCAGCATTGAACATATTCAAACATGCGGTGAACTAGGTGCACTCATTACGGAATCTCGACTAATCAAAGAAAAGCTGCCTCGCTTTAATTACCGTTTACGACGTTATGACAAACTCACTACCATAGAATGCAGTGAACAAGTTGCTGCACCCGAGATCATTACCTCAAAAACACTTAATGCGAGTAAAATCCACCATCATTTTGGGTTATTCAAAACGCGCAAAGCCGCACAGGAGTCACTATTAAAACTCGCAAAAAGACATCAACTATGCCTGAAGCAAATGGGTTTGGAATCGGGTACGGGTGCATGCTTCGCTTACCAACTGAAGCAATGTAAAGGAGCCTGTGTTGGTGAAGAAGATATTAAACAACATCACCTGAGATTATTAACTGCGCTACAACCCATACGAAACAAAACTTGGCCTTTCTTTGGAAAGATAGGTATTCGTGAACATTGCCATGAACAAGAAAAAACCGAAATTCATCTGTTTGATAACTGGTGTTATTTAGGCACAGCCACACAACCGTCCGACATAGAAAAAATCGTTAACGACTCAAACCAGCCCCCCTATTTTGATCTAGATACTTATAAGATACTACTGGCTTACCTGAAAAAAAATAACCATGCTGATATCGTAAGTCTGAGTTCTTCATCACAAACTGAAATACAATATGTCTAGACCAATCAAAGCAAATCCACAGGGCAAAGGTGTAGTAGGTATACTGGTTGATTTACAGGCTCAACGAAATGCTAATATTGAGCCCAAAGACTACAGTCAAGTGCTGGCTGACTACTTTACCTCTTCATTGATCTATTTAGCCAACTATAACTTCAAACCCGTTACTGGAGTTGATTATTATTTATATCTCAAAAAAGACACTTGGCAGCTGAGCTTAATTGAACCACATGCGTGGAAGAATTATTCTTATGGTGACTTTTTTGCACGTTGTATGCTTAATGACGATAGAACATGGTCTATGCAAACATGCGAAAACTGGCAACAAAATATCACGCTGAAAAATGCAATCGAAGATTTGCAACATGATTTCGTAAACTCACTCAATAACAATGAAAAATTTCTTGATCAATTACCATTTTATCAACAGCAGCTAAACTATTATCAACGCGTAGGTGCGTACGCTTTGGCCTGCTCCTTGAGATGGTCTTTATCTAGACAATATGGCGATGAGCAACTTAATCGCTTAAGTGCCAAAAAACTTCTCATCAAAGGCTTACAAAAAGAAAAATTACTCAGCTGAACAAAACACCCCTCCACGTCTTATTGACTGTTTTTTTCAGTTATACTAGCGCCTGATTTTGACTCTCAAGAAAGAAAATGGAATTTAGTATAGGTCAGCGCTGGATTAGTCACTCTGAAACCCAATTAGGCTTAGGCATAGTAACCGAAGCAAAAAGTCGTCGTGTTAAAATCATGTTCCCTGCCGTGGGAGAAAGTCGCATTTATGCCATTGACACTGCCCCATTGAGTCGCATTATCTATTCAGTAGGTGATGTTATTAGTAATGATCAAGACCTTACTATCACCATACAGCAATGTGAGCAGCAGCAATCACTCTATATTTATACAGGATATGATTCAAAGGGACAGACACATTCTTTGCATGAAATTGATGTTAGCAGCTTTGTACATTTCACCACTCCAGAGCAACGCTTATTCAGTGGACAACTAGATAAGAACAAAAACTTTTCATTAAGAATTGAGACACTCAATCACCTAGATAGATTGCAGCAATCTAATGTAAAAGGTCTGCTTGGTTCACGCAGCAATCTACTGCCTCATCAGTTATATATTGCTAATAAGATTGCTCAACGTCATGCACCTCGAGTATTACTCGCTGACGAAGTAGGCTTAGGAAAAACCATTGAAGCTGGCATGATACTGCACCATCAGATCATCACAGAACAAGCACAGCGAGTACTCATTATTGTTCCTGATAGCCTAATTCATCAATGGCTCGTAGAGATGCTCAGACGCTTCAATCTCAAATTCTCTATATATGATCGTGAAAGAGTTGAGACTTTAATTGAAGAAGGTTTAAACAACCCTCTAGAAGCTGATCAACTAATACTATGTTCAATTAGTCTATTAACTGACCATTCAGATATTGCAAATTTTGCATCAAATTGCTCTTGGGATATGTTGATTATTGATGAAGCACATCATCTGGCTTGGTCACAAGATGAAGCAAGTCTTGAATATCAATTGGTAGAGAAACTCTCACAAATCAGTCAAAGTCTATTACTGCTGACTGCAACACCTGAACAAATGGGAGTAGAAAGTCACTTTGCCAGACTGAAATTACTAGATCCGGCACGTTTTCATGATTTTGATAGTTACCGACATGAGCAAGAGAACTATCAACAATTGAATCAATATCTTGATCAAATACAAGCAAATCAAAATATCTCAAAAGACTCACATTTAAACCCATTGCTTAAGGGTATAAATGTGACAAACACGAGTAATATTATCCCGCAATTATTAGATCAACATGGGACTGGACGTGTGTATTTTCGTAACACTCGTGCAACCATTGATGACTTTCCTAAAAGACAATCACATGCTTACCCTTTGCCATGTCCAAAAGAATATTCTGACAGCAAACAGTCACTTTACCCTGAACATTCCATGGATCCGAAAATATGGATTGAGAACGATCCCAGAGTTGCTTGGTTGGTCAATCATTTGCAAAAACTTAAACCCGAAAAAGTATTAGTCATATGCCATCATGCGCAGACAGCTATTCACCTTGATCAATATCTTAATCTTCGCGCTGGTATTAGAAGCACATCATTTTATGAAGACATGTCTATCATTGAACGTGATCGTGCCGCAGCATATTTTTCTGAAGGCTCAAAAATTGATGATGAATATAGCAACATGGGTGCACAGGTAATGATATGTTCCGAGATTGGCAGTGAAGGCAGGAATTTTCAATTCGCCAGTCATTTGATTTTATTTGATCTGAGTATAAATCCTGATCTAATAGAGCAGAGAATTGGGCGTCTTGATCGCATTGGTCAAAAAAATGATATCCAAATTCACATCCCATACTTAACAAACACCGCACAAGAAATTATTTTCCGCTGGCTGCATGATGGAATTAATTTATTTTCACGCAGCTGCTCTGCTGGGCAAGAAATTCTCAGACATTTCAGTCACGATCTTGAACTATTAGTCAAAGCCGAGAATACAGATAAAAGTTCACTAGAAAGATTAGTTAAAGATACATCTGTCTTCACTCAAGAGCTCAATGAGAAATTACAACGTGGGCGTGATCGTCTTATTGAATTAAATTCATTTGATGCTGAACAAGCAGCCATAATTATCAATGACATTGAAGCACAAGCTCAAACTAAAGTTCTTACTGATTACATGGAGAGTGTGTTTGATCAATTAGGGATAAATTCAGAATTTCATTCTGAGCATGCATATATCATTAAAGCCAGTGAACATACTCAAGGTGACTTGCCAGGCTTAAAAGAAGATGGCACCACCATTACTTACGATCGTGAAAAAGCATTGTCACGCGAGGACATGGAATTTGTGACTTGGGAACATCCTATGGTCTCAGAATCAATGAGTATGATTATTAATAGTGAGTTTGGTAATACAGCAGTGGCAACGATTTCCACTAATGCACTCGAAAAAGGTAGCTTGTTACTAGAAGTATGGTATGGCATTAACGTCATAGCTGACAAAAAACTTCAGTTATCTCGTTACCTGCCGATCACACCAACTCGATGTTTATTAGATAACAAAGGCAACAACTACAGCCAAGCCATCAGCCATGACCTATTAAACCCACTATGCAAGTCATTGCCTAAAAAAACTGCCATTGCAATTGTTAACAAAACCAAGGCCCTAACTAGCAATTTACTTGAAAAAGCACAGTTGATTGTCGATAAAGAGCTTGTCGTAATACTCCAGAAAGCACATGATAAAATTCAATCCAACTTGGGTGAAGAATTAAACCGCCTAAGGGCTTTGCAAGAGAAAAATAAAACTATTCGTAAGGATGAGATCGAGCATATGGAGAAAACTATTCAAATCTCACAAATGCTGATTGATAAAGCTCAATTTCAAGTTCAGGCTATTCGCTTAATTGTTAACAGTTAACACCACAGCACATCATATATTCTGCTTAATGATTGGCACGGTGATTCTTTTGCCGGGTCGAATGCGTGAAAAGTCCACATCTGGATTGTGTTGTCGTAACAACCACATTGGAACTTTGAATTTTTTTGCTGCTAGATGCCATAGTGACTCGCCGCGTTTTATTGTGTGTGTATAAACGTTATCGATGCGATGGTCTAAAAAATATTGCTCTTGATATTGTTTTTGATAATCCACACGACGTTGCTCGAAACTCTGCTTGTCTATTCGAGTGAACTCTAATTTAATCTTTCTTCCAACCAATACTGGCGTACCAAATCTCATATCATTAATTGTACGCAAGCGACTCGCACGTAAATCTAACCATTCTGCATAATGTCCTAATGTCTCTTCAGCTTGCACCACGATCATATTATCAGCATCGACAGTGTAATCTGCCGGATCTGTTAACAATCCCTTGAGTTCCTGCGTATTAACTTGCGCAGGCAAAATCTCCACATCTTGTTTTGCCTCTTGCGAATCTAATTCTTGTAATATATCCATAGATTCTTGTGTTTGCTTGATCAATATCTCATCTAACTGTTTTTCGATTTGTATTGGATGTGTTTTTTTTGTGAGTTGGACAGGTTTGACTTCAGACACAGTGTCCATGAGAATTTTTTGATCTGCAACTGGCAACCTTAGTTTCTGGCCTACTCTAATATAATGCCCACTGCGCATAGTATTAGCAGCTAATATTTCACTCACCCTGTAACCATAACGCTGAGCAATCTCAGAAATAGTGTCACCACGAACTACAGTGTGAAATAAATCAGGTGTTTGCTCATTATGTTTTTTTATACTAGGAATATAAGCGACTAATTTTTGCGCAGGTGCACTTAATAAATTTTTAGGCACTCTCAAAGTATAACCTCGTGGCACACGTTTATTTCCATTCCATATTGAAGCTAATAATGAGCGGTTATGTCGCTTAAGCACTTTAATAGGAACATTCATTGCTTCAGCGATATCTTTAATTTGAATATAGCTATCTAATGTTATTAGCTCATAGTCGAATGGCTTAGCAGGATAAATATTTGGGAAATATTGTTCTGAGTTTTGATCAACTTCGAGGGCCGCAAGAAAAGCAACGTAAAAATTACGTGAAGCAAATCCAAACGCTCTGCCCTTGTACTGACGCGCAATAATTTCAATATCACGAGTACCAAGAGTTTTTATTGCTTTACGCATGCTTGCTACACCATGATTATAAGCTGTCAGAGCAAGTGGCCAACTTTCAGTTAAATTATAATTATGTTGAAGTAATTTTGCTGCGGCAATAGTAGCAGCAAAAGGATCCATACGTTCATCGATGACATAATCAATTTGCATATAACGACGACCTGTCGAACGAATAAACTGCCATAATCCCGCTGCGCCGACATGAGAATACGCTTCAGGATTGAATGATGATTCTACATGTGGAAGTATAGTTAGCTCGTAAGGTAAATTTAGATCATGAAAAGTTTTTTCTATGTAAGGACGCCATTCACCTGCACGAATCAATCCTTCACGAAAACGGTCAGATTGGCCTAATTGAAACCGTAAATTATCAGCAGCATGTAGCAATTCCTCGTTGTTAGCTTGTAACCCACCCCACAAAGCTAATACAGCTCGTTGCGCTTGAGTTAGATTAGTACGCTTTCCGGTAGCCAGTGTTTTGAGTATTTCTGCATAATATTTTTTAGTGTTCTTGATCATTCGTCGATTTGCTTTTCTTGACTGATCAAGGTCAACTTTTTGATAAACGACCGCTAAATTATTAGCATCATGTATATAACCCTGTTGCGTAGATATCTGTGTATAAACATTCAACCAAAACTGAACATCTCGCTCTAGCTCAGCAGGCCGAGGGAAATTTTGAGCCCATGACGTGGAGAGTGAGATAAAATATACAAAAATAACGACGATAAATTTCATGAAAAATTTCTAATTAAATTTAAGAACATTTTCTAAATATGGATTAATAAACACGTTATATGTGCTAGAGAATTTTTACAGGCGTTTCAGTTTCATTTGGTGCAGTGACAGCACCAATGACTGCCGCGTGTTGATAACCCAAGTCATGCAACTCTGCAATACACCCACTCGCTTGTATTTGACTGACACCAAACAGTAACCCCCCTGCTGTTTGAGGATCAAAAAGCAATGGATAATCGGGTCTCTTTACAGCCTCGTCATTATTACAAATTGCTTTCTTCAAACGCAAATTCTGTGGCTGCAAAGATGATAATATACCCTGTGCTACAGTATCACGCGCACCAGATAAAATTGGCAAAGCATCAAGAGTGATCTCGGCATTAATTTGTGAGGCTTTGGCCATTTCCACCAAATGACCAAGTAGTCCAAACCCCGTCACATCAGTGCAAGCTCGAACTCGATAGCGATGGAGTAACGGGACAGCTTGTTGATTTGATTGCAGCATGGTTTGCAAGGCGTTATCAATCCAACGACCTTTAGCACGATATCGCATATCCGCAGCAAATAACGTTCCTGTACCTAGGGGTTTTGTCAATATCAAGGCATCCCCTATTTGTAAACCATATTTATGCAGCGCTTTATCGGGCGATACTAGCCCATTAACAGTCAAACCAAATGCCAACTCAGCACCTTCGGCTGAATGACCACCAATAAGTGCAGCACCTGTAGGCTCTAATGTTTTATTTGCACCTAAGAGAAGTTCATATAATGTTTGCTCTATAATTTTTTCACGCCCATACGGAACTGTCGCAATGGCAAGAGCAGACTGTGCTTCAGCTCCCATAGCGAATACATCGCCTAGAGCATGATTAGCAGCGATAGCTCCAAACAGATAAGGATCATCTATAAATGCACGAAAATAATCAACACTTTGAACCAATGCTTTGCCTGTTGGTATGACTATGAGAGCACTGTCGTCAGCACTATCACGCCCCACTAACACATCTTCTCGTTGTGTGTTGGGTAGCTTTTGCATTACACGCGTCAACACAGTACTGCCGACTTTAGCACCGCACCCCCCACAACGCATGGTCAAAGTGGATAAATCTGTTAACGTTTCATTATCAATTAAGTCCTGATCAATGGTTAACTGAGTATCTTTAATTACTGGTAATTGATTATATTTTTGGACAAAGCGCTGATCGATAAACTTTTTAACACGCCATAACCAATATCCTCTAGCACTCCACTGACCATAAGAAGCGACAACTTTTTTATTACCCGCACCGATCAAGCTCAGGGCATTATTTTGTGCTTTATATGATTGAAGTTTTTTCTTTGTGGCTGCCAACCGTAAATTATTCGCCAAAATCTTCCCTTGGCGAACTGCATATACTCCAGATTTTGGTTTTTTTTCAGGCAAAGATGCAATATCACCTGCCGCAAAAATATCAGGATGTGATATCGACTGTAATTGTTGATTCACACGAATGAAGCCAGCATCATCTACGCATATGCCCGCATGAGATGGCCACTCTGGAGCTGATGCGTGTGTAACATATATCACTGCATCTGCAGCGATATCCGCATGGTTGTCAGATGACACTGTTCGCTCATTGACTGCAGTTACCTCATGATGAGTATAAATTCGTATATTCTTAGCATTCAGCTCTTTGATAAAATATTTGCGTACACCCTCATTATGATTAATCAAAATGCTGGGATCTCTTGTAATTAAACTACACTCAAGTTTTACTTGGTTTAATTTTTTTTGTTTTATGACTCGTGTAATACGATGATGCACTGCTAATACTAATTCTACACCCCCCGCACCACCACCTATAACTGCAATATCAAAAACCCCTTGATGAGTAACTATACGTTCTAGCAATGCGTCCCATTGAATCAAAAACAAATCAATTGGTTTAACAATTAATGCATGCTCTAACACACCTGCAACATTTTGAACTGAAGGAGTAGAGCCTGTATTAATTGAACATAGATCATAATTAATCGGTGGCCGATCTTGCACATGAATTAATTTTTCATCCAGATCCATTCCTGTCACAGCCGAATGATAAAGACGCGCATTGGCATAACGACATAATGGAGCAAGATCTATATGACATTCATCATAACTATAGTGTCCGGCAATATACCCCGGCAACATTCCTGAATAAGGTGTATGAACATCACGTGCAATAACAGTTAGGCGTAAGCCATCAATAGGATGCATTGCAAAGTGTCGTAAGACAGCTAAATGCGCGTGTCCTCCACCCAGAAGGACTAAATCTTTAACAACTGGCGTGGCCTTTTTATGCATGACAATTTTCAAATAGCATAGATGATTTGAACATATGACTTATATAATCTGATAATTCTGTTTAATTGCCTTTACTCTACTGCTACTACCCTAGTAATTCACTGTTAGCACAATTTTAAACTAAAGATTGTAATAACATGACCAGCACGTCATAGATAAAGTATAGTATGTGGAATCAAGTCGAACACAACCTATTGTAAACTAAACTCATTCATGCTGTTTGTATATGGACATACTTATTGTCACTCCAGCCAAAAGTGGTTCTGCACATGGCAATCGCACGACCGCTGATCGTTGGGCAAAAATACTCACTCAACTTGGACATCAGGTTCTAGTTAAAACCACATACAATCATCAAGATCCGGATATTTTAATTGCATTACATGCTTGGCGAAGTGCAGATAGCATCTCACTATTTAATCAAAAACACCCTGATAGACCTCTAATCTTGGCCTTAACCGGAACAGATATTAACCACTTCAAACATACAGAATCTGAAACCGTCAATCATTCATTACAATCTGCTGATGTTCTGATTACCTTAAACGACATGGCTAAACAGCAGCTATCGCCGACGTATCAGAAAAAATGTGTGACTATTTATCAGTCAAGCCAAATTCATGTAAAACGAAAGATTTCGCATCGTCACTTCAATATCTGCGTCTCTGGACACCTGCGAGCTGAAAAAGACCCTTTCAGAACCGCAATGGCTGCGCGCTCCTTACCCTCCTCAAGTCGAATCAGGATTCAGCATTTTGGCTATGCTCACTCACCATTTTGGGCACAACAAGCACGCTTTGAAACAGCAAAAAACCGACGCTATGAATGGCAAGGCGGTCTTCCGCAACAACGTTGGTTCAGTCTGTTGCAACAGTCCCAATGTATGGTTTTATCCTCTTATCAAGAAGGTGGTGCAAATGTTATTTCTGAAGCATTAATAGCGAAGTGCCCAATTTTAGCCTCTCACATCGCCGGCAATATTGGCCTTCTAGGAGAAAATTATCCGGGTTATTTCCCTGCTGGAGATACACATATGTTGAAAAAGCGACTACTAGAGACTGAAAATAACCCTAAATTTTACTCTGCTCTAACATCAGCCTGTCTGGATAGACGCAAATACTTTACTGTGAATCAAGAAAAAAGTGCCTGGCGGAAATTGTTAGCTACTTTTAACTGAACAGAAAATAACCAGCAATTGTGTTCTATCAATTTGCCAGTAGAATACTTGCTGAGCATTATTGATCAAATTACAAATCCGATACTGATTGTTGCATTGCTGTCAATGAACTTAACAACCAAGAAAAAATGCCCGCATGTTTGAAGAAACCACCATCCAACTTGCAGACTACCAGCATCTATTTTTTATAATTGGCATTATATCTGCGCTAATTTTCTTATTGAGTTTAGTAGCAATCCCTGCCGTCATCAAAAGACTACCAACTGATTACTTTATCAACAAAAAACCGCCCAACACAAAACACTGGTTATTACGTATTCTCCTATCTGTTATAAAAAACACCTTAGGCCTTACTCTTATCTGTGCTGGGATTATTATGCTTATTACACCAGGACAGGGGTTGTTAAGTATTTTAGCTGGTATTTTTATATGTGACTTTCCTGGCAAAAGAGCTTTTGAACACTGGTTAGTGCTAAAACCAAGCATAAAGAAGTGTTTAAACTGGATACGGCGTAAGCAAGATTGTGAAGATTTTATCATCTACTAAATGATTTTATCGTCACCAACGCACACAGTGAGGCATTACAAGATTAAAAAATTACAAGGTATAACTTATGACCACCCTATTCGAAAAAATTATTAATCGCGAAATACCTGCAGATATTCTCTATGAAGATGAATATTGCATGGCTTTCAAAGACATCTCTCCACAAGCCCCACTCCACGCACTGTTAATACCTAAAAAATGCATCCCTAAATTATCCTATAGTCAAATATCTGATCAAGAATTGTTAGGACATTTAATGTTAAAGGCAGGTGAAATTGCAGCCCAAGAAGGTTATAAAGATTGTTTTAGGGTGGTCATTAATAATGGTGAAGAGGTAGGCCAAACGGTATTCCACTTACACTTGCACATATTGGCAGGACGAGAATTCTCTTGGCCACCTGGTTAATCAAGATACTTGCTTTCAATCCAATCGATAATAGTTTGTATTCGACAAGGGATAGGAGAATCTTTCTTCAATTCAGTTAAGCTATATTTAATTTCACGCATCAAATTGGTCGAATTGTCTAGTTTATCTTTCAGGTAGGCGATCTCTTTGGTGGAGCGAGATACCAAAATAATCAACTCATCCCTACTCAATTCTGAGGGAGGTTTATCGGATACATGTTGATGTGAGGTTTTTTTAATTTTCTTAACCCACGATACCATGTCGGCATCTTGAACATTGACTTCGGGATATTTCTCAACCAGGTCATCAAGATGAATCCGACCCTTAACGGTCTTAAGTTCACCTTTATTAATCGCCGCTTTTAATTCACGAGATGTAATCCCAACCAAACTTGCGGCCTTAGCCACGGTAACAAAACACCCCATGATGAACCCTTAATCTTAATGAATATCAATTGGTTATATACTATCAGAAGAATGAATATTCCTGTATTTCATCGATCCTAGACGATATTATCGTGAATTAAACCATCGTGTATAAAAACTTTAGATACTTGCCAAGATGCAATGTTGCAGGAGTGTTACCCCGTATTGATTAAATATCCATCAAAATATGGCATAAAATGATGATAAAACCTTGGTATCTGATCAGATTTTACATAGAATGGGTAAGGCCTTTTGGGGTAGCAGTATTTATTACATAATTAAAATCAAAAAATACTGTTGCAGCTTTGGTGCTTAATTTTTTGTTTACAAAAAAACTTCAACACAATATTTGAATATTCAACATCGGAGTTATAAGAAAATGCAAGATAAACTAATCAAATCTCTACAGGTGCTCGCTATGGCTGGTACAGTGGCTTTCACTGCCGGATGTGCAACTTCTCAAGAAAGCACTAACGCTTTAGCTGAAGTCCGTGAAATTGCAAATGAAGCACTACGTACAGCTAATACCGCTGCATACAATGCTGCAAACGCTAAAGATATGGCTTTAGGTGCACAAGAAACTGCTGATGACGCACTCAGCATGGCTGTTTCTGCTCAGTCTACTGCTGATGCAAACTCACGTCGTATGAACGTAATGTTCCACAATTCAATGAAAGGCAAGTAAATACCCACTACTTGGTCTTAAGTTGAATTTAGAAGCCCCGATAATCGGGGCTTTTTTTTGTATGCTGCTCTCGCTACTCACTAATACGATAAAGCACCGTTATAAACACATTTAAATTATAAATAACAATGATTTGAGTGGATTACTTTAACTATCGCATTAAATGCATGAAAATTAAGGCCTAGGATAATTGGCATTATCTATTGAGGTTAATTTACAATGTCTGACAACTTCAATTGTCGCGAGGAAATCACGATAGGAACACCCGTTTTGATCCGAGCAGCCTCATATCCTTTATTCCATGATATCTGATAATTGTACTGAGAAAGATCCTGTGTCTGTGCAATAATTGTTCGTACAAACTCAGTCAGATTACTAGATGACGCGAGTGCTTGTTCTTCTATTTCCGAGTGTGCCTCTAACAAAAGCTGATCATCCTTCCATGCAGCTTTATATGGATGATTAACAATATTCACCGCTGTTTTAACGGACACGTCTGTGAATAAGCGTTCAATACCCTTGGGGTGTAGGCGGATGCATCCATGTGTTACCCGCATGCCTATCCCTTCTGGCACATTAGTTCCATGAATCAGATAACCTGCAAGGCCGAGACGTAATGAATAATCTCCTAATGGATTATCTGGACCAGGAGGCACTACTCGTGGCAGCGGGTCATTATTTTCTTCATGTTCTTTGCGAATTGATTCTGGAGGATACCAGTTTGGTTTTATATGTTTAGCACTAATATATGTTGCAACTTCCGGGGTGTTCCACTGTTCACTCTTACCCACGCTGACTGCATATGTGGAGACACTTCTGAGCGATCCATCATCAGGTTTGGGTACATGAAAATAATATAATCTAAGTTCAGCTAAATTTACTACTATGCCTTTTTGAATTGTGGGCAGTATATATTGTGCGGGTATAGTAATAATCTCACCCGCTTTAGGTATCCATGGGTCTACACCTTGATTAGCATCGACTAACTCCTGAAAGCCGACTTGCAAATCTTGTGCTAACTGCAAAAAGTACTCACCTTCTTTGATAGTGTAGGTGTAATTTTCTCCAATAACATTTTCACCCAACTGATAAGTATAAGTAGCTGAATGCGCGAAATTATATATAAGCAAGCAGATTACAAAAATTATGTGGGTGTGAATTTTCATTGCGGCTATTTTGACACTTATGTTATGTGATTGTAAAAAATATAAAACACTACCATCATATATTAAAGCTTTAGGCACTGGCACGCGATCAATCTTTGACAGCAATTTCTAAGGCCTGTTCCATAATATCAAATACCCAATCAATCTGTTCAGGCTCAATCACATAGGGTGGCATAAAATACAAGACATTGCCTAAAGGTCTCAGTAACAATTGATTCTTTAATGCAAAATGATAGGCTTTGAGACCGCGTCTTTGCTGCCATGGGAAGGCTTTTTTAGAATCCACATCCGCGACCATTTCAATGGCAAATATCATACCTGTTTGACGTATATCACCAATGTGTTTATGCCCGACGAAACGCTGTCCATTATAATGAATACGTTCAATCAGAGTCTGATTGTTTTTAATTACATCGTTCTGACGGAAAAGTTTCAACGTTGCCAAAGCGGCTGCACAGGCAAGTGGATTACCTGTATAAGAATGCGAATGCAGGAAAGCTCGCAAACTCGTATATTCATCATAGAATGCGGTATATACCTCATCTGTTGTGAGGACCACAGAAAGTGGTAGATAACCTCCAGTTAATCCTTTAGATAGACACATAAAATCTGGTGAAATTTGGGCTTTTTCACATGCGAATAAGTGTCCAGTCCTACCAAATCCAACCGCCACCTCATCTGCAATCAAATGTACATCATAACGGTCACATGCAGCACGTAATAACTGCAAATATCGCTTATCATACATGCGCATGTATCCTGCACATTGAACTAGTGGCTCAACGATGACAGCACTAATTTCATCATGATGTTGTGCAAGCGTGTCGTCCATTTGAGCAAAACAACGATCGACATACTCGTCGACAGACTCGCCTGCAGGTCTATCATAATTATCTGCTCCTTGGACTGTAATGACATCCAGCAGTAAATCTTGATAAGTATCCTTATATAATTCAACATCCCCTACTGATAAAGCACCAATAGTCTCCCCATGGTACGAATTCTTTAACGTAACAAATTTTTTTTTATTTTGTTTTCCTGTATTTCGCCAATAATGAAAACTCATTTTTAGAGCAACTTCAATGGCAGATGAACCGTTATCCGCATAAAAGCATTTATTAAGATTAGCCGGAGTCAGTGCAACTAATTGCTCTGAAAGATTAACAACTGGCTCATGAGTAAAGCCAGCGAGGATGACTTGTTCAAGTGAGTATGCCTGTTGTGCAATAGCATGACTGATGTGTGGGTTGGCATGACCAAAAAGATTTACCCACCATGAACTGACTGCATCAAGATATTTATTTCCCTCGGTGTCATATAACCATACCCCTTCACCATTTTTGATCGGAATAATTGGAAAATCTTCATGATCTTTCATTTGAGTGCATGGATGCCACACATGGGCTTTGTCTGACTGAATTAAGCGACGTGTCAGTTGTGTGTTGTTTTCCATAATTTTCTCATTTGTAGATAGCGAAATAACCGATAGGCTAATAAAAATGTGAGTACAACAGCACTCATGACAGGCATGAATAAATCTGCTTTAGCTGACCACCAGTAATGTATTATAGCAAGAATAGAAATCAAGTAGATGAGTTTATGAATCTTTAACCAGTTGGTTTGCAATCTCGCTCTCATGGCGTCCGTTGATGTGAGTGCTAACGGCGTTAATAGAATTAAATTGATGACACCAATGGTAATAAAGGGTCGTTCTTTTATATCCTCAATGATCAATGACAAATCAAACCATTGTTCCAGTGCAATATAAATCGCAAAATGTGTACTCGCATAAAGATAACAGAACAGACCTAGCATTCGGCGTATTTTAATCAATGAGTGATAGTTCAATATTTGGCTAAGGGGACTGATCGTCAAAGTTAATAAAATAAAATATAGCGTTGCTTGTCCGGATAGCTCCATTAAATTCTCAATTGGATTAGCACCCAAACTATCATTTATAAAACCAGCAATCATGAATATTAAAGGCAGACTGCTCAGAGAGAATATAGTTAACTTGAGAGTTTTAATTTGATACAACCACTGCTCCATAATAATTCATTAAAGCCACTCAGTACTCACCTAACTGACAAGTCACAAAATTACAATTTTAACGCTTTATTCACTTGTTTATGCAGGGAAATCAATAAAACTTCAAGAAACATACGATAATTCAAACTCGTGTCAAATATCTTTTTCTGTTCTAATAATTGCTGCCAGAAATTATTCACACACTCGATGGGAATTTTATTTGCCAGCGCCAGCATGGGTCGATAGAAATCAGGATTCTCAAGACCACGTGGATTTTCTTGCGATTTAATTCTTAATAAATCTGAAATCACACTCTGTATCCATGCACTTGCATAAACAAATGGTATGACTTCAAGAGATTTTGCAACACGCATTGGATCACCATCATACTCAAATACGCTTAGAAATGATCTAATCGCTGTAATTCTTTGATCGAGTAACTCTGTTTCATGATATTCAAGAGCTTTCAAAGGTGCACCCTGTGCGACACGTAATAATGGTTCCCAGTCAATATCACTAGCTTGCTGCTTAAGCCACTGCATTGAAATCTGCTCCACTGGAGGATGAAAAGTTTCTATCTGACAACGACTACGTATAGTGGCTGGCAACGACAAGGGAGAATCTGCTACCAATATCAAATGCGTATATTCAGGAGGCTCCTCTAAAGTTTTTAATAAAGCATTAGCGGCATTGACGTTTAGTAGCTGGGCCGACTCTATAATCACCACTTTGGGGGCTTGAAAATGCCGAGTCAAATATAACTGTTGAATGAGTTCTCGCACTTGTTCAACTGAGATGCTATTTGTTTCAGCTGCAACAGAGATAAAATCAGGGAATGTATCTGCTTTCATGAGCAAACAATTTTTACATACACCGCATGCCTGCATATGTTCATGCGGGTGCTCGCATATCATGGCACTGGCAAGCTTATGCGCAAAATCATGTTTGCCAACACCAGTTGGACCAACGAATAACATGGCATGAGCAAGACTATCATCAGCCATCAAGCGAGCAAAATGATCTGCTTGTTTTTGGTGCCAAGGATAATGATGATTATTCATTAGTGAGTATAATTAAAGTGTTATATGTAGCTGACTATCAAATAGCTATTGTCCATATCACTATTCATAGTTATTTCTATGTCATATTTTACATTAGCTACTTGCATCATAGTCATCATCAAATAAATTTAGTAACTGCTTTTGGATATCGGATTGCACATCTGTAATTGCTTGTTCCGCATCAATTCTACAAATACGTTGTGGGTGCTGTTCAGCCAGATTTAAATAACCTTGCCTGACTTTAGTGTAGAAATCGACTTTTTCTTTTTCAAAGCGATCCTTTTCACCGCGCTGAGTCACTCTTTCTAAACTAGTCGATAAGCCAATATCTAACAAAAAAGTTTTATCAGGAGATAGCTCTGATAATGAAAACTTTCGTAATTGATCTATCTTTTGGATATCAATGTTTCGTCCATAGCCTTGATAGGCATAAGTGGCATCATAAAAACGATCACTCAACACCCACAGACCTTTTTCAAGTGCAGGTCTAATGACTTTTTGCACATGCTCAACACGCGCGGCAAACATAAGCAATAACTCAGTATCTTCATGCATAGTTTGTAATTCATTAGAAAGTAATAAATCGCGAATTTTTTCACTTAATTCTGTACCACCAGGCTCACGTGTACGAACAACTCGGCAACCGTGCTGCTCAAGAAATTCTTCGGTAAGTTGCATTTGAGTACTCTTTCCAGAGCCTTCGATACCTTCAAGAGTGATAAATCGATTTTTCATAATTTAATTAAGCTGATACTTACGAACAGCCTGCATATGTTCTTGATAGGTTTTAGAGAAATAGTGAGTACCATCTTTTTTGGAAACGAAATATAGATCTCCTGTGTATTGCGGATGCATAACCGCCATCATAGAAGCTTTACTGACTAGAGCAATAGGTGATGGCGGTAAACCCTTATTGATATAGGTATTATAAGGATTCGCTTCTCGTAGATGGTTGCGCGTCAAATTACCATCAAAACTATCACCTAAACCATAAATAACAGTTGGATCAGTTTGCAAGCGCATATCATTATCTAAACGCGTCAAAAATACTCCTGCGATACGTGCACGTTCTGCAGAAACAGAAGTTTCTTTTTCAACAATTGATGCTAGTATCAATGCCTCATAAGGTGTCTTCAAGTGACGATTAATATCTCTATTCTGCCAAGCAGAATGCAGATGTGACATCAATAGCTGGTGACTCTGTTGCAAAATTTGAATGTCAGTTGTGTGCGCATCAAAAATATATGTATCAGGAAAAAAAAGTCCTTCCAGCGAAGCATGCTTTATGTTGAACTGTTGATAGATTTGTTCAAAATTTGTAATGGTTTTTATTATTTTGGGATGTTGGTGCAAGTCGAATAAAAAATCTTTAAAGCGCTTACCCTCTACTATTGTAATTTGATATTTCTTGACCTTACCTGACACTAAATCAGATAAAATCTGCCTGGGGCTCTGACTATGTATAAAAACATACTCTCCCGGTTTGATCATCTGAGTTTGTTTTTTAAATATTGCCCAAGCCTTGAAATAGGCTGGACGGTCTATCACTCCAAGCTGCTGCAGCTGCGCTGCCACCATGCTAAACGATGCGCCTGTTTTCACAGTTAATTCATGATCGTGTTGATGAATTGCACTGTCATCTATTGCTACAGTTTCACTACTGCGAGATTGAACAGCAGGGCCACTCATAGAGGCATTCATAATCGGATCGTTCATGTAGGCATTAATATCAATTATTACCAACGCGCTAAAACTGACTATCAGCAATAGCAATATAATAAGTAACTTATTCATTGGCCCATGATAGAAAATGTGGAGATAGTCGCTGCTGAACTTTTTCAATCAACTCTATCAGTGAATCATCAATAACATATTGTTGATTTAAAAACTGCTTAACAGGCCATATACCAATCACACTATTACAAACAAATAAACTCCTAGCCTGCTGCAAGTCCTTTAATGTCAAATTCGCCTCTGTGCACTGGAAATTCAAATCAATTGCATGCATTAATAGCCATTGACGCATGACTCCATTTATTCCTGAATACTCCAGTATTGGTGTTTTCCATCCATCATCAGTATGTATAAAAACATTACTCATCGTGCCTTCAATAATCTGCTCCTGATTATTGAGCATCAAAATTTCAGCACAGTCTTGTGGCCATTCATAACAAGCCATGACTTGCTCAAGTCGGTTCAAGTGTTTTAAACCAGCCAGCAATTTATTATCAGCTAACCTAAACTCACTCACTCCTAACTGAATTCCCTTAAGATAATACTCATCAGGAATTTGTGGACATGGGCTTTTATAAATAATACGACTGGCAGTGAGATCATTATGATCAAATCGATAACCACGAGCACGAACACCACGAGTGATAATGACTTTGATTACACAATCTTCTCCTGCGGCTACTGATTCAATTTCTTGCCTGAGCTGGCTTTCATCTGGTGTTGGCAAGTGCAGCCTCACACATCCATTTAATAGACGTTGCATGTGCAAGTCCACTAACACGGGATTACCTTGGTCACATAGAATGGTCTCAAAAAGTCCATCCCCATATAGCAGCCCTCTATCTTCTATAGATATGCATTGTGCTGGCTCACCATTTACGAGCATAGTATCTTCCAATCAGATTATTATCAGTCAATTATAAAAGAATGTGGCATGTGTAGATGATTTCATACCTGCAAGTAATTTAACAGGCAATATAGCGGATATATGTTGGGTTTTCAGAACTGGAGTGTTAGTAAATTGCGTCACGCATGAGACGATAACAGCTTGCCAGTCGATCTTTACTTCAGCACTAGTCAAGTAAGAATATTTACCTGAGAAGTCCATATGAATGCAATCACACTAGGCTCTGTGGAGTTCGTCACAATCGACTTCGCGAATTCAAGCTGATTTGAGCATACAAATCTTCAGCTAGATAGCTTAATACAATGACCAATTTATACGTCACCGATGATTAGTTAGCTCTAACTGTTCTGAAACGGTTCGCCTGCCATGCTAGCTAAATGCGCTAGTGAGATATCTTGCCTAGATACGTTTAAATATTAATGTGCCATTGGTGCCACCAAAACCAAACGAATTAGACACAGCTACATCAATTTGCATCTCTCGTGCTTGATTAGGGCAATAATCCAGGTCGCAATCAGGATCTGGTGTTTCATAGTTTATCGTTGGCGGCGCTGTATTGTTCTCTAATGCTAGCACCGAGAAAACAGCTTCTATTCCACCTGCAGCACCCAGAAGGTGCCCAGTCATTGATTTCGATGAGCTGATGGTCACCTTGTAAGCATGATCACCCAAAGCCGCTTTGAGGCCTTCTGTTTCGGCAATGTCGCCAGCAGGTGTTGATGTACCATGGGCATTCACATAGTCGATTTGATCTGCATTCAATCCTGCATCATTGAGAGCATTGCGCATGCAACGAGCAGCTCCAAGTCCTCCTTCTGCTGGTTGTGTCATATGATGAGCGTCACTGCTCATGCCATACCCTGCGAGCTCGCAATAGATATGTGCCCCACGTGCCTTTGCCATTTCATATTCTTCAAGCATTAACACACCGGCCCCATCACCAAGAACAAATCCGTCGCGTTCTTTATCCCATGGACGACTAGCTCCTTCTGGATCATCATTATGAGATGCACACAATGCACGTGCTGCAGCAAAACCACCAACGCCTAGATGACAACTGGCCATTTCAGCTCCACCCGCCACCATCGCATCCACATCACCATAAGCTATCATCCTTGCAGCGTCTCCAATACTATGAGTCCCTGACGCACATGCTGAAACAATAGACATATTCGGTCCTTGCAGACCATACATAATGGAGAGGTTTCCTGACACCATATTGACAATATTCGATGGCACAAAAAATGGGGATATCTTTCTTGGCCCATTTTTCATAAAGCTTGCATAACTCTTTTCAATGCCGGGTAAACCACCAATACCCGAGCCAATTAGTACGCCGATACGTTCAGCATTTTCCTCTGTCACTTCAAGACCAGAATCTTTAATTGCTTGTATCCCTGCGCCGAGTCCATAGTGGATAAAGGGATCCATTTTTTTCTGATCTTTTTTTGGAATGTAATCATCAGCATTAAAGCCTTTGACAGCTCCTGCTATTTGAACGCTGAATTCAGAGGGGTCAAATGCTTGTATTCTAGAAATCCCACTAATACCTGCAGAAAGATCATTCCATGCAGATTCAATAGTTGACCCAACTGGGGATACGATACCTAAACCGGTGACTACTACTCTTCTTGAGGACACAGACTTATATTTTTATGGTTTTGATGGTTGTTATTGGATAATTAATTACGTTATTGGTTCGCGTGCACGTAATCAATTGCTTGTTTGACTGTTGTAATCTTTTCCGCCTCTTCATCAGGAATCTCACATTCAAATTCCTCTTCTAGAGCCATTACAAGCTCAACGGTGTCTAATGAATCTGCGCCTAAATCATCAACAAATGAAGATTCATCTTTTACTTCATCTTCACCTACGCCTAATTGTTCAACAACGATTTGTTTTACTCGCTCTTCAATGGTGCTCATTCGTGATCCTCAAATTTTTAGTTATGTACAGCTGGAAAGTTCGCCATTGTAGTGAAAACTAAGAGTTCTATCTACTATTGATTGAGCTTCACACGAAAGCTCCTTACAACTGAACTTTATAGGAAATATAAATAACAAATACAGATAGTTACAACACAATCATAATCTATAAAATCAATTTTATTATCATCGATGATGGAACCTGCCCCAAAAAAACCGCCCAATTGTGCATAAATCCATCAATTTATTCCATGTGCATACCCCCATTCACATGCAATGTATGCCCAGTAATATAGCTAGCATCTTCACTGGCTAGGAATCTTACTGCCTGAGCAATTTCTTCTGCTTGGCCTAAACGCGCCATTGGAACAGAAGCTAAGATATGATTTCTCTGTTCATCACTTAATTCGTCCGTCATATCTGTCTGAATAAATCCCGGTGCTACACAATTCACCGTAATACCACGATTAGCCACCTCTCGTGCCAGTGATTTTGTAAAACCGAACATACCCGATTTACTACTGGAGTAGTTAACTTGACCAGGATTACCTGTCGCCCCAACTACTGACGAAATATTAATGATACGACCATGCTTATTTTTCATCATGCCACGCAAACAGGCCTTGCTAGTCAAGAAAATTGAACGCAAATTAGTTTGATAAACCTGTTCCCACTGATCCAGCTTCATTCTCATCATAAGTGTGTCACGAGTAATACCTGCATTATTCACTAACACTTCAATCACACCAAACTCTTCAGTTATCGCCTTCATACACTCATCGACAGACTCTTCATTACATACATCCAACACCATGCCCTTACCTTGAATACCTTGTGCTGCCAAATATTCAGATATTTTATTAGCACCTGCAGACGAAGTTGCTGTACCGATAACACGAGCTTTATTTTTACCCAGTTCTATTGCAATAGCTTTACCAATCCCACGGCTAGCACCTGTAACCAAAACCACCTTATCCTTTAACATGATTATTCCTCTATAATTTTAATTGCCTGTTCTAAAGATGCATTATCAAACACACATACAGATTTGATAGTTTTATCTATTCTTTTGTTTAGGCCTGTCAGCACCTTGCCCGGCCCCATCTCGATAATACATTCGGCTTGAGCATTAATAGTATGAATAGTGTTAACCCATGGCACCGGTGAATGTAACTGCGCTTGTAGCGCCATAGTCATATCCTCAATAGAACTTGGACTAGTCATAGTCGTATTTTGCAGCACCGGTATAGATGGCAAATTAAAATCAACATCATCCAGAGCAATAGCAAATTTCTCTGCCGCTGTTCGCATTAAGCTAGAATGTGCAGGCACCGACACAGGTAATTTCAACGCACGCTTGGCTCCATTTTCTTTTGCCAGCTCAATTAGCTGTATGACCGCTTGAGCATGCCCCGCAACTACGACTTGACCAGGTGCATTATAATTTACCGCTTCTACGCTAAATTCTCCTGCACTCACTTGTGCACATAATTGCTCCAACACCAAATTCTCCATGCCCAGTATTGCCGCCATCGCCCCAACACCCTCGGGAACAGCCTCTTGCATGAATTGTCCGCGTATATGGGCCAGCTTCACCGCTTGAGAAAAACTTAAGGCTTGTGCGCAGGTAAGTGCCGAAACCTCACCGAAACTGTGTCCAGCCATGACTGTAGCTGACTTTGAAGTTGACAGATTCCAGATATTCCAAATAGCATAACTGGCCGCCAACATGATCGGTTGGGTATTTTGAGTTTGATTCAATAACTCAGCAGGACCCGCTTGAACTATTTGCCATAAATCAATTTCAATCACTTCAGAAGCTTCTTGAAAATATTCCTTAACTAGTGAAAAGCTCTCAGCAAAATCACTTACCATACCCACAGATTGTGAGCCCTGCCCAGGAAATACACATGCAAATTCCATAATTTTCTCAATTTTTAATTAATTTATAGATTCAATTCATAATAATCTAACAGAAAAACCTTGTTTTACTCGGTTAGATAACGATAATGTCGCCCACAGCACTAAACATCTTAAGGAGATGCATGGCAAAAGAAGATCATATTGAAATGGAAGGCACTATAGTTGAAACTCTACCGAATACTATGTTTCGAGTCGAGCTTGAAAACGGACATGTTGTCACTGCCCATATCTCAGGAAGAATGCGTAAGAATTATATTCGTATTTTAACCGGTGACAAAGTCACGGTCGAACTTACCCCTTATGATTTAAGCAAAGGCCGAATTACCTATCGCGCTCGCTAACATTCTGCATGCTGTTTGTGCTCTGAATAATCAAGGTATAGCTCATTATCAACAACAGATACATGGACTACTCCACCCTTGGCCAAATCTCCGAATAAAATAGCCTCTGACAGAGGTCGTTTGATGTGCTCTTGTAAAACTCTAGCCATCGGTCTTGCACCCATTTGCGGATCATAGCCTTTTTTGCCTATCCAGCTTCGTGCAGCCTCATCAACGATGAGGTCAACTTTCTTCTGGCTCAACTGGCTTTCAAGTTGGGCGATAAATTTATCAACAACGCTTGAGAGAGTCCTCTCATCCAGAGGGGCGAATTGAATAATAGCGTCTAATCGGTTTCTGAATTCGGGTGTAAACAATCGTTTGAGCGCCTCCATACCATCAGAAGTATGATCTTGATGGGTGAATCCAACACTGTTACGACTCACCGTTGCTGCTCCCTCATTGGTGGTCATCACAACTATCACGTTACGAAAATCAACTTGTCTTCCATTAGCATCAGTTAACGTTCCATGATCCATTACCTGTAATAGTATGTTGAAAACATCAGGATGAGCTTTCTCTATTTCATCCAACAACAACACGCTATGTGGCGCTTTCAATACTGCATCTGTCAACAAGCCACCTTGATCAAAACCCACGTAACCCGGAGGCGCACCAATTAAACGCGAAACAGTATGTCTTTCCATATATTCAGACATATCAAAGCGAATTAACTCTATACCTAAAATAGTGGCTAGTTGGCGGGTCACTTCTGTTTTACCTACACCTGTAGGACCCGCTAACAAAAATGAGCCAATCGGTTTTTCTTCATCACCCAGACCAGAACGAGAGAGTTTAATAGAGGTTGACAATGTAGATATCGCTTCATCTTGACCGTACACCACTAGCTTGAGGTTTCTTTCCAAATTTTTAAGCACTTGTGTGTCGTTAAGTGATACTTGCTTGGATGGAATACGTGCAATTTTGGCCACTATAGTCTCAATATCATTCAGCGAAATAGATTTCTTGCGCGAGTTGACTGGTTTTAATTTAACCGCCGCTCCAGCTTCATCAATGATATCTATCGCCTTGTCTGGTAAAAAACGATCATTAATGTAGCGTGCCGACAACTCGGCAGCCGCTTTTAATGCTTTGTCAGAATACTTAACTTGATGAAACGTCTCAAATTGCTTACGTAAGCCTCTAAGTATTTTGAAAGTTTCATCTACACTAGGCTCAGGAATTTCAATCTTCTGGAAACGTCTGGCCAGTGCTCTATCCTTCTCAAAAATACCTCGATATTCTTGATAAGTGGTTGACCCCATGCACTTTAGCTCTCCAGAGGCAAGCTTAGGTTTGATTAAATTAGACGCATCCATTACACCACCTGAGGCCGCACCCGCCCCAATGATGGTATGTATTTCATCAATAAAAAGTATGGCTCCAGATTCTTGATCGAGTTGATTAAGAACCCCTTTGAGACGTTTTTCGAAATCACCTCGATATTTAGTACCAGCAATCAAAGCGCCCATATCAAGAGAATAAACCGTTGATTGGCTCAGCACTTCAGGCACTTCACCGTCCACTATCTTTTTAGCCAATCCCTCAGCGATCGCAGTTTTACCCACACCCGCCTCTCCCACCAAAAGAGGATTATTTTTCCTTCGTCGGCATAGTATCTGCATACTGCGCTCAAGTTCTTTTGAACGCCCGATGAGTGGATCTATTTTGCCCTGTTTGGCCTGTTCATTGAGATTAACTGCAAACTTTTCCAAAGGCTTGGCTTCACGCTCAGAATCATCTTGAATCTGTGTCTCTGCATCAGCGCTGTACTCCTCTTCTCGATCAGAAGATTTAGAGATACCGTGGGAAATGTAATTAAGCACATCAAGTCGAGAGATATCGAGCTCACCAAGCAGATAGACAGCATGTGATTCTTGCTCACCAAAAATAGCTACCAACACATTAGCGCCCATGACTTCCTCTTTACCTGAAGACTGCACATGAAATACTGCTCGTTGCAAAACCCTTTGAAATCCAAGAGTAGGAGTGGTTTCACGCTCTTCTCCCTCATCCAGTATGGGAGTATTGTCATCGATAAAAGCTGTCAATTGATTACTCAAAGAATTCATGTCAGCACCACAAGAAAGTAACACATCAACAGCCGAGTCATTTTCCGTAAGCGCCAAAAGCAGATGTTCAACGGTGATGAATTCATGACGTAATTCACGTGCTCGCTTAAAGGCAGAGTTGAGAGTACGTTCTAGATCAGTTGATAGCATTAGTTATCCTTTGTTTGCTAATAAGCTATTAAGCTTCTTCCATGTCACACATCAATGGATGATTATTAGTGCGTGCATATTCATTTACTTGCGAAACTTTTGTTTCCGACACATCGCGCGTGTAGACGCCACACACTCCTTTACCTTTGGTATGAACATTGAGCATGACGCGCGTCGCTTGATCTCGATCCATTTTGAAAAAAGTTTCCAACACATAAACAACGAATTCCATCGGGGTGTAATCATCATTCAACAGAATCACCTTAAACATTGGTGGCTGTTTAAGCTTGGGGCGCTGTTCCTGAACAACAAGCCCATCATCATTATTGGAATTATGGTCTATCGACATATTTCAAAAAAGGTTTATTGATTTGCGTTTCATTATATCATTGTCCATCTAAACAATATAAATTCGATTTGTAAAAAGCGCCAGCTAGCGTGCTTTACAAGCCCCTGTATTTAAATAAACATGAGCTCATTCTATTCTGATCACTATCTATCCAATGACTTTAACCTCTAATCACTTCTTTAAATTAGTAATTACCTGTAATTATAAGGATCATTATGCCTTCTAACCCCCACATAACTGTTGCAGCCATCATTAAAAAAGATGACCGTTATCTGATGGTCAAAGAGCGGGTTGAGGGACACATCGTTTATAATCAACCTGCGGGTCACTGGGAAGTCGATGAGACACTGATAGAAGCCGCAATTCGAGAAACTCAAGAAGAAACTGGATGGAATTTCATTCCAGAGTCGCTAATCGCCATTTATCGCTGGAAACACCCCGAAAAAAATGAAGTTTATTTACGGATAGCATTTGCCGGTCAAGCGGATCAACATCAAACCGACCAAGCCTTGGATGACGGCATTCTTGAAGCTATGTGGATGACACGTGAAGAAATTGAAGCGTTAAACGAGACTCAACGGCGCAGTGCGCTTGTTCTGAAAAGTATTGAAGATTATGAGAACGGTAAACGCTATGATCTAGATTTAATGGCTGAAATAGTAGAAGTCTGGAATTAACAGTACAGTGTGTTATTGAGACAACTTTTTGGGCTCAAAAAAACCACAAAACTGTAGCAAAATAATACTAGAAATAACATTTAATAAACAATATAAGTTAATGTCTTTAAAACATATTATTGTCGGCATGTCTGGTGGCGTAGATTCAGCTGTATGTGCATACCTATTAAAAAAGGCTGGCCATAAAGTCGATGCAATTTTTATGAAAAACTGGGAGGAAGATGATACCCAAGAACACTGCGCAGCCACGCAAGATCTGACCGATGCGAAACACGTGTGTGAACAACTGAACATCCCACTCAGAACTGTTAATTTTTCCAGTGAATACTGGGATCATGTATTTGAGTATTTCCTATCTGAACATCGGGTCGGAAGAACACCGAATCCCGATATTTTGTGCAACACTGAGATCAAATTCAAAGCCTTCTTAGAATTCTCCAGAGAGTGCGGCGCTGAATTTATTGCTACTGGGCATTACGCTCGCTTAAAGCACGAACAAAATCGTACTCGTTTGCTCATGGCAGCGGATAAAAACAAAGACCAAAGCTACTTTTTACATGGCCTCAACCAACAGCAACTCAAACAATCCCTTTTCCCTCTGGGTGACATGGTCAAAACTCAAGTGAGGGATATCGCTCAACAGTTGGGATTGCATATTCACAATAAAAAGGACAGCACCGGCATATGCTTCATAGGCGAACGCAAGTTCAGTGATTTCCTGAAAAACTATATCAATATAAATCAAGGAGATATAGTGAATACTGAAGGTGTTGTATTAGGTAAACATGATGGTGTCAATTTCTACACTATTGGTCAAAGACAAGGACTGGGCATTGGCGGACTAAACACCAGCAATGAGCAGCCATGGTACGTAGTCGATAAAAACCTAGAAAATAATCAGTTAATCGTGGCTCAAGGCAATCAACACCCGGCTTTATTCAATGTGAGCTTAAAAATTGAGCAAATGCACTGGATTGACCCATCCGTGTTTGATCAACATAGACCCATTCAAGCCAAAATCCGATATCGTCAACACCCGCAAAACTGCCACCTGCGCAACTTCAATGGCCAGCCCTCACAATTAATCCTCGATTTTGAACAGCCACAAAGAGCCGTGACGCCTGGCCAATATGCAGTATTATATGATCAAGAACAGTGTTTAGGTGGCGGCATCATCAGTGAGCGATTGTAATTATTTCATGAACATAAATTATCAACCTGCCGCCACAACAATAGCTCACTCACATACACAACCATTGCGTGCCTGCTACATATGAGTCAATCCGCCCCTAGAGAAAACAACCAAACCATCGCCCTTGCTGGGGTATATCTGGCTTTAGAGCAAATACAAACACTGGCTTGGCATGGGGAGATTAACCATGCACACCTTAAAACTTCAATTAATAGCTTATTTTGTGACAATCCAACGACCTATATCGAGGTCTATGGCTCAACTGCAGCCTTAGCAACAGGCTTTATAGCACTTAAAGATAGCCTCAGCAGCACCAATAATTCTCTTAGCATGGAACGTAATAAGTATTTAAAAAATCTCATGTCACTGAGTAAAAAATTCAATAATAACAGTCTATTACAAGACCAAATTGGAACCACACTGAGCTTAATATCAAACCAACTAACCTCTGGCCAACTGACTGATGCTGACCCGAATACGGCCTATCCATCACAATCAGTCATCGATCGCATTGCTGAGCTTTACCGCAACACGCTTAGCACTATCACACCAAAAATCATCATTTATGGACAGTCCAGCATATTAGCCACCAATGACCACGCCGCCACTATAAGAGCATTATTATTATGCGCCGTAAGGGGCACTCGACTATGGGTCCAAGCAGGCGGCTCGGGAATAAACCTCGTGTTTAACCGATCAAAATATATTCGATCAGCTGATTATTTACTATCCAATCTAGGGACCAAGGACACAAATTAGTGCGCGAAAATTAATCACATCTCATCTAGATTAGATTCTGTCTCGCAAATAAGCGATAATCGCGCACCCACAGGGCGGTGAGCATACTGTCACCACTCCTTGGACGGAGTCACCATCAAAGCGCTGCCCACACCGCGCGTACGAGGAAGTAGCAAAATCATCCTCACGGCGATGAACTCCGTGATACCAGTGATAGGCTATGAAATTACTCAAGCCAAGCTGGCAGAACACATATATATTCAAAATTTTATCAGTAAAGGAACACTAATGAGCAATAGCTTTGACGCACGCAATACGCTAACTGTCGACGGTAAGGATTATGAAATTTATCAACTTACCCGCGTATCAGGGACTGAACGTCTACCCTTTTCAATGAAAATCCTGTTAGAGAACTTATTGCGCCATGAAGACGGCAAAACGGTCAACAAAGAAGACATCGAAGCCATCATTAATTGGGACGCAAAAGCCGACCCGTCAAAAGAAATCGCATATCGTCCAGCACGTGTATTGATGCAAGATTTTACTGGTGTACCGGCAGTGGTAGACTTGGCAGCGATGCGTGATGCCATGAAAAATCTCGGTGGTGATCCCAATAAAATTAACCCTCTACAACCTGCTGAACTTGTTATTGATCATTCCGTGCAAGTTGATGAGTACGGTTCAGATAAAGCGATGGATATCAATGCTAGTCTGGAATTCTCACGCAATAAAGAACGCTATAACTTCCTAAAATGGGGTCAAAAAGCTTTTTCTAATTTCAAAGTTGTGCCACCTGACACTGGAATCGTGCACCAAGTCAACTTGGAGTACCTCGCACGTACCGTATTCACTCAAGACAAAGATGGTATAACCCAAGCTTATCCAGATACGTTGGTCGGTACTGATTCTCACACCACGATGATTAATGGTATTGGTGTGCTGGGTTGGGGTGTTGGCGGTATTGAAGCAGAAGCTTCTATGTTAGGCCAACCTATTTCAATGTTAATTCCTAAAGTTGTCGGTTTTGAGCTAACAGGACAACTTGCTGAAGGTGCGACAGCGACAGATTTAGTCCTCACAATTGTTGATATGCTGCGTCAACATGGCGTCGTTGGTAAATTTGTTGAGTTCCATGGCAGCGGTCTGGCAACGCTTCCTCTAGGTGATCGTGCCACTATCGCTAACATGGCACCAGAGTATGGCGCCACTTGCGGTATTTTCCCTATCGACCAAGAAACAATTGATTATCTAGCATTATCAGGTCGTGATAGCGACCAGGTCGCGTTAGTCGAAGCTTATGCAAAAGCCCAAGGAATGTGGCGCGATGATAGTGTGACTGCAGAATATAGCGAGACACTAAGCCTTGATATGAGCACCGTTGTTGCTAGTCTTGCCGGTCCTAAGCGACCTCAAGATCGTGTACCTTTGAGCGATTCAAAGCGCATGTATTTGGATTCTTTTACGGCACTCAGTCAGGAACGTAATGCACAATCAAAAGGCGCCGCTCAAGTCGAATATAAGGGTGAAAACTTTGAATTGAAAGATGGGTCAGTCGTGATAGCTGCGATCACATCATGTACTAATACCTCAAATCCCAGCGTCATGCTGGGTGCGGGCTTGGTGGCCAAGAAGGCCGCTGCACTCGGTGCCAAAGTTAAACCATGGGTGAAAACTTCGTTAGCACCTGGCTCATTGGTGGTGACTGAATATTTAGAAAACGCTGGCTTATTAGCGCCTTTGCAGTCACTCGGTTTCCATGTTGTTGGATATGGTTGCACGACATGCATCGGGAACTCAGGCCCATTACCAGAGCCAGTATCAAAAGCCATTCATGAAAATGATCTCACCGCAGTCTCAGTATTATCGGGCAATCGTAACTTTGAGGGTCGTGTGCACGCAGATGTTCGCATGAATTACTTAGCTTCACCTCCCTTGGTTGTGGCTTATGCCATTGCAGGTCGCATGGATATTGATGTCTATAATGAGCCGCTAACAACAACCGATGATGGTAAAGAGATCTTTCTGAAAGACATCTGGCCAACTCAAAAAGAAGTCACAGACACTGTCAGCCAATTCTTAACGATAGAGCAGTTTACAAAATCTTACTCCGATCTTTTTGCTGGTGATGCAAACTGGGCTAATCTCGATGTTAAGGAAAGTCAATTGTACGGCTGGGATGAGTCCACTTATGTCGCCAATCCACCATACTTTGAGGGTATGACAGCTGAAATTGCTGATGTAACCGATATTCATGGTGCACGTGCGTTAGCTTATCTTGGTGATTCTGTGACCACAGACCATATCTCACCTGCTGGTGCAATTAAACCAGACAGTCCTGCGGGCAAATACTTACAAGAACGTGGCGTTGCCCCTGCGGACTTCAATTCATATGGCTCACGCCGCGGCAACCATCACATCATGATGCGTGGCACCTTCGCTAATATTCGCTTACGCAACAAAATTGCACCAGGCACTGAAGGCGGTGTTACTCGCCATCAACCTAGCGATGTTGAAATGTCTATCTTTGACGCGGCAATGCAATATAAAGATGAAGGTGTAGCAACAATCATCATTGCAGGCAAAGAATATGGTTCAGGTTCATCACGTGATTGGGCAGCCAAAGGACCACGTCTGCAAGGCGTGAAAGCGGTTATCGCAGAAAGCTATGAGCGAATTCATCGCTCTAACTTAGTGGGCATGGGCATTTTACCTTTACAGTTCAAAGATGGTGAAAGTGCTGAATCCTTGGGTCTGACAGGAACAGAATCATTTGATATCACCGGGCTAGAAAACGGTGCAGCAAAAATGGTCACTGTGACAGCGACCTCTAATGATGGCAATAGCAATAGTTTTGAAGCCATTCTCAGAATCGACACGCCACAAGAAGTTGAGTACTACCAAAACGGTGGAATTCTACATTACGTGCTCCGTCAACTCGCATCTTAATTGAGCGCTTGCTAGCCTCACAAAAAGGGCCTGTATGCTGGACATGCAGGCTCTTTTTTATGTATGCATTTTAATAAACAACTTATCATCGGCAGCCTGTTTGTCGTACTCGGCGAAGTGTTTTTCGTCAGTATGGGCATGTTGGTTAAGACCCTTGGACCTGATATGCCCAGCCATCAAATGGTGTTCTATCGCAATTTGCTTGCGGCGATCATTATTTTCCCGATGCTGATGCGTGGCAGTGGTATGCGAGAATTCAAAACTCAACGTATCAATATGCATCTTCTTCGCTCTACCAGCGGTGTATTTGCTATGTTCTGCTTTTTCTATGCCCTAGCTAACATTGAATTAGCAGACGCTATGTTACTGAAACTCACAGGCCCAGTATTTATTCCAATTATTGCGATATTTTGGATAAAAGAACATGTTTCACTGAAAACTGTGTGTGGAATATTAGTCGGTTTCGCTGGGGTCATCGTATTCTTAAATCCAACAGGAGAAATTCAACTTGCTGCCATGGTCGGATTAATTGGTGGAGCCTTAGCGGCCTTTGCTAAGGTAACAATACGCAAAATGTCAGATACTGAACCCACGACGCGGATCATTTTTTACTTCGCTTTATTTGGCGCTTTGATCTCCGCAGTGCCGGCTCTGTCATCGGAATTATATATCCCAAACACCCGTCAATGGGGCTTGTTAATCTTATTGGGCATCGTGGGAACCTGCGGACAATTTTGCTTGACTCAGGCCTATCGACTCGCACCCGCCAGCCAAGTGGGACCTTTCACTTATTCATCTTTATTGTGGGCCAGCTTAGCTGGTTGGTTATTTTGGGCAGAGATCCCCAATACACAAACATTGATTGGGGGCGGCTTAATTATTACTGCAGGTTTAATCTTAATGTACAAAAAAGGCAGCGCTAAAAATTAGCCACTGCCCTATTAAATACTTCTTCATGAGACGGTGTATCACCTCACTCTTAATAAAAAACTACAGACCCTGAATGCCTCCTTGTGTCAATTGAGCAGGATCTAACAGCTTTTTTAACTCTTCTTCAGATAAGTCTGTCAATGCTAGAGCGGATTCAATCACAGTCAAACCTTCTGCATAGGCCTTCTTAGCAACAGCCGCACCCTTTTCGTAACCAATCACACTATTCAAGGCTGTCACTAGGATAGGATTGCGACTCAACGCATCAGTTAATGCATCTTCATTAACAGTAAAACCTGCGATCGCTTTATCTGCCATCAAACGCGCTGAATTTGCCAATAAGTTCACACTTTGCACTAAATTGTAGCCAATCACCGGTAACATAACATTCAGCTGAAAGTTCCCTGCCTGACCACCAATTGTGATAGTGGCATCATTGCCAATTACTTGAGCACACACCATCGCCGTAGCTTCTGGTATCACTGGATTTACCTTACCGGGCATAATGCTACTACCCGGTTGCAAGGCTGGTAGCGCAATTTCACCTAATCCGGCTAAAGGTCCTGAATTCATCCAGCGTAGATCATTAGCTATTTTCATCATACTCACGGCAATCGTTTTCAGTTGGCCACTCATCTCTACAGCTGCATCTTGAGTACTCAGACCCTCGAATTTATCTGGCTTAGAGGAAAATTGGATACCTGTTGATGTACTTAAATGTGTAACGAATTTATCTGCGAAATCCGGATGCGCATTGATTCCTGTACCTACAGCGGTTCCACCTTGAGCAAGCTGTTGCAGGAATTTCAAAGCATGTTTAACACGTGCAGAACCATTTTCTATCTGAGTCGCCCAGGCATTTAATTCCTGAGCAAGCGTCACTGGCATTGCATCCATTAGGTGCGTGCGACCTGTTTTAACGAACTGCTCGACTTGTTTGGCCTTATTACGCAATGTACTGGCTAGATGATCCAATGCTGGCAATAAGTTCTCATGAATACCGATACATGCACTTACGTGAATTGCGGTAGGAATTACATCGTTGGAACTCTGCCCCATGTTTACATGATCATTGGGGTGCACTTCCACTCCTGCATTGCTTGCTAGATGAGAGATCACCTCATTAGCGTTCATGTTGCTGCTAGTCCCCGAGCCCGTTTGAAACACATCCACAGGGAAATGACTATCCACCTCACCATCAGAGACTTGTTGAGCGGCAGCCATAATAGCATTGGCTATATTTTCATCAATTAAGCCCAAATCTATGTTTGCTTTAGCGCAAGCGGCTTTAATTTGACCCAGTGCGCGAATGAATTCACGCGGCATAGTTAGACCACTAATAGGAAAATTATCGATAGCACGTTGGGTTTGAGCCCCATAAAGTGCGTCTTGAGGGACTTGAAGCTCACCCATGCTATCTTTTTCTACTCTAAAATCTTGCTTACTCATTAATTCTCTCTTACTTAATAATAACGTTATCTAAAAAACCTAATATTGAAAGCGCTGTAGTATAATCTTTTGCTGACACGCAATAGAAGAAAAAACCTAGCGAAATGATGGAACTAAATAATTTAACCGCAATTTCACCTGTTGATGGTCGCTATAATAAGGCCACAGCCCCCTTACAACCAATATTTAGTGAATATGGCTTGATCCATAATCGTGTTATTGTAGAGATCACTTGGTTGATCAATCTAGCCAATAGCCCACAACTCAGCGATATACCGACACTATCAAAAGCCGGACTAGCTACTTTACGGCAATTAATTACAGATTTTGATATCACCGCCGCCCAACGTGTAAAAGCTATTGAAACCACGACCAATCACGACGTAAAAGCTATTGAGTATTGGTTAAAAGAGTCTGTTGCAGACCAGTCAGAACTCACAGAACTCTCAGAATTCATTCATTTTGCTTGCACTTCAGAGGATATTAACAATTTATCCTATGCTTTGATGCTCAAACAGGGTCGCATGGTAGTTATACAGCAGTATCAACAAGTAATTTCGCAACTCAGACAATTTGCCCACGAATTAAGTAATGCGCCAATGATGTGTCGCACACATGGACAACCCGCAACACCATCAACTATGGGCAAAGAATTTGCCAATGTCGTGCATCGGCTTGAACGACAATTAGAACAAATGAGCCAAATCAGCATACTCGGCAAACTTAATGGAGCGGTGGGAAACTTTAATGCCCATATGACTGCCTACCCAGATACAGATTGGGAAGCAATTGCTCAAAATACTATTCAAGAATTAGGGTTAGATTACAATCCATACACTACCCAAATTGAACCCCATGACTATATCGCTGAGTTGTGCCACAACATGCAACGTACAAATACCATCCTAGTTGATCTGTGTCGTGATATGTGGAGCTATATCTCTATTAATTACTTCAAACAAAAAGTCATCGCGACAGAAGTTGGCTCCTCTACTATGCCGCATAAAGTCAATCCTATCGACTTTGAAAATTGCGAGGGTAATCTTGGCCTTGCTAATGCACTTCTTAGCCACTTTGCCGACAAGCTACCTATTTCACGCTGGCAACGAGATTTGTCAGACTCTACCGTGTTAAGAAACTTGGGCAGTGCCTTTGGTTACACATTAATTGCATTAAGCGCCCTCCAACGCGGTCTCAATAAAGTGGAATGTAATCAGCAGTACATGCTTGATGATCTCGATAACAACTGGGAAGTTCTAGCAGAACCCATTCAAACGGTTATGCGTCGATACAATATTGAAAAACCGTACGAAAAACTAAAAGAATTAACACGAGGGAAAAAAATTACCCAACAAGATATGAGTCGATTTATTGATACACTGGACGTGCCTGACAATGTTAAAAGTGAACTCAAAACTCTCACACCAAGCACTTATTTAGGTAACGCTGAAAAAAAAGCCAAAAACATCTAGTGACAATATAGAACATATATCAACAATAAATTACACGTTAAAATTTGCTTGAATTAATCGGCTTACTTTATAAATGCTGATGCTTCATGTTTAGCTTATTTAATTTCAATACTTAAAAAATTCAAAGTTTACTAGCAATAAACAGGGTCAAATAATCAAAATTATTAGCACATTTCTCACTCTATGTTCTAAGTTATCAATGGTACTATTAGCAAGTGACAGATATTTTCCTTAGGGGAAGTTGTTATACTTCTTAGGTAACTTCCTGACATCCACCAGTCAATATCACGTTCTCTAGCGATGCTTAAGATTGAAATTGGCAATAAGAATCACATAGCTGTTTTAAAACCGCATGGAAAGCCCAATGTGCAGGACTTCAAAACTGCGACGAATAAAATAGATGCGCATATC
>Ga0181552_10000315_pt1 | contig 36036 bp, 40 predicted proteins | sample 011ome_18_FD_130583 | JGI IMG/M metagenome (GOLD analysis project Ga0181552, IMG submission 130583) | Coastal salt marsh microbial communities from the Groves Creek Marsh, Skidaway Island, Georgia - 011501BT metaG (megahit assembly) | ecosystem: Environmental > Aquatic > Marine > Intertidal...
AATTAACTTATCCAAACGAGAGAATGTAGCAACACACTGCCCAAATGTATAAGCAAAATATCCTACTGCAAGAAAAAATATTAGTCCAATTAGCATTGCCATAATTTAAGCTAACATTTAGATATAAAATTAGCAAGACTATTTAAGTACAATGGAAATTTTCTTTGGTATAAGACATGTAGAATTATCAAATGCGTTTGTATATCTTACAAACATTCCAAATGGTGTTGTTGAATCCACAATCCTATCAAATAGGATACCTGCTCCACTGCTAAGAAGTGTATTCAATTCAACTTCGTCTTCAGGCTTCGGTAATAAGCCATATAATCCTGATAAATTTCCTTTTTTACAAGAGATATTTATAGGTCCACAGTTAGCGGTGTATATTATTTTACTAGGTGTTTCAAATGACATTCTTGTGTCAGCTGAGTAAAGTTTACACTGCGATGTAATCTCTTTGTTATTTGAATCAAATGTTTCGATATGCATTGGAAATACATATTTGCCTGTCACTCTTGAACTACAGGAGGTAACAATAAATAAAGACAGAATGAGTATAGTTATTTTCATTTTAAATATTTAAATAATAGTTCTTCGCTATACTCCCAAAGCTGTTGACTCATCTCATAATCATAAGATTCTTTAGATGATTTTCTTGCTTTACATTTATCAAAATATAAACCTGTTGCCATATCTAAATCATTATTCGATGCTAAATATATAGAAGTTAGTGCCCCTTCGGCAGGTGTTATCCCGAAAAGTTTTATTATTGAGGCTGCAAATTTATATAACAAACTATTATTATCAGCAAATTGAGTATTTACTAAACCAGGATGAAGGCAGTTAAATGTTGCCTTAGTATTTTTAAATATCTCATCAAGTTTATATGTTAAATAAATATTTGCTAATTTGCTTCTTTTATATGCATGCCATCCATAATATGCGCGTTTGTTTTGTAAGTCATCAAGTCTTAAAGTTATACCACGATGAGCTTCAGAGCTAACGTTAACTACCTTTAATGATTCATATGATTCTGCAAATAACTTTGATAGCACAAAATAGCTCATATGATTTAATGCAAAGGTTTTTTCCAAACCTTCATTTGTAATAGTTTTGTTCATGAATATAGCACCAGCATTATTTATCAAAACATCGATTTTTGGATATTTTTTTGATACTAGTTTGTGAAATTCAAGGTGTGATCTTATAAGAGAAAGGTCATAACTAAATGTGTTACAGTTTATTTGATAACGCGATTCTAAACTTTTTTTTACATGATTCAATTTATCAGAGTTTCTAGAAACAAGAATTAAATCAAAGTTCTTTTTTGCTAAACCTTTTGCGGTCTCCAAACCAATGCCGGTAGAGGCTCCTGTGACTATTGCAATGGGCATTATTTATCAGCTTGATTAATTATATAATTGAATATATTTGAAAGGTTATTATGTTTTTCTGGAAATAATTTGTTCAAATACTTGTCTGCTGTATATTTATATTCATTACATAATAATAATGCTTCTTCCTTAGTCATATAATTAAGTATATTTATGTTATCTTCGTCTTGATCTTGATCAATTATATCATCAACGATTTGAAAGCATTTCCCAAGGAGGTTTCCATATTTTCTTGCATTGTTTACATTAGCTTTTTCACCCGAAGCGATATATGGCGCAGCTATACAAAATTCAAATAGCTTTGCAGTTTTCAATTCATGTATATGTAGGATTTTATCTAGGCTTAGCTTTTTTGACTCTAAAGCAATATCAATAGATTGGCCTCCTGCAAGGCCGTTTGCTCCGGATACTCTTGATATTTCATAACAAACAGATGAATTATATTTTTTTGACAGCAACTCGAACGCTAATGTTAATAAACCGTTACCTGATAATATTGCTTGTGCTTCGTCAAATTTTTTATGAGTTGCTAGCTTTCCTCTCCTATAGTCATCATCATCCATACTTGGTAGATCATCATGTACTAATGAATAACAATGAATAAGTTCGGTAGCTAAAGCCATATTTAAATAAAAATTTTTTTTAAGACCAATTAATTTAGCAACCTCAGAAAGTAATATTGGTCTCAGTCTTTTCCCACCATTACTAAGGCTGTACCACATAGCAACTTGAAGTATATTTGAGGTGCTGTATTTTTTAAAAAATACTCTCAGGTCAACATTAAATAGTTTTCTTTGATTAGATATGTATTGTTCTATATTCATTAATTAGTCTATTATGACAGAAAGCTTGAATGATATGAAAAGTAAAAAATATTTATATGCTGTATTGGTAATAACTCTGATAATTATTGCTTACTACTATAATTCATCCTTTGAGTCTTTGATTGTACAAAATATTGTTCTTTTAGAAGTTTACTACTCCACGAATCCAAACCTTTTTACAATTATATATTTTTTCACATATATATTATTTACAAGTCTATCATTACCGGTAGCATTATTTTTAGGCTTATTATCTGGTTTTATTTTTGAGCTGCATGTAGCTATTATAATAGTTTCTTTTGCTTCTACTTTAGGAGCAACATCAGCGATGTTGGTGTCTAGGTATTTTATTAGAGACTATATTCAAAAAAAATTTGTAAAACAAAGTATGGTTGTAAATAAAGAGCTGTCAAGATATGGATCATACTATCTTTTTGCACTTAGGATGTCGCCTATATTTCCTTTCTTTGTAATTAATGTCGTCTTCGGACTCACAAACATCAAGATATTCAGTTTCTATCTTATAAGTCAGCTAGGAATGCTCCCTGCAACCTATGTAATAATATCAATTGGTTCTGAGTTAAATAAAACAATGATACATGGTGCTTCTTTAGGCATAGAGCTTATTATTTACCTAACGATACTCGGAGTATTACCTCTAATTTTCAAAAAGTATACTAAAAGTAACTTACATGGTCATGAATAAAATCTGCGCTTGAATCTTTTTCAGATAATTTATACTTGACTGAAGGCCACTTTATGTTAATTTTTGGATCATCATATCTTATAGAAAGCTCATGTTTAGGAGAATAGTAATTATTTACTTTGTAAATTATTGTAGCATTTTCACTCAATACCAAGAAAGCATGACCAAATCCCTCTGGAATAAATAGTTGGTTATGGTCTGCGGCTGATAGCTTCTCTCCAACCCATTCACAATATGTATCAGAGTCTTTCCTTAGGTCGACCGCAACATCATAAATTTCCCCATTAACTACTCTTATTAGTTTAGCTTGAGCCATGGGATTTATCTGGAAATGAATGCCTCTTAAAGTTCCGAACTCTGAAAAAGACTGGTTATCTTGGACTGGCATAAATGATTGACCTATTAACGAGGAGAATTCTTTTTCATTAAAGCTCTCATAAAAATAACCTCTGGAGTCAGAGTGAATATCTGGTTTTATTAAAAACACATCTTCTATTGAAGTTGATTTTATTTTCATTTTCGAGCTAACTAATGAGATGTAACAAATATTTTCCGTAATCACTTTTTATATATTTTTGTGCGAGTTGTCCCAATTTTTCACTTGAAATATAACCTTTTTTAAATGCTATTTCTTCTGGGCAGGCAATTTTTAATCCTTGTCTTTTTTCTATGGTGTAAACAAAATTACTTGCATCCAAATAAGATTGGTTCGTCCCTGCATCTATCCATGCATAACCTCTTCCTAAAATTTCGCTATACAAATTACCGAGTTTCATATATTCAATATTGACATCAGTTATTTCAAGTTCACCTCTACTTGATGGCTTTATTTTCTTTGATATCTCTGAGGCATTTTCATCATAAAAATACAGACCGGTAACTGCTAGATTTGATTTAGGATTAGCAGGCTTCTCTTCAAGGCTTATCACTTTTCTATCATCTGCAAGTTCACAAATGCCATATCTCTCCGGGTCACTTACTGTGTATGAAAATAATGTATTACTAGATAACTTTGATGCATTTAATAGTTTTTCGCTAAAGCCATTACCATAGAAGATATTATCAGCTAGCATAAGTGCACAGGGTGAGTTTTTAATATGCTTTTCTCCAATTATTAAAGCTTGAGCTATCCCTTCTGATTTAGGTTGAATTTCATATGTAAGAGAGATACCCCAGTCGCTACCATTCCCCAGGAGTTTTTTAAACACGTCATGATCACTTGGAGTTGTGATAATTAGTATCTCTGTAATATCTGCAAGCATAAGGGTACAGATAGGATAATAAATCATTGGTTTGTCATATACGGGTAATAAACATTTTGTTGATGCTAGCGTAAGTGGATATAATCGAGTACCACTGCCGCCAGCAAGAATAATTCCTTTTCTATTCATAACTTCTTTTCTATATACTTGTTTGCGTAATCTTGCCATGTTGGGATTTTTAAAGATAGAAATTTTTCTAACTTTGAACAATCTAATACAGAATTGTTAGGTCTTTTTGTAATAGAATTAAACTCATCTGACGTACACTTTTTGATTTTCAAGCTATCAATTTCTGTTTTTTTATAGACACAATACTTCTGTATTATGTAGCTTGCAAAATCATACCAAGATGTTACCCCGCTTGCAGACAAATGATAAAGACCAAATGATTTGTGTCTATCTATTTCAGGCAGCTTACTATACTTTTTCAAAATACGCTCTGTAAGAGACGATATTAAATCCACATGTGTTGGTGAACCAGTTTTATCTGAAACAATTTTACTCTGTATACCGTCTATATATCTTTGTAAGATTTTATTTGGAAAATTTTCTGAGTCATTGTCATATACCCAAGATAGTCTTAAAATATAATGTCGATTATAAGTATCTTTAATAACTTGCTCTCCCATATATTTACTTTTTCCATAATTATTAATAGGGTTCACATGACTCAACTCATTATAAGCGGTAACTGCTTTACCATCGAAAACATAATCCGTTGAGTAGTGTATTAAAAGAACATGTGTATCTTTTACGATCGTACATATGTTATTCACTCCTAATGAATTGACTTTAACAGCATCAGACATTTTTTTTTCTGCAGAGTCAACTTTTGTAAATGCTGCTGCATTGATAATGACATCAGGTGAATATTCTTTGATACAAACTCTAACATCATCTAAGTTTGTAATGTCACACTTTTGTCTATCAAGGCCTTTAACATTAAATGACTGCCTTAAATTTCTACAAATTGCCTTGCCTATTTGCCCACCACTGCCAAATACTAATATTTTAATAATGTTTCTTTACCCAATTTTTGAAATCATATTCTGAAACTATATCATCTAACCATTTGTTATTTTCAGAATACCATTGTAATGTTCTATCAATACCTTGCTCGAAGTTGATTTTAGGTTCCCATGATAAATCTTTTTTAGCTTTGGATGAATTAATCGCATACCTAGTATCATGACCCGGTCTGTCTTTGACATATTCAATATAATCATCAGAAGTCGAGTCTGGTTTCAGTTTAGTGATAATTTTCTCAACACATGTTTTATTCTGAATTTCGTTATTACCACCAAAGTTATAGATATTTCCGGCTTTACCTTTTTCGAGAGCACTTAATATTCCTTCACAATGATCCTCTACATATATCCAATCTCTAATTTGTTTTCCTGAACCATAAATTGGTATTTTTTCATTGTTACATAATCGATAGATTGTAAGTGGTATAAGTTTTTCAGGATGTTGATATGGACCATAGTTGTTTGTGCATCTTGTTATTAAAACCGGAAAGTTATGAGTTTTATAATAAGACATGCACAGTAAATCTGCGGAGGCCTTTGATGCGCTATATGGATTAGTTGGTTTCAAAATAGACAGTTCTGTAAATGCATCTTCTTCTGAATTAAGAGAGCCATAAACTTCGTCCGTAGATATTTGAATAAATTTAAAATTAGGTTTGAGAGTTGAGTTATGCTTCATATTCTTGCAAATATTCAAAAGGTTATGCGTTCCAGCAATATTAGTTGAAATAAAGTTAGTATCATCATGAATAGATCTATCAACATGAGATTCAGCTGCAAAGTTTAATACGGCATCAAAGTCAGAACTCGTAATTACTTTTTCTATAGAGTTATTTCTAATATCTTCTTCTACGAAATTATAAGCTGCATTGTTTGCAAAAACTTCATGATTCCGAATTGAACCTGCATAACTTAGATTATCTATCGATGTAACACGATAACCTCTAGATAATGCTAGCTTTACAAAGTTTGTAGCAATGAACCCATTGCCTCCTGTCACCAATATATTCACAAGTGTATTCTAACTTAGTTTGAAGTATTTATCATAAAATAAAAAATGAGAAGACTTTGAATCAAGATTTTATATATTAAAATTTTAATATAAAAAACATTTTAATATATAATATATAGCTATGTGGAAAGATTTAACACTATCGTTTAAAGGATTTCCGGTGTTAATTTTTTATGGATTTATAATTCTTAATTTCATCTCTTCAGACTTGAGAAATATTTTTTTTTTAATCTTACTTTTATTAGTAATAATTAATACAAGCAATTTAGAATTTTCCGTTAGTAAAGAAGAGATGTATTTTTTATCTATTTATGTCTTTTTCTTTGCAATTATATTAATTTTTTATTTTTATCATAAGTCACCTGTTAGTGAAATTGATAATTACTCAAGATTTTTATTTGTGCTACCGCTGTATTTTTTATTTAGAAGTGTTGCTGTTGATGCAGACAGCTTCATCAATGTTCTCGGCATAACTGCATTTTCAACATTTGTTTTATCTTTATATCTCTATTTTTTTAATAATCCAAATCTTGACCGCATTGGTGGGTTAACCAGCGTATCAATAACATATGGTAATATGATTATGACTATAGCTATCTATCTAATAATTACAATGTTTGAAAACTTAAATCAAAATAGAAGATTATTAGTTATGTTTGCGCTTGCGTGTTCGATATTTAGCTGGTCTCTAACCATGACAAAAGGCTCCTTGATTGGTTTGGGATTTGTCTTAGCTTATATTTTACTATCAAAATCATTTTATTTTAATAAAATTTATGCCGGAGCAACCTTAGTGATTTTTATACTTATATTATCTTTTTCTCCTATTCATCAGACACTTGATAGGTTTTATAATGATATTAAATATATCCAACAACAAGAATTAACTGAGGTTCACAAGAATCCTAAAATATCATTTTCTACGAAAGAAAGAATATTTCTTCTAGTGAAAGCAAAAGAGATGATTCTGGAGCAGCCTTTTACTGGCGTGGGATATCAAAATTTTCATAAACGTATTGTAGAAGAGACTTATAAAAATAATCGGAGGTATGGGATAGCACAACATGATCATGCGCACAATGATTTCATAGACTTATGGGCCAAGATTGGTATTTTTGGATTTCTCGCGTTGGGATTATTTTATATTGTAAATCTAAGATTTTTTTTAAAAGCTCTAGAGCATAGTAGTAATAATTATTTTGCGAAAATTGGTGTGGTCACGCTTTTGTCACAACTAGGATTTATGCTTACGCAGAGTCAGTTATCTCATCACCAACCTACCTTATTTTTTCTTGTTATTCTGATTGTGGTAGCTAGTCAAACACTAAAAAGCAACAAACAATCATTATAAATCTTTGTTAATTATCTCAACAATTTTCTCTAACGTTTCATCTGCCACTTCAGGAAAATTTGGTAAACACACATGATTATTCCCAAATTCTCTGGAATTAGAAGCATCGAAATTATCATATTCTTGAAATAGTTTGTGGTCTGATAATGGTGTAGCGTAAACTTTACCTGTTAGTTGTATTTTCTTATTTTTACAAAAGTCCTCAAATTTCTTTCTAGAATCTAAGTCTTCGAGTAACCAAACAGACTTATAATAAGATTGAACATTTTCTTCGTCTACTTTCTGGGGTTTTAACATATCATGGTTAATATTTTCACGATAGAAACTATCTATATATTTTCTCCGATTGTACCTTTGAACGTAGTCATGAGTATATGTAATATAGGCAAGTGCGGCAGGAAATTCTGATAGCTTTCCATTACTGCCTCGAAATATAGTTTCTCCTTCAGAAAGACCAAAATATTTTGACTTTTTAATAGCAAATGTTGATTCTTCATTTTGTTTAAAATTCATAACAAGGCCACCCTCGCCACCAGCCAGAACTTTTGTTAGATGCAAACTTAAAACTAGTGCATCAGAGTTACAGCCAACATATGCATCTCTAAATCTTGCGCCAAAGGCTTGCGCACTGTCATAAATTAAAGCAATTTTTTTACTTTTGCAAAATTCATGTATTTTATAAGAATCATCACTTTCAAAACCATTAATAGAGACAATCACAGCCGCCTTAGGTGCGTCACCAATTTTTTCTAGGGCTTCGTATTTGCTCGCAAATGAATCATAGCAAGCGCAGCTTAAATCTTTTTGAATATCAAAAAACTTTGGCCTTAGCCCGGCTGTTAAGGCTGCTTGCCCTGTAGCAGCAAAAGTGTTTGCCTGAATAAGTACCGATGAATCTTTGGGGATATTACACAATAGATTAAAAAGACCATTTGTCGCACTACTAACTGCCATGCATGATGAGGCTTGATAAAGATCAGACATCTTTTCTTCAAGTTTCCTGCAATATGTATGGTCTGTTAGAAAACCCTCTTTTATTATTTGGTCACAAGATTTAAAAAATTCTGACTCTGCTTCTTTCGACAATTTATAATCAAAGATTCTATTTATCATTTATTTTCTCTATTTCTTTAAAATACTCTTCAGGAGTTCCGTAAAAATTGTGCTCTGTTTTTGAAACTAATCTATATTTTACACTATGCCCTTCTTTAATTAAAACATTGTACATTGGAGCTATATAGCACTCCGCATTATATTTTTTAAACTTTTCTGCTTTGTAAATTTGCTCGTATGCGGTTCTATATAAATTTACTGATTCAAACTGATAAAAACCATTGCTACATAAGTTCGATATTCTATCTTTCTCAGTAACTCTTATCACATTCATTTCATTATCACCAGACTCTATGAATGACCATTGATTTCCGTCTGATTCAAATACGTCAATTCTACTAGAATAGTTAGTATAACTGCTGTCTAAGCTATAATTGATTGCAGTATCAACGTTATGGACAGAAAATCCATCACTGCCACTCAAAGCTAATTCATCCAACATCATCATGACGGTATGAGCTTGACCATGAGATTCCTTCGTTAGCTCTAAAATATTTACATGCTGGTACTGTCTTTGATTTAAATAGTCTTTAGCTAGAGGGTGTAAACTTTTATTAATTCCCAGTGTCACTGAGAACTTTTTATTTAAGAAAGGTTTGAGTACCGAGTCTATTACAAGTTCTGTCCAATCTCTTGATATTGGCAGAAACATCTTGTCACAGAAGATACCTTTACTTTTGAACCGACTAGACTTTCCCAGAGCTGGTAGTAATATTTGGTATGATTTCCCCATGTTCTAAAAAATCTAAACCTCTTTGAATTAAATATTTCTTTCGCTTTATGCCAATGTGTAATGGAATCATAGATATAAATAAAAGACCAATACCTATCAAGACATCATCGATACTATATCCTAATTTTTTAACATATGTAACAAATGACCTTTGGCTTTGAAGTTTATACAGGCCGCCTCGATAATCGCTTAAATTAAAATCCTCGTCTAATATACTGTCTAGTCTTACGTTATCATGATTACTTAAAGCCATTATAAAGTCATAACCTCCAATAATACTGTGTCCTAATTTACAGATATCATAGAATAATAATCCAGAATTTGTTTCTAGGCTCCCTCGAGGATCAATGAAATATATTTTATCTTTAAAAGGTTCATACAAAATATTACTGAAACAAAAATCACCGTGCCAATAAATCATTCCTCTAAGAGATTTATTTTTCATAAATATATCTTTTATAAGGTCTAGCTTATTGTGGAGATAGTCTAGGCTAACTGCCTTTGCTTCTAATATTTCAATATCCTCTTGTTTGTATGAATCAAGGCGATCAATAGTCTTATCAAAAAATAACTTATCAATCATGTCTGCATTAACTTTAATATTTCTATCAGAGTTGTGCTCAGAAGAATTACTATCGATATACCTATATATAGTCTTTAAACATTTCTGTATAAACTCATCATTTTGATAACCAAAGACAAATACATCTGATAAAGCAACAGAATTTATATAATCCATTTCGTAACTTGCATCAATATCATTTTCAACAAGATTGTAGACACTGGGAATATTATCCTTTAAGAAATCAGGTGTTTGTAAATACCACATATATTCGGATTTAATTTTATCTTTTTTACTAGAACGCTTGATAATTCTATTATCATGTTTGCTAACATTATTAAAACTTCTAGACATGAAGTCCTTAGAGCGAGAGTCTGTAAACTCAGAAAAGTTTATCGTACTAAGGTAAGATTCTCCAATTGAGTGACACAGCTCTCTAGTATTATACTCTTTCTCCATAAAGTCCCAGAATGATTTATATTTCGACACACATGTCATAAAATCAGCTGGCTGATTATATTTTATGAGGCCAAGATGATATCCGTGTTCTGTATTAGGGTAATGGCTGGAAGTCTTACTAATATTTGAGGCAGTAATACTGCAGTTCCCCTCTGTGTGACTAAATTTTTTTAAGTCATTTGATCTTATTAGGATATCGCCATGATAAATTATCAAGTTTTTAAAGTTGCCTAGATTAAAGGATTCAAATTCATCTTTTATAATTTGCATTAGAGAGTCTTTAGAGTTTACGTATAGATACTCAATGTCTATTTTATTTGATATGACTTTATATTCTTTGCCCCATTCTTTATTTGGGAACAAAACATAAAGTTTTTCAAGGTTAGCATTATTAATTAAACTTTCTATTTGCCAATCTATAATTCTTTTTCCCTTATAAGGTAAAAAAGAAATTGGCACACTGCCAAAAACTCTCTCAAGGTCCTTTGAAACAATTCTTCCTGTAGTTAAGACTCCAATATTTTTTGACATATTTCGTCCCAATTATTTTTACATTCTAATGCGAGATCATCTATGTAAACATTTGCATACGGTTTACCAAAATAAATTTCATCATACGGAACATCATTATCTTCTAGCCATTTAATTGTAATTGCTGCTATATCAGCAGTAACTAGACCTACATTTCCATTATGAGTTCTCATTCTTCTTGCTGTATAAATAATAATATGGTGCCCAGCTTTTTTGAATTTTTTTATCGCATCTATTGCCTCAGGATATGGCTTATTATCTGAATATGACTCTGAATCTGTTTTTAACTTGCAAATAGTACCATCTAAATCTATACATATTCTCATTTCTTCATTCCTACATCTTTGTATTTGTCCTTATCTTTATGTTCAGCATCCAAGCGTGTTTGGAGATGCTCCTTTATATATTTAGAACGATATTCAATTTCTTTGTCGTAAATTTCCTGATCAGCAATGAAATTATCAGGCATATATTGAACTACTGCACTCATCCTGTCATCGCCTCTTAAATTGTTCGCACTTGCATGAACTAGGAAGGTTGAAAAACATAAAAGATCCCCGGCTTTGAGTTTTAAGCACTTCAACTTACATCCTCTCTTTTCTAAACTATCTAAATCTTCTACTCTCACCCTTCTTTTGTGTCTGCCATTGCCATCATAGATATCCTCATGTTCAAGTTCACCAAAATTATGAGAATTTTCAAAAATACATAATCCGCCATTCATTTCATCCTCATCAACTAAGGGAATATATACTTGAATCCACTCTTTTTTTACTCTCTCCAAAGAGGCGCCAGCAGCAAAGGTGTTTCTATTAAATATCTCTTGATGGAATTCCACATCACGGCCTACCCATCTAGGTTTATTATTGACCAGAAGATGGTTACAAATAGTATTTGTCCCAGCAAGATTGTTCGCCAATTCATTAATATCTTTGAGCTTTATAAGTTTAGTTATGCGTTCGTCAGAAATAAGATTGCCCCAACCTCTTGCAAGGGGTGTGGAAGAAAATTGTTCGAAAACTACAGGTGTAGATGATTTAATAAGCGCTTGTATTTGAGCGCATGCCTCAGAATCAATAAAAGAATTTTTTATTACATACCCATTTTTTTCAAAGACATTCATAATATTTTTATTGCTTGATGGCGATACGAACTATGGATAAAGCTAAGCCAAAAAATAATCCAAAGCCTGCAGCAAAGAAAAGCCTTTTTGATAAAGAATTTGATGTGTGATATGGGTCAGCGAACTCAACTAAGAAAACATCCGCTCCGGAATATTCTTTCCAAAAAATATAATTTCTGTACTCACTTATGCTAGTAAAATCATATTTTTGAATTACTTGATCTCTTACTTTATTATCATAATCAGATATCCAATTATTTTTTTCTTTATAAAATTTTGCATAACCTATTTGAGTATCATCTACTACCTTTTGAGCAAAATTCTTTACCAACTCCTCATCATTTGTTCTTGCACTAACTCTGTAGGTCACAGATATGTTGTCAGATGAAGCAATAACTGTAAAATCATGGGTATTATATTTCATTTCTTTCCTTAAGGATTCGCTGTAAGTGTTCAATAAGTGCTTGATATAATCCACAGATTCCCCATCGTATATTCCGTTGTTGTCATGAATTCGTGCATCTAGTACTGTTACGCCATTTTTATCATACGTAACTAAACCAACAACTATTGATATCAATATAAAAAAGAATATCGACTTAAATGATAAGAGCAGTCTCTTTATAAAATCTAGCAAATCTATTTCTGATGAATTCATGAAGTTTTATCCAGTAACTTATTAGTATATCCTATATAATATCTCAAAACTATAAAGTATTATCCACAAGGAAAACGCGATGCCAACACTTGGAAAATCACTTACTAACTTGAAACATCTATGGTGTTTCATTTCCGGGAAACGCAAGAAGCAATTTATTTTTCTAATAATGTTATCGCTATTATCGGCTCTAGCAGAAATTGTAACTATAGGATTAGTTATACCTTTTCTAGCAGTGTTAACAAACCCTAACGTTATTTTTGAATTTGAATTAATTGTAAGCTTGATCCGTTTTCTTAGTATTAGTGTAGAGAGTTTTAATGTTTTAAATATGTCAATTTTTTTTGCTGCAGCTGCGTTTATCTCAGGAGCTATAAGAGTTCTTATGATTTACACGACAGTTAAGTATTCATTTGCGACAGGGTCAGATTTAGCATATAGAATGTATAAAAAGGTACTTCATCAAGAATATAAGATACATCTCAATAGAAACAGCAGCCAGCTAGTAGATGTTATCTTTCAAAAAATAAATTTAGTCATTCAAAATGTTCTTGTTACTTCCATCACGCTCATAAGCAACATAATGATTATAATAATAATATTTTTATTCTTACTTTTAGTTAAACCAAAGATAGTGATTGGAACTTTAGCATTACTTGGATTGGCATATACACTGCTAATCAAGCTTACGAAGAATAGAATCTTTGCTAATAGTAAGTTAATAGCAGAGAATTCTAATAGTGTCATAAAAAATATTCAGGAAGGAGTTGCTGGAATCAAAGAAATACTTCTCTCAAATTCACAAAATTATTTCTCAAAAAAATTTAGAAGAACTGAATCCTCTTTAAGAAGTGCTCAAGCCGATAATTCATTTATAGCCTTTAGTCCGAGATATATCATGGAGACTGTTGGTATCGTTATAATTGTTATACTTGCATATATTATTCATGATAATGGAAGCCTTGGCTCTGAAATCACGCTGCTGGGTATGTTGGCATTGACGGCACAGAGGTTATTGCCGCTTGTGAATCAAGCTTATTACTCTTACACAACTATAAAAGGTGAACAAGTCTCGCTCGAAGATGTGTTAAATCTTTTATCTAAACATGAGAAAAAAGAATCATTTATAGAAAAAGAGATTATCTTCAATAAAAGTATCACACTATCAAATATTAGCTTTTCCTATAATCCATATAAAACGACACTTGATTCTATCAATCTTGAAATTCCGAAAGGATCAAAAGTGGGTTTAGTTGGAGAAACTGCTTCTGGTAAGAGCACCCTTGCAGATCTCATTTCTTCTTTATTATTTCCTTGCAAAGGAGAAATACTTGTAGACGGAGTACCTTTGAATCAATCAAACCAAAAATCATGGCAAAGTAATATTAGCTATGTCTCACAGAACATCTTTCTTAATGATAATACAATTAAAGAGAATATAGCTTTCGGTGAGAAACTTAACACAATAGATATAAACAAGGTGATAAAAGTTAGTCACATGTGTCAACTTCAAGATTCGATAGAGAGTTTGCCAGAACAATATAATACAGTAATTGGAGAGAAAGGACTTAAGTTATCAGGAGGACAAAGACAAAGATTAGCAATAGCTCGCGCACTATATAGAAATTGTTCCATACTAATCTTAGATGAGGCAACAAGTGCTCTTGATTCAACTACGGAGTCGGCTGTTATGGAGTCAATAATGAATCTAGACAAATCAATAACAATGTTTATAATTGCACACCGTACCTCTACTCTAAAAGATTGTGATAGTATAGTGGAACTAAAAAAAGGAAAGATAATTTATCAAGGTACTTACGAAGATTATATAAAGGGGTGAACATCTAATGGAAATAACAAAAGAATACCTGATCAATTTTGAAAAAAGAGTAAAAGAGGTTTATGAGGAGGGTAAAATAAGAGCCCCAGTTCACTTATCAGGTAATAATGAAGATATACTGATAGATATTTTTAAAAATGTTGGCAAAGACGATTGGGTATTTTCAAGTTGGAGAAATCATTATCATGCGTTATTGCATGGCTTAGATTCAGAAGAGCTATTTAAAAAAATAGTGGATGGCAGGAGTATGTCAATAAATTCGCATGAGAGAAAATTTTACTCTTCATCGATTGTTGGAGGAATAATTCCCATTGCGCTTGGCACTGCAATGTCTTTAAAAAGAAATAAGCAAAAAAGTAAAGTATGGTGTTTTATTGGCGATATGACTTTTGAAACTGGTACATTTCATGAATGTTATAAATATGCACAAAACTTTGAGTTGCCCCTAAAATTTGTAGTTGAAGATAATAACATGAGTACAAATACTCCAACGGATGAAGCATGGAACAAAAAAAGTGATGTTCCAGATAATGTAATATATTATAGATATGAGAGGGAGTATCCTCATCATGGAACTGGTTCTTGGGTATTGTTCTAATGAAATATAAAGATGAACTTGTTCGTGCTATGAACTACCTTGCAACTAACCAGAAAACAATATTTATTGGGCAATCTGTCTCTTATTCTGGAAATGCTATATTTAATACCCTCTCAGAGATTTCAAATGACAGAAAGATAGAAACACCTGTATTTGAGGATGTTCAAATGGGAATGTCACTTGGCATGGCCCTTAATGGCTTTATACCCATCACTTGTTATCCGAGATTTGATTTTTTAATTTGCGCCTTAAACCAAATGATTAATCATATAGATAAAATTGGTTACATGTCAGAAGGAAAAATGCAACCACGAATAATTATTAGGACATCTATTGGTCCTAAAGAGCCTCTTGATGGAGGGCCTCAACATACTGCGGATTATACCAAGGCAATTAGAGAGATGGTCACGGAAATAGATGTTATTTCATTGATTGAGCCAGAAGAGATATTCCCGGCATATCAAGAAGCTTTGGAAAGTCTAACTCCAAAAACAACACTCATTATTGAGAATGGTGCATTTTATAATGACAAATGAGATCCCTCTTTCAGTCATCAAAAAAATCTATAGAAAAATTAAACTTATCCGTATTTCTGAGGAGAAAATCATTGAGGAGTATCATAAAAATGAAATGAAAACCCCTATGCATATGTCTTATGGACAAGAGGCAATCACAGCATCAGTGGCGTCTATTTTTAAAAACAACTATGTAGTTGGCTCCTATCGATCTCATGCATCATTTTTATCTCATACTGAAAAAATAAAAACATTCTTTTCTGAGCTTTACGGGAGAATAGATGGTACCTGTAAGGGGAAAAGCGGCTCTATGCACCTTTCCGATATAGATTCTGGTTTTTTATGTTCCAGTGCTATTGTGTCCTCAGGTTTTCCCATGGCCATAGGTCATGCATACAGCCAAAAAGTTATGAAGTCTAATAATTTAACTACCATTTATTTTGGAGATGGTGCTGTCGAAGAAGGTACATTTTGGGAAACAATTAACTTTGCTTCTTTAAAAAGCCTAAAAATGTTATTTGTGTGTGAAGATAATGATTATGCTGTAACTACTCGTAAAGCAAATAGATGGGGCTTTAAGTCAATGAAGTCTTTCATAAATAACTTTAATATATTATACCTAAATGATAATAGTAATGATTCTATAAAATTTTACAAAAAACTTATCGCTGCAAAAAAACACCTTAATGCCAATAAAGGTCCAGTCTTTATGCATGTTAAGTGTCTTCGTTACTTACAGCACTGCGGAATTAATTCAGATATTTCAGCTGCATATAGAAATCCAAATGATATTCTTGAGGTGCAACAAAATGACACTCTAGATAAATTGTGTAAATACATCAAGAAAAATAAATTGAATTTCAATACAAATAAAGTTGATCAAGAAATTAAGATAGAGATTCAAGAAGCAATTGAGTTTGCAAAATCATCACCATACCCCTCAAAAAAAGACTTATTAGAGAGCGTATACTATGAGTAAAGATATTAGTTATGCTAATGCTTTAAATCTTGCCCTTCACCATGAAATGAAATCAGATAAGCATGTCGTATTCTATGGCATAGGAATCTTTGATGAAATTACAGCACTAGGAACATCAAATGGTCTTTTAGAGAAGTATGGTAGTTTAAGGTGTTTTGAGACTCCATTATCAGAAGACTCGATGACCGGACTATCATTAGGAGCGGCACTCGCAGGCCTAAAGCCAGTCCAGCTACACATCAGAGCAGATTTCCTTATGTTAGCAATGAATCAAATTGTAAATATGATTTCATCATTTCAATACAGTACAAAAAAGAAAACACCTCTACCAATTGTCATTAGGGTTTTGATTGGACGAGGATGGGGACAAGGTTTTCAACACAGTAAATCATTATTTTCGTACTTCACTCATTTGCCAGGGCTTGAAGTAGTAGCGCCTGTTTCACCCAATCAGGCATATCATCTACTTAGAAAAAGTATCCAGAGTAAGAACCCTACAATATTTTTTGAACATAGATGGTTATATTCCGGGATGGGTCAAATTTCTAAAGAAAATAAATATAACATTGGTAAGTCCATCATAGAAAAAAAGGGGGGTGATATAACTATTATTGCTATTTCATGGATGGTAGTTGAAGCACGTCAGGCTGCAGAAATATTAAAAAAACATCACAATATATCTGTAGAGATTATTAATCCTTTAACTTTGAGACCAATTGATTATAGTATAATTTACAAATCTGTGAAAAAAACATCTAAAATAATTATTGCAGACTGTGATTGGTTGAATTCTGGATTATCTGCAGAAATATCCTCCTCAATAACAGAGAATTGTTTCAAAGACTTAACATCCCCCCCTGTGAGAATAGGTAATGCGGACTCGCCATGCCCAACTGTTCGTAAACTGGAAACTGAGTTCTATCCAAACTCTAAAAATATAGTAAGAGCTGTGGAGAGAATGTTTAACAAAAAACATGCTGACTTAACGAATTATAACTTTTATTCACATGAGGAGAAGTTCAGAGGTCCGTTTTAATGATTGATTACAAAGTTAAAGATAAAATTGCGCTTATAACAGGGGGTTCTCATGGTATAGGACTTGAAATTGCTATGCAACTAGCAAATCAGGGAGCTAGCATAGCTATATGTTCAAGGACTGAAGAAAGATTAAAAAGTGCAGAGAAGCTTTTTAAAAAAACTAATGCTAATTATCTAATAATCCAAGCTGATGCTTTAAATTCTCTAGAATGTAAAAATGTAGTTAAAGTTGTTTTAAAAAAGTGGAAAAAAATAGATATACTCATTAACAATGTAGGTGGTGGAGGTTCATGGGGAAATGAAGATATTCTAAAAACAGACTTTTCAGTATGGAGAGATGTAATTGAGAAAAATTTATTCTCTGCATCACTATTCACAAATGATGTTCTATCTAGCATGATTAGAAATAAGTGGGGGAGAATTATTACAATAACATCAATTATTGGAAAAGAGTCATTACCAGGATCAAGACCGTGGTTTAACATAGCTAAGGCGGGGCAAACTGCTTTAATGAAATCTCTTTCAAAAAATAAAAAATATGTTAGAAAAGGTATTACATTTAATAGTATAGCGCCTGGCGGTATATTGATTCCTGATACTGGATTTGATGATATGAAAAAAAATCATCCAAGAGAATATAAGTCTATGATTGATAGAGATTATCCTCTTGGTAGACAAGGTACTCCTGAAGAAGTAGCCAATCTAGTTTTATTTTTATGCTCAGAGCTTTCTGACTTAATAAATGGTAGCCAGTTTGTCATAGATGGCGGACAATCTAATTCTTATTAGAGCAAGATATTTATATGAACAGAGATCATTTATCTATAGCTTTAATGACGCCGATAAATAATCCCTCTAAGCAACAAATAAATAATCTAGTAGCAACATACGAATCTCTAAATGATGTGATTGATTGTTTTTACGTTGGAATTAGTAGCCGCTCGACAAATATAGAACTCCTAAAAGATGCACTTAAAGACTTTAATTGTAAAATTAATGTTGAAGATGATGAGGGTCCTGACGATGCTCTGTTGAAATTAACGAAAATTATTAAGGAAGACTTTGTGTGGCTAGTAACGTGTGGAGAAATTATAAAGATTAAAGATACAGAATTTCTGAAACAGGTTGATAAAGAATCAATTATTTTTGGTGATACTACATTTATTAATGAAGATGGCACTTTCTCAAAAATGCATCCTAAAAAGTTTAATAGATTTTATAAGTATAAGATTCCTATTTTAAATTTGAGTTCATGCATAATACATAAAGACTATTTCATCAAATCCACTCCAGTGAGAAAGTACAAAGTTGCAACAGATTATGAGCAAATACTTAGATTATATAGCTACGATTTAAATCTCAAATATACATCATCATTTGAACTAGTTTTTTTTAATGATGGTAATTCAATAAAAAATAGAGTAAAAGGCGTGGCGGAAATGTATCATATCAGTAAGTATTTTTATCCTCAAAAAAATATATTTAGAATAATTTTTTATTCACTCTTTCTGTTAAAACACAAAATTAATCCTTTTAAATTTTTAAAAGAATTATCAAAAATAGATAATTATATTAATTAAAAATTGATATGATAGCCTATTAAAATTATTAATATCTGAATGATTTAAAAAGATGTAATTCAACATTCTAGTGAGGCAATATGATTAGTGAAAATATACTTAATGAATTTAATAATAAAAAAATTCTTATTACTGGTGGAACAGGCTTAATTGGAAGAGAAATTGCAAACATCTTACATAATGCGGGCTGTAAAGTAACGGTGGTTTCGCTAGATAAGATTATTATAAATAAAAATATTAATCATATCTATGGTGATTTGACTGATTTTAACTTTTGTAAAGATATTACTCTTGGAATGGACTATGTTTTCCATGTAGCAGGAATCAAAGGATCTATCGATGTGACTGTGAAAAATCCCGCAAGTTTCTTTGTCCCTCTGCTAATGTTTAATACTAATGTTCTTGAAGCATCTAGAATCAATAACGTTAAAAAACTTGTTTATACTAGCTCGATTGGCGCATACAGCGCAGCAGAAATATTCAAGGAAGGTGAAAATGAGGACAAAGAACCTATGGACATGTTCCCTGGATGGGCAAAAAGAATGGCGGAACTTCAGATTAAGGCTTATGCTAAGCAATATGGATTAAATAGTTATTCTATTGTCCGTCCATGTAATGTCTATGGGCCAGGAGATAATTTTGATCCGAAAAACGCTATGGTGATACCAACGTTAATGCAAAGAATATTTAATAAAGAAAACCCTGTAACTGTATGGGGCGACGGTTCAGCAATTAGAGATTTTGCTTACTCATCTGATGTAGCAAAAGGTACAATATTAGCTTTGCATTATGGAACAAATGGTAAATATGTGAACTTAGGCAGTGGAAAAGGTTATTCTATAAAAGAATTAGTAGAAACATTAGCTCAGTTCTTAGACTTCAATTATGAATTTGACACATCTAGACCATCTGGCTTTCCTCGCAGAATTATGGACATCAACTTAGCAAGAGAAATGATTAAATATCAACCTGAAATAAGTCTTTTACAGGGATTAAAAAATACATGGGAATGGTTTAGAGATAATGCTGATGAATATAAAGATAAACAAAATTATTTTGTCTCCGAATAATGGAAAATAAAAAGGCATTCATAACAGGAATTACAGGCATGGTTGGCTCACACCTTGCAGAATACTTAATTGAAAATACGAACTGGGATATAATTGGACTTATAAGATGGAGAAGCCCTCTAGATAATATAAGTTCACTTGTTGAAAAAATAAACAGTAACCAGAGGGTCAAACTTGTTTATGGTGATATTAGAGATTCATTATCAATAGATGAGGTTATAAAGAGTAACAAACCTGACTACTTGTTTCATCTCGCAGCTCAAAGTTATCCTCTTACTAGTTTTACTTCGCCTTTAGATACACTAGAAACAAATATACAAGGGACAACCATTGTTTTAGAGGCGTTAAGGAAATACTCAAAAGAATGCATTACTCATGTATGTGCATCCTCTGAAGTTTTTGGCAGGGTTACAAAAGATAAGCTTCCAATTGATGAAGAATGTACATTTCATCCTGCATCTCCATATGCAATTTCAAAAGTTGGCACAGATTTACTGGGTAGGTACTATGCTGAAGCATATGATATGAATGTGATGACAACACGTATGTTCACCCATACTGGCCCTAGACGAGGTGATGTTTTTGCTGAATCAACTTTTGCAAAACAAATTGCTATGATTGAAAAAGGTTATATTGACCCTGTTGTAAAAGTTGGGAACTTAGATAGTTTAAGAACCATATCAGATGTAAGAGATGCTGTACGAGCTTATCACATGCTTGTTACAATTAATCCAACTCAAGGAGAGTACTATAATATAGGCGGTGCATATAGTTGTACCATTGAAGAAATATTAACTAAGTTAATTTCATTAAGTTCAAAAAAAGGTATGATTAAAATTGAGACTGATCCGGAAAGACTGCGACCTATTGATGCTGATCTTCAACTACCAGATACATCCAAATTTCAAAATCATACTGGTTGGAAGCCTGAGATTGATTTTGAGAAAACTATGCTTGATTTACTAAATTATTGGAGAGACAGACTGGCTAAAGAGGGAAATGCTTTTCTAACGAGGTGATGATGAGAGTGATAAAAACAAATCTTAAAGGTGTAATGAAAATAGAACTTGAGTCATTCAGTGATCATAGAGGAAAATATACAGAAACATATAATGAGGATGCTTACAAACAAGCAGGTATAGATGTTAACTTCATACAAGATGACATATCATTTTCAAAAAAAAATGTACTTCGCGGAATACATGGGGATGGTGAGACTTATAAACTAGTATCATGTCTTCATGGCTCTTTTGTATTAATCGTTGTAAATAATGACTCTGCATCAGAAGAATATAAAAAATGGATTAGTTTTAATTTATCTGGCAACGATGATACACAAATATTGATTCCTCCTAAATTTGGGAATGGACATTTTGTTACAAGTAATGATGCAATATTTCACTACAAACAAAATACATACTACAATCCACAAGGACAATTTACGATAATGTGGAATGATCCTGAATACAATTTTGTATGGCCAAATAATAACCCGATCTTATCCAAGAGAGACGAAATAGGAAAATTTGAATAGATCATACAAAAAGTGATACTATAGCTCCTAAATGGATTTTCTAAAAGACAAAAGAGTTCTAGTCACAGGTGGCAGCGGCTTTGTAGGAACGAATTTACTGAAGAGACTTTTAGAATCTGATTGTAAACTTTCTACAACAATACATAAATCACCTCCTCAATTTATTGACAATCGAATTGAATATATAAACGTAGATTTAACATCACCAGAGGGTTGTCTTGAAGCTACTAAGAACAAAGACTATATCTTCATGTGTGCTGCAAATACATCTGGTGCAGCTGTAATGGAGAATAATCCCCTTGCGCATTTAACTCCAAATATTCTTATGAATTTATCGTTGTATGAAGCTGCATACAAAAATAAGATAAAAAAGATATTGTTCATTAGTTCAAATACTGTATACCCAGTGACTGATTTTCCTGTGAAAGAAGATGATGTCACGAATGAATTCTACCATAAGTATTTTATAGTTGCTTGGATGAAAAGGTTTACGGAAATAGTATCAGATATGTATGCTGATAAAATAAAAGATAAAATGAACGTAGTCGTTGTGCGACCAGCAAATTTGTATGGTGAGTACGACGATTTTGAGTGGGAGACATCACATGTCATACCAGCGTTGATTAGAAAAGTTGCTGAAAGACATGACCCGATTCAAGTATGGGGTGACGGAAAAGATTTAAAAGAATTTTTATATATTGATGATTTTATAGACGGGATTATTTTAGCAATGGAGAAGATAAATGGCTCTAGCCCAATAAATTTATCATTAAATAAAGCGGTCACTATTAAAGAAATAATTAATCACTTGATTGAGATAGAGGGTCACACTGCTGCAAAAATAGAATACGATATTACTAAACCAACTATGATCCCCAAAAGACTCATTGATAATTCAAAAGCTAGAGAGGTACTAGGGTTCAATCCGACTGTTGGTATTAGAGAGGGATTATCAAGAACGCTAGAGTGGTATAAAAATAGAAAATGATTATTAGTAGAACTCCATTTAGAATATCGTTCTTTGGAGGGGGAACAGACTATCCCGACTGGTATAACAATAAATCAGGTGCAGTTATAAGCACTACTATTAATAAGTTTTGTTATATTACTTGCAGACAACTACCTCCATTTTTCAAATATAAATACCGAATCAGATACCATGCAAAGGAAGAAACAAAAACAGTTAATGCTATCAAGCATCCTTCGGTTAAAGCCTGTATAAAAAGCATGGACATTAAGGATGGTCTTGAAATTGTGCATCATGCAGATTTACCCGCTAGGTCAGGACTCGGTTCAAGTTCTACCTTTACAGTAGGCATGCTACATGCACTTAATGCATACAAAGGACAAATAATTTCTAAAAGAAAGCTTGCTTATGATGCAATTAATATCGAGCAAAATGTAATTAAGGAACATGTGGGTTCACAAGATCAAACGAATGCTTCATTTGGAGGTTTTAATCACATCGAGTTTATGTCAGGTAATAAGATTATTGTTAATCCTATAATACTTTCAAAAAAGAAACATGAAACACTTCGATCTCATCTGATGTTGTTTTTTACAGGATTTGCACGAACAGCATCTGATATTTCAAAATATCAAATAGAAGCAATAAAAAAGAATACGATTGATTTATCTGATACCTGTAATATGGTCATCGCTGCTAAAGCAATATTAAAAAAGCATAACTTCATTAAAGAGTTTGGAAATCTTCTACATGAACAGTGGTTGATAAAAAGAGATTATACTAAAAAGATATCTAACAAAACAATTGATCAAATATATTCAAAAGGTATTAAGTCGGGGGCCTATGGAGGCAAACTTCTTGGAGCAGGAGGTGGAGGCTTTATCTTATTTATAGCTGATCCTAAATTTCACAACAGAATAAAAAGAAATTTGAGTACTCTTTTACATGTACCTATTGATATGGAATCACTTGGAAGTCAGATAGTATATTATTCAAATGCAGATAAGTAGATGTATAATACTTTGTGGCGGCAAAGGAACAAGATTAAAAGAATTTAACCCACACCAACAGAAGTGTCTCACACAAATCAATAATCTACCTTTTATTGAATATCTTTTGGAACAATTTTCACAATATAATATTACTCTGTGTACAGGACATTTAAGTGAGCAAATTGAGGAATATTATGGTCAACGAGAGAACATAAATATATCGAGAGAAGAAATGCCATTGGGCACTGGTGGAGCAATAATTAACTCACTAAGCAAAATAAATGATGAAATTATACTTATTAGTAATGGAGATTCATTTTGTAGATTTGACTTAAATGATGCTACAGAGTTCTTTTTTGAAAATAAAATAGATTTTTTAGTAATCACCACTGATAACTTTGAAGAGGGCAAAGATTATGGACTAGTTGAAATTAATGAACAAAGCATGATTAAATCATTTAACGAAAAACCCAGTTGTTCTAGTTCAAATGGAATAATGAATTCTGGTATTTACATTGCAAGAAGTGAAATTTTTAAAGACTATTCAATATCAAATATCTCATTGGAAAAAGAAATAATCCCAGTAATAGTGAGAAATTATAGATGTTATGCGTATAATACCCACTCAAAGGTGTATGATATTGGAACACCAAAAAGAATCGAAATAGCAGAGAATTTTTTCAAAGATTATGATGGACATTAATAAAGTAATAGAATACATCAAAAAGACAGGATACAATCCATATTCTGATGATAAATTGAGCAATTCAGATATTTTTTATATAAATACTCTTAAGGATCACTACTTAACACTGTCCAATGAAATACAAAGTGTAATTGGGGACAATAAAATTAATTCTATATTAGAACTAGGCTCTTACATGGCGGTAGGATCTCATCTATCGCGAGACGCTGGGGTAGAAGACGTGACGTGTTCTGATATGTATGATCTAGATAATAATTCGCCATATAGAAATTGGCTGAAAACTAAAAATATTAATTACCAGCACCTTGATTTAATAAGAAAACCAGAGGACAAATTTATAGAAAAATATGACTGCATTATATTTCAAGAGACCCTGGAACATATTCCTCACAATCCAGCAAGGATCCTGTTAAATATAAATCAAATGTTGAAGGATAAAGGTATATTGATATTTTCAGTTCCAAATTTTTATAGTGTGAGAAGTATTATTAATTTATTAAAATTCTCACACCCGTATGTAAAGAAAGAGGAATTACTTGATATTGATTCTGTCACAGAAAGATCTGGAGTTCACTGGATAGAATTTAACTGCAAGTTGATTAATGATATTGTAAAGTTCTGTAACTATGATGTGCTTTCATACAACAAAAATAATATCAAATATGGCAGTGCATTAAGATATAAAATTAAAAACTTGATAAAAATATTAATACCTCCTGTGTTTGACCAACATCGTTTTATATTACAAAAGGAAAAAGATTTTGCGACATATCTTGATACCAGAGAAAAAATAACATCTGAGCATGAGGCTCTAAATCTCTAACTATTCATATTGAAATCACTTATAGTCATAAAAATTGGTGCATTAGGAGATGTCGTTAGAACATCTTATCTAGTGAATACTCTTAAGAGAAAGTTCAATTATTCAATAACATGGATAACTGATAAGTCTTCCCATGAATTACTAAAACATAATCCAAATATCGATACATTACTTCATCAAGATTCAGAACTACCAAAAGAAACGGATATTCTCATTTGCCTAGAAGATCAATACGAATATGTAAAATTAGGAAATCAAATAAAATCAAAAAAAATTATAGGTTCTTATATTGATGACAACACAATTAAATACACTGAAGATACTAGAGAATGGTTTGATATGAGTCTCATTTCAAAACTTGGCATTAGTGTTGCAGATACACTTAAGAAAAGTAATTTGAAAAGTTTTAATGAGATATTTGCTAAAATACTGAATATTAATATGTCAGATATAAAACCAGAGTTTTTTAATGATGAAAAATATATAAATCAATTTTCAAAAAGTAAGAATGTAGAAAAAGTTATTGGCTTAAATCTTTTTGCAGGTGATAGATGGCCCTCTAAGGAAATATCTATAAATACTGCGACAAATTTAATTACTTCCATATCTAAGTATTTAGACAGTAAGAAAATGAGCTACTCATTTTTAGTTTTTTGCGATCATAATAATGAAGAAAGAGCTAATAGTATTATTTTAGATAACAAAAAAGTTATTAAAATGAATACAGGTTCCAGTGTATTAGAATTTTCTGCTGCTATAAAATCATGTGACTACATTATCACCACAGATTCACTAGGCATGCATTTAGCTATTGCAAATAGAATAAATCATTTATCGTTTTTTTCTCCAACTTCTGCTAATGAAATTGATGGCTTTGGTTATGCTAAAAAAGTTATTTCTACATCGGATGATTATTGTACGTATAAACCATATACAGATAATAGCTCGCTTAGCTATAATAGATTATTCGAGTCATGGTGTGAACACATGATAGAGCTGGGAGTTAAAAATAATATATGAAAGTTCGACTCATAATCCAAGGCCCATACTACTGCGATGATAATATATCTACATTGATGTGTATTGAATCAGCTTTAGATTCTAAATTATTTTCTTCTATATGCCTCTCTACATACGACACGCCAGAACTAGAAGAAATTAGACATCATAATATAGAAATTATAATTAATAATGACCCTGGTTGTGAGAGCTATGATCCATATCGTCAATGTTATAATAATAATAATAGACAAACAGTCAGCTTAGCATCGGCAGTTTTAGAGGGTAAATTTGATATTACAATAAAAATTAGGAGTGATTCATACATAAAAGATTTTAAGATGCTTAAAAGTGTGCTTGAGGATTTTATGTCTTCATCTAAAGATTTTTTATTCTGCGATACCACATCGGTTGACTATAAAATATTTTACCAAAAAATTTTATTTCATTTATCAGATTGGGTAATTGGGTTTAAAAGTACACAAGATACAATCATGAATTCTTTGCCCCTTGAAAATGAAAAAAAAGATACGGACTGGGTTTTGAACTTGACTGGCCCTCTTAAAAAAGAATTCCACGACAAACAGGGTTCAACTAGATACGGCACTGAACAATGGATAATATTAAATATATTTCATCGTGATAGTTTTCCAATAGAACACAGCTATGACTATTCTGAGTCAGCAAAAGCTTTGTATGAAGATGATCTAGAGAGAGTGATGTGTGTACCTCTGTATAAAATGGGAATGAGATCTATGAAATATCCTAAAATTCATTATCCACATTACGATAGATATGAAAACTACTTAGGAAAATATGAAAAATTAATTTATAAATTAATTGGTACTGCACACAAGCTAATAACTTTTCTTTACAAAAAACAAAACGTCATTGACTGATTTTATAATAATAAAATGAAAAGAAATATTACTTTAGTTTTTTCAGGGAGAAGAGGTGGTGGATTAACTGATCTAAAAAATATAATAAATGGCTATATATCTAGAAATAACTACAATATAAAAATAATCTCATTGCGACATTTTGAATCTATAGAGGAACTAGTTCGTGATACAGATATAGAGTATGTGTCTATTAGTAGAAACTGTGACTCTATTCCAAAAGAAGTTTTTGCTAATATACGATACGTAATGATTTTATGTAAGGAAGTATATGTATGTAAAAACATTTTGTTTACAATGATTCATCCTAATTTGGTATTCTTCCCTTTATTTAGGTTGTTATCAATCTTTTCAGGATCTAATCTGTTGTATATTAGACATAATCCACGATCATTTCGACATGTGTCTGGATTTACTCATAATGCTTTAACAGTAATCTCAGATGAAATAGCGACATTATTTTGTTCAAAATTATTGTTTTTTTCTAAACATGTTATGAACCATTTCTCTGATTCACATTATTCAAAAAAATCATACTACATAGGTTTTGGTGTAAACAAGTTTTCAGAGAGCTCTCCCCTGAATACAAACAATACGATATGTTTTATTTTTTTTGGTAGAGCTTTACCATATAAAGGTTTAGGATTTTTAATATCAAGTCTAAATAAAATTAAATCCCTATCATTCCAAGTTATATTTGCATCAAATATGATTCCAATTTCTCAACTGGAAGAAATTAAAAAGTTGGGTTCAAATATTGAAGTTGAGTTATATAATGAATGGCTGAGTGATGAAATTCTTGATAGTCTATTTAAAAAATCTTCTTGTTCAATATTGCCATATAAAGAAATATCTCAAAGTGGTCCAATACTTACATCTATTGGCTATAAAGTACCTGTTATTGCATCAAATATTACTGGTGTAAGGGAATATTTGACAGATAATTATGACTCATTGCTCTTCAAACCCGGAGATTGCAATTCTTTAGTCGACAAAATTACTTCATTTGTATCATCTAAAGAATTGAGAGATAAATTATCAGATGGAATTATCTCCACGCATGATAAGTTTTCATGGAATAATGTTACGATAAATATAGATAAGGTAATAAATAGTGATTAGATATCTTAAAGAACTAGTTTATTTTTTTTGCCATAGGATACTATGGCTTTTATTCTATATACCAAGCATTAAACTTAGAGTACTTTTATTACGTTTATGTGGAGCTAAAATTGGAAAGAATGTATCTATTCACATGGGTGTGAAGATAATTTCGCCCTGGAATTTAAGTATTGGGGATAATAGTACAATTAATTCTTCTTGCATGATTGATGCAAGAGGTATAATTACGATTTCAGAAAATGTCATGATTGGTTATCAGTCGTCTATTCATTCAATAGGTCATAAATATAAAGAAGACAACTTTCCTGTATTCAAAGCCCAAGTAAATATAAAACATAATGTCGTTATTTTTTCACATTGTTTCATTGGACCAGGAGTATTATTAAATAGTGGTTGTACACTCCTACCTAAGACAGTTGTACTGAGTGGTCAATTTGATTCAGGTACAACTTTACTTGGGAATCCTTATAAAGTGTTAGATGAAAAGAATATTTCTAATAGGGGGAAACAATTTCATAACAGCCCCTTTGGATTCTAGTGGCTCCATACATATATATTTTAAGCTTATCTGGCTTATTGGCATTATCGTCAATACTGATAAATTCAAAAAAATATGCGCACTTTTTTATACTATTCTTGTTTACTATCACAGCTTTTTTCATAGGCTTCAGGCATGAGGAGATAGGGCCAGACTGGCATACATACAAAGAATTATTCTTGAATATGAGTAATTTGAACTTTCTTCATTCTTTAAGCATCGGCGATCCTGGTTATTTTTCAATAATGTGGCTGTTAAGATACACTGGGCATGACGTTATTTCGCTTAATATTTTATTCGCAGTTTTAACTGTAGCCTTTTATACTAAATTCTGCAGTCAGCAGAAACTTCCTTATCTAGCTTTTTATATAGGTCTTCCCTTTTTAATTATCTATGCAATGAATTTCCCAAGACAAAGTATTGCTATGGTCATCGGTTCATGTGCACTAATACATATACTTAATGATAATAAATCTCGTGCTTTCTTATGGATATTATTGGCAGTGTTATTCCATAAAACGGCAATCATATATCTAGCTTTTCTCATAAGTAATATAAAGAAGATAAATATATTTCATACCTTTTTAATATTTATTGCTGGAATTTTAATCTTTTATTTTTTTATATTGTCTCACTTAAGTGGATATATATTTAATTTTTCTAAACTCATGCATTCAAATGCTGCGCATCTTAAAGGTATGGTTTATTTATTACCAGTCTTACTTTACCTGATATTTTACAAACCCGTATCACACTCTTTGAGTTTTGAAGAAAGTACAATGCTTAATAGATTTTCAGTCTTATGCATAATATCTTACGTGGCGTTATTCACATCTGCTTTCTTGTACAATGCAATAGACAGAATTTATGTATACTTTTTACCTTTTGAAATAATGATATTTGCGACGTTCATTGCCCAAAATATCAAAAGTGATCAAATGTTATATTATGTATTACCTTTGATATTCTACAAATTCTTACTTTTTTATATATGGCTGGAATTTTCATTTAATTCATCCCACTTTGTCCCATATTCATTACATAATATATAGATGACACTGAAACCGAGATTAGTAAGAGTTGTAACAAACAGTGATGCTTATCTTTGGCACATATCAAGCACAGTAAATATGCTTTCAGAAAACTATGAGATAATTATACTAGGTGATGGGGTCAGTAAATATAAAGATACTTACAAAAATCTTACGTTCATAGATATAGCCATTAAAAGAAAGCCTTCACCCATAATAGATTTATATACTCTTATGGTTCTGATATATCACTTTCTTAAAATCAAACCAGCCATTGTCCATTCAATAATGCCAAAAGCTGGGCTTTTATCATCATTGGCTGCTTTTATATCAAGAGTACCGATAAGGATACACACTTTCACTGGACAGGTATGGTATAACAAGTCTGGATTATCAAGATTACTTTTGAAGTTTTTTGATAAGTTAGTTAATTCTTTAAATACAGTTTGCCTTACTGATAGCTTCTCACAATCAAATTTCTTATACGAGGAAGGTATTAGATATAGAAAACAAGTTATTCCAACACTAAATAAAGGTTCTATATGTGGTGTTGATATGAGAAAAATTAATTCATCTACAGAGAAAATTAGTAGAAATGCCAGTCTTCTCAAAAAGAAACATAACATTAAAGACTCTGATTTTATTTTTACGTATATAGCTCGTAAAACTAAAGATAAAGGTGCAATTGATATAATCAAGGCATTTGAAAATGTTTGCGCAATGAATCCAAGTAAGACGATAAAATTATTTTTCATTGGCCCCTATGAGGAAGAGATAAAAAATGAAATTTCAATTAGTTTAAAACAAAAGAACATTGTAGATATTGGAAAAGTTGACAATAAGTTTGATTATTTATATTTAACAAACGTATTGTGCTTACCAAGTTATAGAGAGGGATTTGGTAATATTGTGATTGATGCGGCAGCTCTTAGGGTTCCCGCAGTTGGTTACGATATAGTCGGTCTGACAGATTCAATCAAAAATAATGAAACAGGTCTTATTTCAAGAAAAGGAGATGTAAAAGAATTTAGTGAAAATATGAGTAAACTTTTAAACGATGAGGTGCTTGTAAAAGATTTAGGGGGAAATGCTTATAAGAATGTTGAAAGTAATTTTGACACTAAGGTTATGTCAGAGGCTTATCATAAGTTCTACAGTCATTTAATAAGCTCGTTAATACAATCATGAAGGTCTCTTTTAGGTTTAAATCGTAACTCGTTTCTTGCAAGTGATGAATCTATAATTGTTTTCGATGTGAGAGCATTGTAGATTGAATTGCTAATTGGAAGTTTTAAAAATCTTGGTGATAATATATTTAGTATTTTATAGAGTTTTCTATTAATCTTCCTATCTACTGTCTTAATATTCAAATTATTCGTAATTGAATTAATCGTATCTTCAAGCTTTGTATCGTTAGATAAGTTATAGATTCTGTTATTAAAGTGATCTAAGTGAATGATATTCACAATAGTGTCAGTCAAATCATCGAGATGTAAATAAGATAACATAGAGTCTTTTTCCCCAATATAAAAAAACAAACCTTTTTTTACATACTTAATAAGATTTCGTAAAGAATTATTTGTCATATTTTTACTAAATATAGCAGTCGGCCTTAATATTATATATCTACCTGAATTAGCTATAATCTCTTTCTCCGCATCGAGCTTAGACTGTTCGTATATATTATTTGAATACTCCTTATTTTTTTCATCTAAATATTCATAGTGAATCAAATCAATGTTTTTTTTATATACACCCGCACTACTTAACTGCAAGAATTTAATATCTAGTTTTTTATTATTTATTATGTTTAATAATCTTTTTACGCCATGGACATTTGTAGATTGCATTTTTTTCTCTTCTAAAATCTCCCCAGCACAATTAATTATCACATCACTTCCTTTAAGGAATTCGTATAATATATTATCAGGCGATGAAAAATTACCTTTATGATAACTTACTGATTCGTGAAGCACAGACTGAGTAGATAGCACTTTGACAGTATGATTATGAGATAGTAGCTTCATTAAAAGATTATTTCCAATGAATCCATTTGCGCCGGTGAGAGAGATTATCATTTTTTATATTATAGCTTTAGTATAGATATTGTGCATGAATAATAGAACTATAAAAAGGTTGTGTCTAATCATCTCTATCATATATTATGACAATTAAACATGAGTAATGAAAATTCAAAAATATTTAAAACAGATTCCCCAGAATTTGTAAAATCTATGGATAGAGTTAGTTGGATTCAACAGTTGGACTCTTCTGGTATTTGTAAATATAAGTATGACTATAATGAATTCAAGTTTGATAAAGAAATTCTCTCTATACTAAAAAATAGAAAGTTTATTAAACAGTCCGACAAATTAGACAAAATACATAAAGAGTTACCTGAAACAGATATGGAGGTTGATGTAAATCAAATAAATAATATTGTAAAAACTTTTTATGAGCCATCAGAGCAAATGAAGGCTCTTTATAGGACGTTCATGGCTAAATGTGTCCAGCCAATCATAAAAAAAAACTTATATTTTCAAAACACACCTACTTTTAGATTTAGTTTTCCAAAATCGAAAGGAATGACAAAACGAGACTATCATAATGATATTATGTTAGGCCATCCACCGGAAGAAATTAATGTATGGGTGCCGTTCACGAATTCCTCTCTGAGCAGATCCTTTGTTATTTTAGATTTGAAGAAAAGCTTAGAGCTACAAAAAGAATTTAATTATAATATGAGTTCTTTACATCAAGCTATTTGGAAAGATACTAAAATTAAAGAATATTGTGATAGACATTCACAGGTTGTTGAATTAAGTGAAGGAGAATTTATTTTATTTGACTCACGTTGTATCCACGCAGCAATATTGAATGACTCTGATTACACCCGTGTAAGTATGGACGTTAGGGTCATACAGATTGAAGAATATAACCTTTTACCATTTACATATGTGGGTACAGGTAGACGCCAAGCTAAATTTACTCCTGAGGATTATTACAGTTCAGTCAAGCTTGTTTGACATTGTGCCGGAAAGAGGAATCGAACCTCTGGCCTACGCATTACGAATGCGCCGCTCTACCGACTGAGCTATTCCGGCTAATACACTATCTATGAGCTAGAGCTTATACTATCATATACACTTGAACATGAATATTTTACTAAATAATAAAAAAGAAAAAGTTACTGAAGAAATAACATTAGAGCAACTAATTAAAGTTAAAAATATAAATAATAAATACTTTGCCGTAGAAATTAATAAACAAGTAATTCCAAAGTCAAATTATCATAAGCATGTTATACAGAATGGGGATGTAATAGAAATTATAACTGCAATAGGCGGAGGCTGAGTTGGGAAAACTAATAATTAATAATAAAGAATATAGCTCTAGATTAATTCTTGGAACTGGGAAATATAAGAATTTTGATGAAACACAGTCAGCTGTTGTGGCTAGCGGGTGTGAGATGGTGACTGTGGCGATAAGAAGAATGAATATAGGACAAGACAAGGAGTCTAAAAATCTATTGGATTTCATCTCGCCAGATAATTATACGATACTCCCTAATACTGCTGGATGTTATACGGCCGAAGATGCAGTAAGAACTTGTGAATTAGCAGCTGAATTATTGAATGGTGAAAAATTAGTCAAATTAGAGGTACTAAGCAAAAGTGAAACTCTTTATCCAGATGTGGTAGAAACTATTAAAGCGGCAGAAATTCTAGTTGGCAAGGGTTTCAAGGTAATGGTATACACCACAGACGATCCAATAATTGCAAAAGAGCTTGAAAATATTGGCTGCGAGTGTGTAATGCCACTGGGCTCGGCTATTGGTTCTGGTATTGGAATTATTAACGAATACAATATTAAGGAGATTATAGAAAACGCAACTGTTCCAATAATCGTAGATGCGGGAGTTGGAACCGCAAGTGATGCATGTATAGCTATGGAACTTGGCTGTGATGGCGTTTTAATGAATACTGCAATAGCAAAAGCTGATGACCCAGTCCTAATGGCATATGCCATGAAAAATGCGGTTATCTCTGGACGAGATGCATTCAAAGCTGGAAGAATAGCAAAGAGACAAATGGGCTCAGCGTCATCTCCTGCTAGCGGTTTAATTACAAGTGATTAAACCTATATACTATAAATCATTTAGATCAAGGAAGACTCAAAAGTTTGAACAGCCTTCAAATTCTGTTATAGAAATTTTAAATCATCAGGATGATAAAATACTAGATATAGGTTTTGGGACTGGTGAATCTACATTATCTCTAAAAAAGAATTTCCCGGATTTGATTGTTTGTGGCATCGAAGCATATAAAACTGGAATTAATAATCTTATTAATGAAGATATCTACCTGCATTACGGTGACGCATTAGAAATAATTGAGCAGATGAAAAGCAACTCTATAGCTCAAATATATATGCTCTTTCCTGATCCATGGCAAAAAAAGAAACATAGAAAGCGTAGATTGTTTAATAGGTACACGTTCAAAATTATAAATTCAATCATGAAAAAGGATGGGTTTTTTCATTTCTCATCAGACAACATTAACTATGCCCTAGAAGCAAGAGAAATAATAAGAGAAATTACTAAATGTGAGATTAATTTTTCAAATAACAGGGGCCAACGACCAATTACAAAATATGAAAAAAAAGCAAGCTTAAAAAATAATTTTGTTTTTGATTTAATTTATATCAAGAAGTAACTGGCTTTTTTTCTATAATTAGAGACAACAAAAAGCCAAAAATTATACCGGTCCATATATGGGTGTTGATACCTGAAAAAATCTCAATAGATAATATTGGAAATATTAGTGTACTTAGAAATGTTGCCCAACACACCACTCCTTTATTTTTATCACTGTCTAAAAGTTCTTTCATTTTTTTAACTTTTATTAATGGTACAACTGCAAATATAACAATAATTCCTAATGTTGCTTTAGGAAGATTAAATAATAGCGGCGTAGCATATAACAGTGTCAGCATTACGATTAAAGTTGTTGTAATGGAAGATATCGGGCTATAAGAACCAACGGATTCATTAACTGCAGATCTGGAAAATGACCCTGAAACTGGATATGCCCCGGATACGCTAGATGCTATATTGCCTAATCCTTGTCCAAATAATTCTTGGTTTGAGTTCACTGGGGTAGGATATTTATATAGTTCAACACCTTTTGAATTCTTAACTGCTTCTTTTTGCTCAAGTTGGCGTGCTATAGCAATCGCTTCCATAAATCCAACAAAACTTATGATTACTGTATGTATTACAAACATAAAAATAAGATTAGGATTAAGGTCAAATCCTTGAAATGAAAAACTAGGCAAGCCATCAGGAATACTTCCAACGATAGGTCCATTGTAATCATAGTTTTTTGACAATATTATAGTAACAACTACTGCTGTAAGCACAGCAATGTTGCCCAAAAATTGGTATCTTGTAAGTTTATTTTTAAATATATATAAAATTGTAAGCGCTATAAATGACATCGAGATTGAATATAAATTAATTGGGGTGCTATCTAGAAAATTATTAATAGCAAGTAAATCAGAGAGAGATACTTTACTTAAACCAAATACCTTACTTAATTGAGAGCCCGCTATGATTAGCGCAGCAGCCGATGTAAACCCTAAAATCACATGTTCTTTTAAAACTGCATCAATTAATTTTCCAGCTTTAGCCAAAGAAAGAGTAATTTGAAATATTCCCACACTAAGCGCCAACATAATTGCGATGGGAACGTAAAGAGTACTGTCTCCTAAAGATAATGATGTTACAGCTACAGCTGTTAATAGGCTAACCATTGCTACAGGGCCCGTAGCAAGATACCTTGATGAACCGAAGAAAGCAGCAATTGCTACGGGTATAAAAGATGCATAAAGGCCATAGACTGGATCCAGATTTGCAAGTGTGGCATAAGCCATAGATTGTGGAATTATTATCATAGCTATAGTAGTACCGGCTATAATATCTCGAGTTAAATAATCTTTTTTAGATATGGCATCAGGTAGCCAAGATGTAAAATTTAGAAATAAAGAT
>Ga0181552_10000329_pt1 | contig 35146 bp, 32 predicted proteins | sample 011ome_18_FD_130583 | JGI IMG/M metagenome (GOLD analysis project Ga0181552, IMG submission 130583) | Coastal salt marsh microbial communities from the Groves Creek Marsh, Skidaway Island, Georgia - 011501BT metaG (megahit assembly) | ecosystem: Environmental > Aquatic > Marine > Intertidal...
AAGCGGCAGTTACATCACCCCAAAGGGATTAGCTAACCTGGAATCCACCAAGCGGATTGAAAAGTCCAATTCCTTTACCTTTGAAGGGTATTTCAAACAACTTGTCGAGAAAAAGCAACTTTTGATCAACGCGCGTTACGGATCTATTCAATTAAACAACAGTTCACTATGAAAAAATTAATTTCACTCATCGTCATGACCACCATCTTCACCCAGCACACATGGGCTCAGTGGGGAAAAAACATACGCGGAAACGGACAAGAAACCACCATCACCCGCAAGACTTTGGCCTACGACCAGATCAATGTATCCGGTTCGTTTGAGGTGGTTCTTTTCAACGGCCAAGAAGGGGAAATTGAACTACAAGGAGAAACAAACCTGTTGAATTATGTAGACACACAAGTAAAGTCCGGACAGTTAATCATCAAACCGCGTTCTGGCGTCCAACTAAAACCTAGCTGGGGTAAACGAATCGTGTTGCGGGTACCCGTCAAACAAATTGATGCTTTAAGGCTATCGGGTTCAGGGTCGATAGAAAGCACGACAACGCTTCACGATCCCAGTATGGAAGTGATTGTTTCTGGATCAGGAGACATCGATGTTGACCTTCAATGCACTGAACTAATCGCCGTTATTTCTGGATCCGGAAGCATTACAGCTCGAGGTACCGCTACCCGCTCAAACATAAACTTGTCCGGGTCGGGCGATTTCAAAGGATTTGACCTTTCCACCAAAATCACAGAAGCAATCATTTCAGGATCAGCTGATGTATCGGTTTCAGTGAGTGATTTACTCAGCGCTAAAATTGTAGGGTCGGGCGATATCTATTACCGCGGGAATCCTAAAAAAATAGATAGCAAAATCGTGGGATCAGGCGATTTGATAAAAAGTCGTGACTAGCGATCCTTTTTAGCTTTTTCGATAATCACCTCTGCAAAGGGCCTTTTTTGAAGATGACTTTCTAACCAAGAGAGCACATCGAGGTATAAAAAGGCTCTTTTTTCAATAGGATGATTCTCCAGCACGGACAATCGATCGTATAATTCCTGAAAAGCTTGAGGCAAATCCTGAGGAAATATAGCGCCCAGACGCTTCATAAACCGCATCATTTCTTTTTGCACCTGCTGAAGGTCATTCATGCGCAACAAAAATTTGTAGGTCGCCTTGAGCTGAATCTCTAAGTGGTAATCCATACCCGCTTCATAATGGGCGATCAAACTCAACAATCTGGAAAAACACATTAAATCCTCTCTCATGTACAGATCCTTATTGGCAATAATTTTCTTGAGATACTCAATGGATTTTTTGTAATCCCCCGAGCCAAAATACATGCACGCAATCTTGTAGTACAAGACCATCACGTGGTGTTTGTCCAATCGATCTTTATGCAGCAAAATACCGGCCTCTATCTGTGGTATACGTTCCAGACCTTGCTTAAAACTGCCCTTCATAAAATGAAGATTCATTCGGTGACTGGCGAGATAGAGAAACGTGAGACTGCTGATGTTCTCATTATGGGGAAACTCCGCCAGCTTGGTTTTGAATTCGAGCTGTTCTAAGGTGCGTTCATACAAAGAGCGATACCTCAAATAAAACAAACTCTCCATGAGGTAATTATTTCCCTTGAGGTAAAAAACAGGATGAAACTGTATCATTTCAGGATGCTCATCAAACAATTGCACCCATTTATGAGCATACTTATAGCAGGTTAAAAAGTCTTGCAGCAAAAAATGATACCAGAGTTGCGCTTTATAATACCATAATTTTTCGCGAATCCCCCACTCTTCCATGTGCTCTACAGGGGCGTTCAGTTCAAAAAAAGCACGTACCTTATCCTGTTCTTGAGCTGTGCGCGCATAGCCAAATTGCAACATCATGGCATATAGCTGCAAAGACAAATTAGACCATTGACTAGCTACCGTATTTTGGGAAACCAATTCTTGTGTCTGGTTCACCAGTGAAAGCACGCGATCGGAAGTACTCTTGGCAAAATACTGAGTTTCTATTACCTTTTCCAGCTCAACAATCTCATGCGCAATGCTTTTTTCTTGATGAGCAATGGCTGTGTTTTTGGCTTTTTCTAGAATTTTTAAACTCTGGCGATAAAGCCCTTTGTGGTATAAAATTGTAGCGAAGTCAAGTTGTTCCCTCAACTGAATTCGAATATTGTGGTGTGCGGGATTTAGGCGTAAACTGATCAGTATTTGCTTGTACAGGTGGGCCTTCAAATTGGAGATTTGGGTTTTGGCTACGATCCCGCTTTTAATGATTTCCTCCTCGCTATAGGTTTTACTTTTCTCCATCAGGTGAAACAGCAAAATAAATTTGGAATCTACATTGACATCCAAACGCCCTACATAAAGTTTAAACTGTCTTTTTTCAGACTTAGTGAGGGATTTTATAAGAACAAATAAGGGGTCTTTTTGCGTATTTGTCATCGTAATGTACTTGTCCTAAAATGTTGTATTTTAGCTTAATAGTCAGTAACTGAACCAAGTTAACATTGTATTTCTCCGTAGAGCACAGCTTTGATTTGCTCAGTTGTGGCGTTATTTGTTACTTGCACCAAAACTAAGCAATTATAATGAGTAAAGAATTAGTTCAGATTTTTGATACCACCCTTAGAGATGGAGAACAAGTTCCAGGTTGTAAACTCGACGCACCTCAAAAGTTAGAAATTGCTGCGCGCTTGGACGAATTAGGCGTCGATGTGATTGAGGCAGGATTTCCTGTGTCCAGTCCTGGAGATTTTAAAGCTGTAGCTCAAGTAGCTGCTCTAGTGAAGAACGCTGCTGTTTGTGGCTTAACGCGTTCTGTTCAAAAAGACATTGAAGTGGCGGCTGAGGCGCTAAAAGCGGCAAAAAGACCGCGGATTCATACCGGTATTGGCACATCGGATTCACACATTAAATACAAATTCAACTCCACGAGAGAACAAATTATAGAACGAGCTGTATCTGCTGTGTCCTACGCCAAAACTTTTGTGGAAGATGTTGAATTTTATGCTGAAGATGCTGGAAGGACGGATAACGAATACCTAGCTAGAGTGTGTGAGGCGGTGATTAAAGCTGGTGCCACAGTGCTCAATATTCCGGACACCACGGGCTATTGTTTGCCCGCCGAATACGGAGCGAAAATAAAATACCTCAAAGAGAACGTAAAAGGGATCGAAAAAGCCATTTTGTCTTGTCATTGCCACAACGACCTGGGATTAGCTACCGCCAATTCAATTGAAGGCGTCATCCATGGTGCACGACAAATCGAATGTACTATTAACGGGATCGGTGAACGTGCAGGTAATACCTCACTAGAAGAAGTGGTAATGGTACTCCGACAGCACCCACACCTAAACCTAGATTCCAGGGTAAATAGCAAACTGCTTTACAGCACGAGTCAAATGGTCTCCCAACACATGGGAATGATCGTTCAACCCAACAAAGCCATCGTTGGGGCCAATGCATTTGCCCACAGCTCAGGAATCCACCAAGATGGGGTGATTAAAAACAGAGAGACCTACGAAATTATCGATCCAGCTGATGTTGGTGTCAATGCTTCATCGATCATTCTCACAGCAAGGTCTGGCAGGGCTGCATTGGCATATAGAGCCAAATTAGTCGGCTATGAGCTGACCAAAACTCAGCTAGATGTTGTTTACGAGCAGTTTTTATTGTTTGCTGACCGCAAAAAAGAAATCCTGGATGACGACCTTCACGAAATCGTTAAACAGAGCCCGATTGATCGTTAATCACGCGATAATAGCTCTTTTATTTTTCGGTCAAAATCTGCTTTAAACCGCTGGTGCGCTTCTCCTGTGGCAGGACCATCAAATCCCGAATGCACCTCAAATACCTTCCCTTGTTTATCCAAGATAACCATCGTTGGGTAGGATTTAATCTCCCCGATAAACGGTAAAATTGTTTGCGCTTTTACTTTATCTGAGGTGCCAAATTGAGCGAGCGTAACCGGATATGGAATAGAAAATCTGGATTTCAGATTTTTCAGACGCTGCCAAGCGCGTTCCTCCGTTGGGGCGTATTCTACAGATAAGGCAATTACTGCCAAATCTGGATTTGGATTATTCGCTAAATAGTCGATTAAAAATTTTGTTTCATCCAAACAATTGGGACACCAAGAACCCATCACCTGTAAAACCATAACCTTACCATTCCAAACGGCGTCCGGATAATTCACCCCACGACCTTCTGTGTCTTTAAAAGAAAACTCCACAGGTAACTCACTAGCTATAGATGGGTGTTGCTCCATCCAAAGATCTAAACTGAACGCATCATCTCTACTCCATAAAAAGGGAGTTTGCATATGATTTTCATAGTAAAATTGTCCTTCAAGTCCTCGATCGGTATACTTAGCCAAAAACAAATAGGGATGCGCTCCATCAAAAGTCGAAAGGCGTAAGCTATCTCCGAAAACGAGTCCAGACAAATACCGGTAATCACCCGTAGGTGTTCTCACTGTTCCCCTCACTTTTGTTCCCACTTGTTCCAGATCCGCTTGAGCGATATCCACGACGTCTGGTTTTGGAAAAAAAGCTGCTTTCCAACTGCCGTCTACGTTTATGGATGCTGAAGTTGTTGGATCTTCATCACGTGATGACCCATAGACCGCACTGAATGGTGTACTGCGGTTAAGGTCCTCTTTGTGGTATACTCCTTGAAGAGTACCCGAACTGTACTTGGCTTTTATCACCGCGTCGTATGGTGCCAGGGCAATCCATAGTGAATCGCCATCCACACGTACTTGATCATAGACCATCGTTTCTCGATCGTTATAGAGGGTCATTTGCCATTGTTGATTCCGCTGATCAAGATTCATCAAGAAATTTATCTGATTTCCATCTTTCACCGTTAAGGATCCCACCCAATCTCCCGCTAAAGAGGATGGCTGACTTGACGTGTTTTGGCAACTATACAACAGAGGTGCCATCAGAACAGAAATAAGGATTTTCTTCATGGTACTGGTAAAAAAACAAAGATAGGTGATCCCAATTAATCAAAAACAACCTCGTTTGCTTGGTGGGCATTAATTATATTTGTGGCTTGAATTAATGCAAAAACATGAAGATTTCCTATCAATGGATTAAACAGTTTGTGCCTACAGACTGGAACGCAGATAAAACAGCCACCTTACTCACTGACTTAGGACTTGAAGTTGAGGGAATTGAACCATTTGAAAGCATAAAAGGAGGGCTTCAAGGTTTGGTGGTGGGTAAAATACTCACTGCTGAAAAACATCCCAATGCTGATCGCCTGCAAGTGACTACAGTGGATGTGGGAAACGGCCAAGTACTGTCTATAGTTTGTGGTGCTGCCAACGCGGCCGCTGGACTCACTGTGGTCGTTGCTCCCGTGGGGACCACTATTTACCCCACACAAGGAACGCCTTGGACCATTGAAAAAGGAAAAATTAGAGGGGTGGAAAGCCACGGTATGATCTGCGCAGAAGATGAAATAGGCTTGGGCACTGATCACAGCGGCATCATGGTTTTGGAGGATAGTCACCAACCTGGAACTCTGTTGAGTAGTTTATTTGACATTGACAAAGACCAAGTATTTGAAATAGGATTGACGCCAAACAGGGCGGATGCCATGAGTCATTATGGCGTAGCCAGAGACCTAAGGGCCGGAATGAAACAACAAGGAATAAACAAAGAATTGATTTTTCCTTCAACCTTTGGGTTTACTGTAGATAACCGAACCAATACCCTCTCAGTTCAAGTAGATGATGTATCCCTTGCCCCTAGGTATTGCGGACTCACTATATCAGGATTGTCCGTACACCCCAGTCCGAGCTGGCTTCAAAACAGATTGAAATCAATTGGACTAAAACCGATTAACAATGTGGTTGACGCAACCAATTACGTACTTCATGAAATAGGACAGCCATTGCACGCTTTTGATGCTGACCGTATTGAGGGAGGGAAAATTATTGTGCGCACGGTTAATACCGGCACCAAATTCACTACCCTTGACGGCGTTGAAAGAACATTACATTCAGAGGATTTAATGATCTGCGACACCAAAAAGCCACTGTGTATCGCAGGAGTATTTGGCGGGATTGATTCGGGAGTTACCGCTGAAACCAAGAATATTTTTCTTGAATCCGCCTATTTTAACCCGGTATCGATCCGAAAAACAGCCAAGCGACATGGATTATCTACCGATGCCTCTTTTAGGTTTGAACGGGGAATCGATATTGAATTGGTAGAATCTGCACTCAAAAGAGCCGCTCTATTAATTAAAGAAATTGCAGGGGGGCAAATATCCTCAGAAATTGAAGATTTATACCCCAAAAAAGTAGAGGCCCAGCAAGTTTTTTTAAGTTACGAAAAAATAAAAAAATTAATCGGCCAAGAAATCCCTGTAAACACCATCAAGTCTATCCTGACTTCACTGGAAATCAAAATTTTGAACAGCACAGAAACTGGAATGGGACTGGCTATTCCTCCTTATCGGGTAGACGTTTTGCGCGAAGTTGATGTGGTTGAGGAGATACTCAGAGTTTACGGGTACAACCAAATTGATTATTCGAGTAAGCTCCATGCGTCCATTGCCCTGGTAGAAAAAAATGACACCCATCTTGTGCAAAAATCGATAGGTGATTATCTGGCCAGCACAGGTTTTTTTGAGATCATGACCAACAGTCTTACCTCTGCAAAAAAACAAGAAACAGTTCCGTTAACCAACGACACTACCCCGGTAGACATACTCAATCCTTTGAGCCAAGATTTGGCTCAACTGAGAACCTCCATGCTTTTTTCTGGGCTTGAGGTAATCAAACACAACAACAACAGAAAATGGAGTAACCAGCGATTGTTTGAATTTGGAAAAACATACCTACAAACAACACAGGGCAGAAAAGAGCACCGACATTTATGTCTATGGGGGATCGGAAAATTACACGATGATCAATGGAACACACAGGCCCCTGCTGCAGATTTTTTTGCCCTAAAATCAACTTGTGAACAGCTGTTAGTCCGGTGTCGCGTAGCGGTAACGCATACCTCCACAGCGGTAAGCTATCCCTTTACGGAATGTTTGCATTATTTCGCGGGAGAACAATGTCTATTGAGTGTAGGAATTGTCGATCAAAAACTCACAGAATCCTACGACATCAAAACTCCGGTTGCCTATGCTGAGTTGGATTGGGATCAAATTCACTCCATGCTTCAAAAAGAAGAAATCAAATTCAAGCCCATACCAAAATACCCCAGTGTCTCAAGAGATTTGGCCTTATTGGTGGGGGAAAATATCACTTTTGAAGCGCTTAAAAATGTAGCACACAGCGTGATCGGTAATCTTTTGACCGAGGTGACTCTTTTTGATGTTTACAGCGGAAAGAATATCGATGCAGACAAAAAGTCTTATGGCTTGAGGTTTACCCTAAGCGATCCGGAACAAACACTGACTGATGGACAAATAGACCAGTCGATGAAAAAACTGTTAACTGCTTTTGAGCAACAGTTCAACGCTAAACTTCGCTAGTTAACTACTAGCTGTACATTTTTTCGCGAAGTGCTTTAACCCCGGGGTCTGTCATGTAGTCATCAAACGTGAGGTAACGATCGATGATCCCTTTGGGGGTCAACTCTACTACCCTATTCCCCACAGTTTGGGCAAACTCATGGTCATGAGTGGTCAACAGGACTGTGCCTTTGAATTGTTTGAGGGAATTGTTAAACGCAGTAATACTTTCTAGGTCAAGGTGGTTGGTTGGCTCGTCAAGCATCAGTACATTGGCGCGAATCATCATCATTCTGCTCAACATACACCGCACTTTTTCCCCACCGGATAAGACCGTGGATTTTTTTAATGCTTCTTCACCGCTGAACAGCATTTTACCCAAAAAGCCTCGCACAAACACCTCTTCGCGTTCTTGCTCGGTTTTTGCCCACTGACGCAACCAATCGACCAAACTTAATGCCTGGGCAAAAAAGGAACTATTGTCAAAAGGCAAATACGACTGTGTGGTCGTTATCCCCCATTGGAACTGACCTTGGTCAGGGGTTTTATTATGGGCAAGAATTTCATAAAAAGCGGTAGTTGCTCGAGCATCTTTGGAGTAAACAACCACCTTGTCCCCTTTGGTCAAATTGAGATCTACTCCAGAAAATAAGTTAATTCCATCTTCAGAGCTAGCAGACAACCCTTGAATTGTAAGGATTTGATCACCCGCTTCGCGTTCGCTATCAAATATGATAGCTGGATACCTTCTGCTGGATGGCTTTATCTCTTCAATATTCAACTTGGACAACATTTTCTTTCTGGAAGTCGCCTGTTTACTCTTGGCCACGTTTGCGCTAAAACGCATGATAAACTCCTGAAGTTCTTTTGCTTTTTCTTCTGCCTTTTTGTTTTGTTGAGCGCGTTGTCTAGCAGCTAATTGGCTGCTTTCATACCAAAACGTATAGTTTCCAGAAAATAAGTTGAGTTTACCAAAATCAATATCGACGATGTGGGTACATACGGCATCCAAAAAGTGCCTGTCGTGGGATACCACAATGACCGTATTCTCATAGGTAGCCAAAAAATCCTCCAACCACTGGATGGTTTCATAGTCCAAATCATTGGTAGGTTCATCCATCACCAATACGTCTGGATTACCAAAAAGCGCTTGCGCTAGCAGCACGCGCACTTTTAGTTTAGGATCAATATCACCCATCAATTGATGATGTAAGCTTTCTTCAATCCCTAAATTAGAAATCAAAGCTGCTGCCTCACTATCGGCATTCCATCCATTTAATTCTTCAAAGGTCACTTGTAATTCACCGATGCGTTCCGCATTTTCATCGCTGTAATCGGCATACAAAGCATCGATTTCTTGCTTGATAGCAAACAATACTTGATTCCCTTTCAGCACAGCATTAAGCACGGTGTCTTGATCGTAGGCATTGTGGTTCTGTTCTAATACAGACATGCGTTTACCGGGTTCAAGTATAACTTTTCCAGATGTTGGGTCAGCTTTCAGTGCCAACATTTTAAGAAAAGTAGATTTACCAGCCCCGTTGGCACCGATAACCCCGTAGCAATTCCCCTCAGAAAAAACGATATTCACTTCGTCAAAAAGGACTCTTTTACCAAATTGAACAGAAAGATTAGAAACAGATAACATGTTTTATATTTTGGTGCAAAAATAGGCAAACCCATTGGTCCAAACCAACAAATGACGCACCTTAGTTTTAACGAAGCATTAACGAACTGTCTTTACAGGTTAAACTAAATTTACATCCTGTGATTTTATGAGGTATCTAGGTGTCTTTTTTTTATTGATTTTGGTAGGTTGCGGGGCTATTGACCCCAAAACCCAGCCCACCTATTTCAGTGGTACCATTGTTAATCCCACCAGTAATTACGTCACTCTACATCGAGAAGAGGCATTGATAGACACCGCTTATCTAGACCAATATGGCCGTTTTTCCATGCGCCTTGAAGGTCTTGAAGAAGGTTTGTATCACTTTGATCATCCCCCCGAATACAACTACGTGTATTTGCAGAAGGGAGACAGTATTCACATTCGAATAAATACTGTATCCTTTGACGAATCCCTGGTGTTTTCAGGAAGAGGTTCAGAATTGAACAATTTCATTTTGGAAATGTTCTTAACCAATGAACGAGAGTCGTACAGCATCGAAAAAAACTATGTATTAGATCCTGAACCTTTCCATCAATTGATTGAAACCATAAGGAATGACAAGCTATCTATGCTCAACGACCTACAACGAGAGGTAACCTTGTCTGAAAGAGCTGTATCTATGGTAGCGGCCAACATTGATTACAATCTTTATGTTCACAAGGAAAAATACCCATTCTTTCACGAAAACAGTCCCCAGGTCAAAGACTTTCCCGCTGCCTTTTTTGACTACCGAAAAAACATAGAGCGGAACAATCGCGATTTGAGTCATTTCAAACCGTATTTCCAATTTATGAAATTTCATTTAGGCAATATGGCCTATGAGGCGTGTACCGATCAGTGTGGCATAATCCCTACACCTGAAAAACCGTTGCACTTTAACCTTCATAAGCTCACCATCATCGATAGTTTGGTAGAGGATCGTTTGCTAAAAGACCAGTTGATGAGACAATTGGCCTTACAGTATTGGGTAAAATCTCAGGATACAGAGGCGAGAATCACCCAGTTCTATCAAGTTTTCGTCCCTTATCTAAAAGAAAATAGATACGCCGAAGAGCTGAATGAAGTGTACCAATCCATTATTTCACTTCAACCTGACAGAGACGTATTACCCTTACCTATTGTAGATCATCAAGGAAAATTGACCAATCTTCGCAAGTTAACTGAGGACCGCAAAGTGGTGATCTACTTCTGGTCCACTAAATACGAAGGAATGCTCTACAGAATTCAACAAAAAGTTACTGAACTTCAAAAAAAATGGCCTGAATACCAATTCATAGGGATTAGCCCAGATCAAGATGCCACACATTGGTCTGCGACGATTCAAGAATACGACATGCAACCCGAGCTGCAATACCGCTCCATCAACCCCGAAGATCTTCAGAACAGATTGATTTGGGACAATGCATTTAAGAGTGTCGTACTAGAAAATGGTAAAATCGTCAATGGTTTTGCCAACCTGCAAACAAGCTTCCAAAACAAATAAAAAACCAGGTATACTACCTGGTTTTATTCGTTTAATTAACCATTGACTCGGTTGTAATCCGCTAGAAATTGAGCTAGACCTGAGTCGGTCAACGGGTGTTTTAACAACCCGGTAATGGACGAAAGTGGTCCAGTCATCACATCTGCACCAATTTTAGCACAATCGATTACGTGCATGGTATGTCGAACTGATGCTGCCAAAATCTGCGTAGGAAAATCGTAATTGTCGTAGATGTCTCTGATTTCAGCTATCAGATGTAATCCATCCGTTGAAATATCATCCAAGCGCCCAATGAATGGAGAAACATAGGTGGCTCCTGCTTTGGCAGCCAGTAAAGCTTGGCCTACGGAGAAAACTAACGTACAGTTGGTGCGAATCCCCTGATCACTAAAATATTTAATGGCTTTAATACCGTCTTTGATCATGGGAACCTTTACCACAATTTGGGGATGAAGGGCCGCAAGAATTTTACCCTCTTCAATCATCGCCTCATATTCTGTAGCGATCACCTCAGCGGAGACATCTCCATCTACCAGCTGACAAATGGCCTTGTAATGGTCCAAGATAGCTTGTTGCCCCGAGATACCCTCTTTTGCCATTAAGGAAGGATTGGTCGTTACTCCATCTAGAACACCCAAAGATTGAGCTTCACGGATCTGATCAAGATTGGCGGTGTCGATAAAAAACTTCATAAAATATATTTTAAGCGTAAAATTTAAGCAATAATCGTTCAAATAAGGTGTCCGGGAGTATGAATTTAATCCATACGGCAGCTTTTTGTAGTGGTTTACCTACTCGGTAGTGTACTTTTGGCTGTTTCGTCTGCATGATTTTCCATACCAAATGAGCTACTTCCTCTGGATTTGACCCCTGATGAACATGTGCATTCATGCCCTCCAGTGTTTTATCGTACTGAGGATGATATGGGCCAGATGAATCCACCGGACAATGGTATCGGCCTGAGGCTATATTTGTGGCGTAATCCCCTGGAGCAACCGTGCACAACTTAACTCCAAAAGGGGCGCACTCCATGCGCAAGGATTCAGTGACTAGGGAAAGGGATGATTTAGTCGCTGAGTATAATCCGCGAAAAGGCAACCCCATAGACCCAGCAATTGAAGTAATGTTGATAACTAAACCCTTGCCCTGATTCCTCATATGCGGAAGTACCGCTTGAAGCATCCGAATGGGGCCTTTCAAATTTACATCAAATACCTTGTCTATCTCGACTAATGGCGTATGTTCTACGGGGCCTGTAATGCCGACTCCAGCATTGTTTATCAATACATCAATACGACCGTGCAGCGCTACAATATGATGTACAGCTGATTCAATAGTCGAGGATTGTTGCACATCCAAAGCCAGTAAGGTGTACCATTCTGGTTGACCGTAGGACTCAGGATTTCTCGCGGTTCCATATACCAGGCATCCTTTTTGACCCAAATAGTTGGCGATGGATTGCCCGATACCCGAGGAAGCTCCAGTGACTAATACGACTAAAGGTGGATGTGCCATCATGATTTTGGGACGATTCGGACCTCAAACAAGCGATCCCATTTTTTTCCAGTGACAAAAAAACTCTTGTTCTCCGGGTGATAAGCGACTCCATTCAGCACATCAAGAGCTGGGTGTTGGGTGACTTTTTGTTTCAGTCCTGAAAAATCCACTATACCCTCGATGGCCCCACTGCTGGCATCGATAATCATCATAGACTCCTTTTGGTATACATTGGCATAGATTTTTCCGGCTACATACTCGAGTTCATTGGCTCTGTTAAAAAACCCTTGGTGAGTCACTGTCGAAAACTGAGCAATTTCTGCCCCATCGGAAGGCTGTAATAGCCAAATACGGTCCGTGCCGTCACTTTTAAACAGCTGATTTTCATTGTGGGCCAATCCCCATCCTTCCTTACTCTTACCGTAGGCAAATCTCCCGATTTCATTAAATTCTAGGTCATAGATATAGCCAAATCCACTCTGCCAAGTCAATTGATACAATTGATCGCCATAAATAGTGAGGCCCTCTCCGAAAACATCATCGGGCAAATTGTGCTGTTTCAACACTACGCCTGTTTTGTAATCTACTTTACGAAGCGAAGAAAAACCCAACAAGCCTGTACTTTCATAAAGTATCCCATCATAGAATTCAAGCCCCTGGGTATAGGCCTCGATATCGTGAGGATAGGACGCTATTACTTCATAGGTGTATAATTTTGGGGCTTTATTGGCCAAAATCTTCACCTTCAAAGCTCCTTGAGCCACCTCTTTATCTTGGTGATAACCCACCCACTCTATGGATTGTTCTCCCAGGACCTGGGCATTTAACATCAAGATTTCATCGGTGTGCGGTATAGGTGTGCCGGACAATGAAAAGCTTAACGAATCGAAAGCAACAGCTGAAGGATTTTTCCAGGAATAATGTACGGAATCCCCTTGAGCATACATTTTTTGAACAGGAGTCAAAACTAGAGAAGTTACTGGCTTTACGGCAGACTTTTGCCCGCAAGAAACGAGCAAAAAGATCCATAAAACGGCACTAAAAATTGGCTTTATCATAGTAGATGAAGTAGTTACAGATCATAAATTTAAAGCCTTTAACTCCTTGTTCAAAATAGAAAAGGCGTTATATTTGCGCCGGGCAAGACCTACACGACCAGCTCCCTCAAAATCCCCCAGGGTGGGAACACAGCAAGGGTATGAGGTTGTAGCGGTGCGATGTGGACCTCTTGCCCTTTTTTATTGGCCGACAAACAAAGGCCGTTCCCCCATTAAAGCATTTACCTCCTCTTTCACCTGGGCGATCACACTAGCGTCGTCTTTGTTGGTCAATACTCTATCCACCAAAGCGGCAATAGTTTCCATATCCGACTCTTTTAAACCACGGGTGGTTACCGCAGGAGTTCCAAATCGAATTCCAGAAGTAACAAAAGGAGATTTATCGTCAAAAGGCACCATGTTTTTGTTAGCGGTAATATCTGCCGCTACCAGCACATTTTCTGCTTCTTTACCTGTAATGTTTTTATTGCGCAAATCAATTAACATCATGTGATTATCTGTCCCTCCTGAAATTAGGTGATAATCTCTTTTTACAAAAGCATGAGCTAAGGCTTGGGCATTTTTTTGTACTTGAATGGCGTAATGCAAAAACTCATCGCTCAAGCATTGGCCAAAAGCCACTGCTTTAGCTGCGATGATGTGTTCCAATGGGCCGCCTTGATTACCAGGAAAAACAGCTAAATCCAACAGGGTGGACATCATGCGAATTTCCCCTTTAGGGCCTTTAATTCCCATAGGGTTCTCAAAATCTTGACCCATAAGGATTAACCCTCCTCTAGGGCCTCTCAAGGTTTTATGTGTCGTGGTGGTCACGATATGACAATGAGGAATTGGATCGTTGAGCAATCCTTTGGCGATCAAACCAGCTGGATGAGATATATCCGCCAAAAGCAAAGCACCTACCCGATCGGCAATAGCTCTAAATCGAGCAAAATCCATATCCCTTGAATAAGCAGAGGCGCCCGCGATAATCATTTTTGGTTTTTCAGCTAGGGCAATTTCCTCAATCTTGTCGTAGTTCAAACGACCCGTCTCTTGTTCTACACCATAAAATACAGGTCGGTATAATCTTCCGGAAAAATTAACTGGAGATCCATGGGTTAAATGCCCGCCATGTGAAAGATCAAAACCTAAAATAGTATCGCCCGGTGATAGACATGCGTGGTATACGGAGGCATTGGCTTGAGAACCAGAGTGAGGTTGAACGTTGGCATAAGCGGCACCAAAAAGAGCTTTGGCGCGATCAATGGCAATTTGCTCTACTTGATCGACTACTTGACAACCTCCGTAGTATCTTTTCCCTGGGTAACCTTCAGCATATTTGTTGGTCAACACGGAACCTGCGGCCTCCATCACTTCTGGAGAGGTAAAATTTTCTGAAGCGATAAGCTCTATGCCCTCGCGTTGTCTGTGTTCTTCGTCTTGAATCAGGTCAAAAATGATGTGGTCTCTTTCCATGGGATTATTTTATGGAGGTAAAATTAAGTACTTGGACTGATAAAACGTCCATAGGAGGAATCAAATATCCATTGAGTTATCAAACGACAATCAACAGCTATGATGACCACGAATGGTCTAAAATACTGTAGTGAGCCTCGTGCAGCGTGCATCTACCCTGCTCTATTTTCAAGAATTGAGGAGATTGATGTACGACACCAAAACGAGCAGCAATTTCATTGGAAATGGCTCTGTTTTCAATTAAATGCAACAAAAAATAAGTTCCTGGACCGCGCTGGGAAGTTAATCGTTGGGTAATATCCTTGAGTACCATTCTCGACACTCCACAACTTGTGGAATGTTTAAACACGTAGATGGGGTTCTCTTGTTCTTCGTTCCATGTATCCATCTGATCCATCGAAGTCAATGGTATCCAAAAGGTTTCCGGAACATCGCTAGATGGTGATGGAAGTTGAGCTGACTTTTTGTCGGTTGAAAACCATTTTTTTAACAAACTCATTGTAAACGAATTAAAAGAAATTAATGCCTAAATGTCTTATATCCAATAGCTTATGAGGACAAAATGTCCGATACATAACCGTGGCCCTAATCTTGCTCTAAGAAGGGCAAATATACATAAACATCTACGAGCTATGCAATTGAATCAATACACCATAAAGGCACAAGAGATCATAGAATCTGCACAAATGATCGCACAAAAATTCGAACATGCTAGTGTGGAACCAGTACATGTTCTGTCCTCATTGATTGAGGGTGAAGAACATGCCGTCATCTACCTGCTCAAAAAAGTAGGAGCAAACGTAGATCAACTAAAAACCCAGACCGATCTAGCCTTAACTAGCCTTCCTAAAGTCACTGGAGGAAACCTTCAATGGAGCCGAACTGCTGTTGATGTGTTGCAAAAAGGAACTGCTTCGGCCAAAAAACTAGGTGATGAATTCACCACGGTAGAACATCTTTTGCTCGCGCTGTTGGACGGTAGTCACAAAGCTGCAAGTATATTGAAAGATCAAGGGGTTAACGAGAAAGACCTCACCAAAGCGATCAAAGAATTGCGCAAGGGTGAGCCTGTTAAATCCAAGGATGCTGAATCACATTACCAATCACTGGAAAAATATGCTAAAAACCTCAATGAAGCAGCAGATAAAGGATTGTTAGACCCTGTGATTGGCCGGGATGAAGAAATACGTCGAGTACTTCAAATTTTGTCCAGACGAACAAAAAACAACCCGATGCTTATCGGATCTCCAGGGGTGGGTAAAACGGCCATCGCTGAAGGTTTAGCCCACCGAATTGTGACTGGAGATGTGCCTGAAAATCTAAAAGATAAAGTCATTTATTCCTTAGATATGGGTGCGCTTATCGCGGGAGCTAAATACAAAGGTGAATTTGAAGAGCGATTAAAATCAGTCGTCAAAGAAGTGATTGGTGCCGACGGAGATATCGTCTTGTTTATCGATGAAATTCATACCCTGGTAGGTGCTGGAGGTGGCGAAGGCGCCATGGATGCTGCAAACATCTTGAAGCCTGCACTGGCCAGGGGTGAATTGCGAGCTATTGGGGCTACTACGCTGGATGAGTATCAAAAATACTTTGAAAAGGACAAAGCGTTAGAGCGAAGATTTCAAAAAGTGATGGTTGATGAACCAGATACAGAGAGCGCCATATCCATATTAAGGGGTATCAAAGAAAAATATGAAGCTCACCACAAAGTGCACATCAAAGATGAAGCAGTCATTGCCGCGGTCATGCTTTCCCAAAGGTACATCAGCGATCGCTTTTTACCCGACAAAGCCATTGACCTAATGGATGAAGCAGCTTCCAAGTTGAGGATGGAGATGAATTCTAAGCCTGAAGAACTGGATCAATTAGACCGCAAGGTGATGCAGTTGGAGATAGAACTAGCCGCCATAACACGTGAGGATGACCAGGTTAAACTTAAATCGTTACACAGCGAACTGGCCAACATCAAAGAAACCCGTCAAGACTTATGGGCCCGATGGGATGCGGAAAAAACTGCTGTTGATCAGCTGCAGAAAACCAAAGAACATATAGAGCAATTGAAGCTCTCCGCTGAGCGAGCAGAGCGAAATGGAGACTATGCATTAGTGGCTGAAATACGCTACGGAAAAATCAAAGAAGCACAAGAACAGTTAGACGTGCTTCAAAAAGCATTGGATGCGCAACAAAATCAAGGAACGTTGATCAAAGAAATCGTCACCTATGAGGATATTGCCGAAGTAGTTGCCAAATGGACAGGCATACCGGTAACCAAAATGATGCAGTCCGATATGGAAAAGCTTTTGGGTCTAGAGCAGGTATTGCACAAAAGAGTCATCGGACAAGAGGAAGCTATTGAAGCTGTTTCTGATGCGATCAGAAGATCACGTGCTGGATTACAAGATCAAAAGAAGCCCATAGGATCATTCTTGTTTTTGGGTACTACCGGTGTGGGAAAAACCGAATTGGCCAAAACACTAGCTGATTATCTTTTTGACGACGAGTCGGCCATGACCCGCATCGACATGAGTGAGTATCAAGAAAAACACGCCGTTAGTCGATTGGTTGGGGCGCCTCCAGGCTATGTCGGCTATGAAGAGGGTGGTCAACTGACCGAGGCTGTACGCAGAAAACCATATTCCGTGGTGTTGCTTGACGAAATCGAAAAAGCACACCCCGACACCTTCAATATTCTGTTACAAGTACTCGATGAAGGTCGACTAACCGATAATAAAGGAAGAGTAGCCGACTTTAAAAATTGTATCATCATCATGACCAGCAACCTGGGAGGGCATCTGATCAGCGAAGCATTTGCCGAACAAAAAGACATAGAAAAGGCAGCACAACAAGCCCAGGAAAAAGTACTCGCATTGTTGAAACAAAGTGTACGTCCAGAGTTTTTAAACAGGATTGACGACATTGTTCTGTTCCATCCGCTTAACCATCAAGATGTTAGAGAGATCGTTGAACTACAAATCAAACAGCTGCAAAAAATGTTGTCTGAGCAGGAAATCACCATTGATGCTACTCCTGAAGTCATAGATTTATTAGCTGAACTAGGGTTTGATCCACAGTATGGGGCCCGACCTATCAAGCGAATGATTCAGAAGAAAATCCTCAACAACCTATCCAAAGAACTGTTGAAAGGAACGATCAAACGAGATAGCATTGTTCTGATTGATGCCTTTGAAGAAGAGTTAGTATTTAGAAATCAGGAACCAATAATGTAAGTAACCTTGAGTGGCTTGCCCTAAAAATGCCAGCCACTCATTTTTTTTGAGCCAACATAGGAACAAACGCGAATTGACCATGAGTTTCTCGTTCAAAACTCTTTTCGTCTACTCGAGTAAGCACCGTCATTTCCTGAGTCCCCTCGCCTACCGGAATCACCAACTTCCCGCCAATGGCTAGTTGTGCCATCAATGTTTTAGGCACATCAGGTGCCCCTGCAGTAACAATAATACCTTGATAAGGAGCTGCTTCTGGATATCCCAGAAAACCATCCCCGAAAATTATTTTTTTGGGAGCTAACCTCATTTTTGGTAAAATAAGCTGAGCTTTTTTAAAAAGTATCGACTGCCGCTCTATACTGTACACCTGAAGTTTCATATGAACCAATACCGCAGTTTGGTACCCACTGCCCGTCCCAATTTCTAAGACCTTATCGCCAGGTGATAGCCCCAGTAACTGAGTTTGAAAGGCTACCGTATACGGATGAGAAATAGTTTGATCACACCCGATGGGGAACGCCTTGTCCTGATACGCGTGTTCTTCAAAAGAACTATCTAAAAAGAAATGCCTGGGCACTTGCTCCATGGCCGATAATACGCGTTTATCAACGATTCCTTTTTCAGCCAGTGTTTGGGCGAGTAATCTCCTTTTTCCTTGATGTTTGTGGGTGTCGAGCATCAGTGTCTAATAGAGGCTTTTTTTACACGATCCAATTGTTTTTTATTGTCTCTGTCTTTAATCGTCTCGCGTTTGTCGTAGAGTTTTTTTCCTTTAGCTAAACTGATGTTGAGCTTGGCCAATCCCCGGTCATTGATAAATAGTCTAGTAGGAACGACTGTATTCCCGGAAATCTTGACCGCTTGACGTATTTTTTTGAGTTCCCTTTTGTTGAGTAATAGCTTTCTACTAGCCTTAGGTAAGTGATTGTAGTGCGATCCATGGGCGTATTCCTCTATGGTCATATTAACCACAAATAACTCCGAGGAATCGTTGAATTCACAAAAGGATTCGGCAATTGAGGCTTTTCCCTGTCTCAGGGATTTAATTTCTGTTCCAGACAATACAATGCCCGCAGTAAAACCATCGAGTAATTCGTAGTTGAACCGGGCTTTTTTGTTTTGTATGTCTATGCGGTTTTTCATTGGCCCACAAAAATAGCACAAAAAAAAGGACGGACTCTCCAGGTCAGGTGGAATGTGTATTTTTGAAAAAAATAGTTATATGAAGTTGCGTATTGGTGTTTTAGGTGCGGGTCACTTGGGTAAAATTCACCTCAGATTGGCAGAATCCTCACCGCTTTATGATTTGGTGGGTTTTTATGACCCTAACCAAGAGAACGCGGCCTTGCTTAGTCAAGAAATGGGCTACAAACATTTTGCACGATTAGAAGAATTGATTGACGCTGTCGATGTAGTGGATATCGTCACCCCCACTCTAGCGCACTTTGAAGTGGCCAAGCAGGCAATTACCCAAGGTAAACACGTGTTTATTGAAAAACCAATCACACATACACTTGAGCAAGCACATGAACTGATCGAACTCGCCCATACACACGGAGTACTTGGACAGGTAGGACATGTTGAGCGATTTAATCCGGCTTTCAAAGCCGCTATGAGCGCTTTGGATCAACCCATGTTTATTGAGACGCACCGATTGGCTGAATTTAATCCAAGAGGCACCGATGTACCTGTGGTATTGGATCTGATGATCCACGACATCGATATTGTATTATCCGTTGTTCAATCACCTCTAGTCGAGGTTAGAGCCAGTGGTGTGCGGGTGCTCAGTCAATCGCCCGATATTGCCAATGCGCGATTAGTATTTGAAAACGGATGTGTAGCTAACTTAACAGCGAGTAGAATTTCCATGAAAAACATGCGTAAATCGCGTTTCTTTCAAAAGGATGCTTATGTTTCGGTTGATTTTCTGGAGAAGAAAACTGAGGTAGTCAAAATGAAAGATGCTCCTGACAAACCAGGACCCTTTGATATGATCTTAGTCAATGCCGAGGGGGTTTCTAAACAAATATATTTTGAACACCCCACTCCTGAGGCCAACAACGCTATTCAGGATGAATTAGAAACATTTGCCCAGGCAATTACCCTGGGGCAAAAACCCATAGTCGACCTAGTTGACGGGGCCAACGCACTGGATGTTGCCCTTCAAATTATTCAAGCCTACGAAAAATAATATGTCTCAAGCTGAACGTTTACAGAGCATCAAAAATTCACTACCCGAACACGTTACCTTGGTGGCTGTATCCAAAACAAAGCCCGTTGAAGACCTGATGGTTGCCTACCAGGCAGGGCAACGTGTTTTTGGCGAAAATAAAGCGCAAGAAATGACGGCCAAGTGGTCGGAAATGCCCGAAGATATTCAGTGGCACATGATCGGTCATCTTCAAAGCAATAAAGTCAAATACATCGCCCCCTATGTGGCATTGATCCACGGGGTAGATCGACCCGAACTACTCGATGAAATTGAAAAACAGGCAAAAAAGAACCATCGAGTTATCGACTGTTTATTGCAAGTCCACATCGCTCAAGAATCGACAAAATTCGGCTGGGATCCTGAAGAGTTGGCACTCTGGGCAACAGCAGATCGATTGGGCGCCTACAGCCATGTGCGCATTAAAGGATTGATGGGTATGGCGACATTCACCTCGGATGAACAACAGATAGCCCAAGAATTTACGAACCTGAAATCCGTGTATGATCAGCTGTGCAAAGTGCACACACACTGGGATACACTTTCCATGGGAATGAGTCAGGATTACGTGTTGGCTATTTCCTGTGGCAGCACCATGGTACGTATAGGCAGCTCCATTTTTGGCGATCGAAATTACTAGCCTATGTATGCGATTATTGATCTTGAAACTACCGGAGGAAAATACAACCAAGAGGGGATTACTGAAGTGGCTATCTACAAGTTCGATGGTTTACACGTAGTTGATCAACTAATCAGTCTGGTAAATCCTGAGACACCTATACAACCGTTTGTGGAGAAACTGACGGGTATCAGTGACTCGATGGTGCGCACAGCACCAAAATTTCACGAATTGGCCAAGAGAATCATTGAAATCACCGAAGGTTGTGTTTTGGTGGCCCACAATGCGCAATTTGACTATAGAATTCTAAAGCTGTGCTACGACCGATTGGGTTATACCTATGAACGAAAAACAGTGTGCACCGTTGATTTAGCCAAAAAATTGATTCCAGACCAGGAGTCGTATTCACTGGGGAAACTGGTTAAATCACTGGGAATACCCATCCATGACAGACATAGAGCTAGCGGCGATGCCTTGGCTACCTTAAAATTATTTCAAGTGCTGTTGGAGAAAGATTTGGAAAAAGGGCTATTTCACTCCATGACCAAAGGCCCAGAACAAAGTCTGGTCTCTGACAAACAGTGGGCTTTAGTACAACAAATACCTGATACTCATGGGGTGGTTGTACTTCTGAGCAAAGACGAAAAAGCGGTATATCTTTTTTCAGACAAAAACATGTACAAAGCTACCTATCAACTATTCTTGTCCGGTGATGATCACCATAAGCGCGTGCTCAAGGAAACAAAAAATATTGAAGCATTTCCTTCTGGAAATTCACTGATGACCCAGATATTGCATCATGTCTACCTCAAGACCCTCAAGCCAAAATACAACCGAAGAAAAAAATTGTGGAGTGACCCTTCGCTGATTGAGGTCTACCAGGGAATGCACGGTGTTTGGATCGCCCCAGGTAGAACCCTCGGAGAACGAGCGGGTATTTACATGAAAAATGGGATGGTTTGTGGATATGCTTATTTCGACCTTAATTTCCAATTAAATAACCCTCAGATTTTTGAGCAATTGCTAACGCCTATCTTCCCTGATCCAGCCTTCCTGGTATGGATTGAGGCGGAAAGACCTCATTTAAAATGGCACTCCTTTGAACCTTAAGCCCCAGAGCCCTACGTTGATCTCTGTTCTTGGTGCTACCGCATCAGGTAAAACAAGTTTGGCTATTACACTAGCCAATTGGCTAAATGCACCTATTGTCTCCGCAGATAGTCGACAGTTTTATCGAGAGATGAGTATTGGGACCGCTGTGCCCACAGCTCAAGAACTTTCTTCCGCCCCACATTACCTGATACAACATAAAAGCATACACGATCCCTACAGCGTAGGAGACTACGCTAGAGAAGCCAATATGCTCTTGGATGAGCTATTCAAAAAAAGCAACACAGTTATTCTGGTGGGGGGCAGTGGACTTTACCTACAAGCATTAACCCAAGGTCTGGATGAATTTCCTGAAGTCAACCCAAAAGACAAAGCATTTGTAGAAAAATTATGGGCGGATTCTGGAATTGAAGCCCTACAAAATTTACTTCGGGAACTTGACCCCCAATACGCTCAAGTAGTCGATCTGCAAAATCCGATGAGATTGATACGGGCACTTTCCGTTTGTTTGTCCAGCAAGCAGCCTTACAGCAATTTTTTAGGCAAACCCAAACCGACAAAAAGCTTTCAGCATATCGCCATAGGTATAGAAGGACCTAGGCCATGGCTGTATCAACGAATCAATCAAAGAGTAGATCAAATGGTCCAAGAAGGACTTTTTGACGAGGCGTCCAGCTTGTACCCGCACAAGGAATTGAACGCCTTAAAAACCGTAGGTTACACTGAGGTATTTGCCTTTATGGACGGGGTGATCAGTCGGGAACAAGCGATTGAAGACATCAAAACCAATACACGTCGTTACGCTAAAAGACAAGGGACTTGGTTTAGACGACAATCTGATATTCATTGGATTTCAGCAGAAAATCCCACCAAACAAGCAAAGAATATACTTCAAAAACTAGGTGTTAGTCCTGTTTAACAACCAATCTAAACCCTTCTCCATGAATATTCAACACCGATACATTAGGATCTAACTTGAGGTATTTTCTCAATTTGGCGATGTATACATCCATGGATCTTGAGGTGAAATAATTATCGTCCCTCCATATTTTGGTCAAGGCCAGCTCTCTAGGCATCAAATCGTTTTGATACAATGCCAACATACGCAACAACTCGTTTTCTTTTGGAGACAGCTTGATGGAGGGTTCATCCTTGTAGGTTAAAAACCTCAACTTGGCGTTCAGGTGAAAATCCCCTATTTCAAACTCAAACTGGTTGCTCTCCGCTAGCGTAGCAGTAGATTTTCTCTGAATAATCGCTTTGAGTTTAACCAACAGCACTTCAGAGTCAAAAGGCTTGTTCAGATAGTCGTCGGCACCTGCTTTATACCCTTTAAGCACATCCTCTTTCATGGTTTTGGCCGTTAAAAAAACAATCGGAATGCGGTCGTCTTTTTCGCGAATCTCTTTGGCCAGAGTAAAGCCATCTTTATAGGGCATCATGACGTCGAGAATACACACGTCAAAGGTTTCTTTTTTAAACTTTTCAAAGCCTTCCATCCCATTTTTGGCCAAGACTACGTCAAAGTCGTTCATCATTAGATAATCCTTTAGGATACTTCCAAAATTTGGATCATCTTCTACCAGTAAAATTTTTTTCATCGTTTCCATAACTGATTAGTTTATAGGTAATTCCACATGGAAAGTACTGCCTTTCCCTTTTTCACTTTCGGCATAAACATGCCCTTTGTGCAGTTCAACAATCTTTTTTACATAAGCCAACCCTAACCCATGACCCTTAATGTTGTGTAAATCTCCTGTCGGTTCTCGGTAGAATTTCTCAAAGATTTGTTTTAAAACTTGTTTGCTCATACCCGGGCCTTGATCCTTGATAGAAATTAGCAGTTTATTTCCTTTATTTTGGGTGTAGACGTCAATCTTAGGGGATTCGCCGGAGTACTTCACTGCATTTTCTAAAATATTAACCACCACATTGGTCATGTGCATTTCGCTGACAGAGACTACCGATGGGTCAGCGGATAAGTGGGTATGGATATATCCTCCGCTGTTATCCAAAATCAAGGAAACAGCCGCAATCGCATCTTCGACTATATCGTGGAAATCAACTTCTTGACGGATCAAGTCCAACTGATTTTTATCCAACTTAGAAATCTGCAAGACGTTTTCCACCTGCTCATTCATCCGTTTGTTTTCCTCTTTAATCATTTGGGTGTATCTGGCAAATTTTTCGGCATCACCAGCTATTTTAGGGTTGCGCAATGCTTCTACCGCCAAGTTGATTGTTGCAATGGGAGTCTTAAACTCATGAGTCATGTTGTTAATAAAATCCGACTTTATTTCCGACAACTTTTTTTGTTTGATCCATTGATAAATGGCACTGACAAACACCAACAAGATCAGCAGACTAAATACCCCAGAAAGCACAGCAGTACCCAATATAGACCTCCATAGAAATGTGGATTTCTGAGGAAAGGTAACGTGGAGACTGAAATCACTATTACCTTCATTATCCGTAAAAAGAGGCACCTTATAGGGATTCACTGAACTGTATTCAAACCCGCTACTTTTAATTTTCGTGGGCAATTGATTGCTGTATACGCCAAATTCATAATCGATATCAATCCCCCTGAGTTCAAAGGCTCGATCTAAAGCCAAAACCAGTTCTTGGACGCTGATTCGCTCGTGAATAGGCACCAAACGAGCCCTTTCCTTAAGCACGTCCTCCAAAATAACTCGATCGTATTCCGTAAGTTTTCCACTGATGGCCAGCTTGGTAATGGGGGTAATGGTGGTGCGTTTTCCGTCAATGCCAAAATCTTCTCGGTAAACCATCTTGGTGCGCTCGCTGACATAGGCGCGGATGAGCGAAGAATCTCTGCCAAATCCATTGTCAAACATCTTGTTAGCGATACTGTAATCCTGCTCCAGTATTTCGTGGGCATAAAAAGTGGTCTCGTTGGTGTTAAGGTCTTTATCAAAAAAGAAGAAATTTTTGTAGTGGGCTTTATCCGGGTTCCCCACTGAATCTTTGAGCTTTAAAAACTCTTCGTAATAATCAGAAACCTCTCGTTGCGCAATTTTTTGAGAAGTTTCAATCAGTACATCTGATACGGCATTGTTAAACTGATCTTCTTTTAATGTGATGGATTGTTTAATCCAGTAGCCCTGAACGGAGATCGCCCCAATCAGCGCCAAAGACATCACAGTAACCAGAACAAAAAACGATGATTTTTTCATATGTTAACAAAATTAATCAATTTTATATAAATAGTTAATTTTGATTGAATAAATCACACATTTAATAATAAAAATACCAAATATAAAATCAAGAAGTTAATTTAGTATGGATATCGAAAATTTTTAACATAATATCAGAAACCTCATCATTATTCCAGACCATATCTGCAAATTTTCTTCTTTGCGCATCAGTCCACTGGCTATTGATCCTTTCAATCGCATTTTCTTTGCTGAGACCCCGATCATGAAGACGCGATAACCTCAACTTCATAGGTGCCTCAACGACCCAAATACTATCAAAAAGTGCGGTATTGCCCCCTTCCAGCAATAAGGCGGACTCAAAAATCACATAGGGCGCAGATTGTGTTTTAACCCATTGATCAAAAGCCTCATAAACCTTGGGATGTACCAGCGAGGCCAATTGATTGCGCAGTTCAGGATTAGAAAATATTTTAGAAGCCACCCAATCTCGTTGAAGCGCTCCATCGATATAAGATTCCGCCCCCAGCAAGTTCACAAGTTCTTTTTTGAGTGAGCTGTCTTGAGTCATCAACGATTTGGCTACCTCGTCAGAATCGAATACGGGCACCCCAAGCTGGGTAAAAGCTTTGGCGATATAGGACTTTCCAGATCCAATTCCCCCTGTTAATCCAATCTTCTTCATGGTTTTTGCACAATGAGTTCGACGCGTTGGGTAGAGAGATACGTGTGTTCAATTGCAGGATTGAAAACCTCTAGATCCAGTGACCACAACACTTTTCCTTGTTCTGCCTGGTACTGATCGTAGAGCACAAAAACTTTAAAATCTGAAACCATAGGACGTTTGAGTTGCTCGATGGGAGCCCTAAAAAGCACTTCCACTTTGTTGGGGAATGTTTTGGCAAGCCAACCCTCAGGCAACCCCAAAACCTCAATGGGCACTTCAATCTTGTGTTCAGCATATTTCACCCAATGCCCCGTAAACAGCACTTGTTCAGGATCAGCCGTAATTCCATAGCCTTCGGGGAGATCAAGACTCAATACTTCTTCGATATCGTCCTTATCCACAGATAAATCAATAAAGGAAGTACGCACAAAACTAAGCGTGTCCACCGCAGCAGCTGGTCCACTTATCCAAACGGAATCTGGAGAAATAGTAGGGCGGAAAAGGATGTAATGCGACAACCTGTTACCCGATGAACTAAGTTGAACAGGTACTTTTTTTGAGCGTTGACGGTACAACTTGACTTTTACACCAGACCCCAACAGCGTGGCCTCAAAGGTATAGTTTCGTGAAGCCTTTGCATTGAGTTGCTCCATAAGTGCTTGTTCTTCCAGAAAGAAAATTCCTTGATCCTCAACAGCATTACTTAAGTCAACAGTTAATTTTGGCCGATCCAACCACAACTTAAGCCAAGAAAAACCGTTGGACAACACCTGAACTTCCAATTGATCTTGGTTCTCCTCTGACCAATACATTCCCGTTGGAACCCCAATTACCTCATATGAAAACCTAACCAGCCTAACGCTGGGCTCAGAGAGCAACTGAATACTCCAGATCAGAAACGACAACAACAGAAATACAAAAAACTGGATTAGTTTTTTGTTAGAAGATCCTCCATATGTGATCAATGCAGGTTTCATTTTCTAAAGAAAAGTTCAGGTAATAATTCCTCTGCCGTTTTTCGCTTATTGAGCAACTTGACATAACTCCTGATAAAACCCCACCCATATCCGTACAGCTGAACCATAACCGCTTGGAGAGATAATATGGAAATTACGACACTCCTGTATTGCACCGCAGAGACCAGTACTGTGGCTAAAAAATAAAGTCCCAGCAACCCAACAGGCAAAAACCAACCAAAGAAAACGGGAACCAAGGAACCTAGGGAACCAAGCAAAAATATACTAGGTAAAACATAAGTTACCCGAAAGGTGTCTGGATACCAGCGCATCAAAATTGGTCGAGCAGATCCAAATTTATACACCTGCTTGTAAAATGAAGACCAAGTAATTCTTCTTTTGTGGTAGACGAACACCTGTTCAAACAAAGCAGAAGCAAATCCCATTTGATGTAATCGAATACTTAAATCCGGATCCTCTCCTGGATGAATTAATCCATATCCTCCGCTGGCTTGAAACGCTTTTTTGGACAAACCCATATTAAAACTTCTGGGCTCAAATTTCTTGCTCCGCCCTCCCCGTATACCTCCTGTTGTCAAAAATGAAGTCATGGAGAAACTAATGGCTTTTTGCATGTCGGAAAATTCATCGGACGCCGCATCAGGACCTCCAAAAAAATCTACGGGATTTAGGGCAAGACTTTTATGAATGGACTCCACGTACCGTGTGGGCAACTCGCAATCAGAATCCAGGATAATAAAATAATCCCCGGTAGCATGCCGCATTCCGAAATTACGACTATCCCCTGGACCCGTATTGGGTTTAGTCAAATAAACCAAGGGCAATTGAGCAGCAAACTGAGCAATTACGGCTGACGAATCCCTCACCGAACCATCCTCCACCACGACTACCTCATCGATCGCATAAGTTTGATCGACCAGAGTACTCAACAAAGCGGAGAGTTCCTCTGGGCGGTTATACACAGGCACGACTACGGATAACTTGAATGATTTCATCTGAGGCATAAAAAACAAAGCCACCTCGAGGATGGCTTTACATTAGGTTTTGTCTGGTTATTTTGAAAAATATTCGATCACTTCCTGACTCACACCTGTATTGGAAAATCCTCCATCATGAAATAAATTCTGCATGGTGACTTTTCTGGTTAAATCCGAAAATAAACTTACCGTGTAGTTGGCACAATCCAACGCAGTCGCATTACCCAATGGGGACATTTTCTCCGCATAGCTGATAAACCCATCAAATCCTTTAACACCTTGACCGGCTGTTGTTGGCGTGGGTGACTGAGAAATGGTATTCACGCGCACCTTTTTTTCTTTGCCGAAGAAATAACCAAAGCTTCGTGCCACAGACTCTAAATAAGCCTTATTATCCGCCATATCATTGTAATCTGGGAAGGTGCGTTGTGCCGCCATATACGTTAATGCTACAATACTCCCCCACTCGTTCATGGCGTCTTGTTTGTAGAGTGTCTGCATCACTTTGTGGAAGGAAAGAGCAGAAACATCCCAACCTTTAGCGGTAAAATCATAATTTTCATCGGTATAGGCCTTGCCTTTGCGCACATTGACAGACATCCCGATTGAATGAAGTACAAAATCAAGTTTTCCTCCTAGTAATTCCACCGCCTGAGTAACCAATTGATGTAAATCTTCTTCGCTGGTGGCGTCACAAGGAATAATGCTGGATTGTGTAGCCGCAGCTAAATCATTGATTTGCCCCATGCGCATGGCTATAGGAGCGTTGGTCAACACAAAAACACCTCCTTCTTCATGAACGCGCATCGCTGTTTTCCACGCGATAGAATTTGGATCTAATGCGCCGAAAATAATTCCTCTTTTACCTTGCAATAATTGATGACTCATAGAATAGACTTGAAAATTAATGGTGTAAATATATTAAAATTACCTGAGCAAAAGCTGTTTGGCATGCGCTACCGCTGACTCAGCAACAGGCCTGCCTCCCAACATCTCGGCGATCTCTAGAACGCGCTGCTCTTGATCGATCAGCAGCATATGGGTTTGGGTACTCACACCGTCGTCTTGTTTGTACACTTTGTAGTGATGTGCCCCACGCGCGGCCACTTGAGGGAGGTGGGTAATGGAAAAAACTTGCAAACGCTGAGCCATTTGGGCCATGATTTCACCCATCTTATTGGACACTTCACCGGAAACCCCTGAGTCGATCTCATCAAAAATAATGGTAGGCCAAGGGGTGTATCTAACCAAAATAGATTTTACACTCAACATAATTCGAGACAATTCACCTCCTGAAGCCACCTTGGACAAGGGCCCAAAGGGAGATCCGCTATTGGCAGAAAACAAAAACTCAATTTGATCCCTGCCCTGAAGGCTAAACGGCTTGTCTTCACGCAATACGATAGAAAATCTAGCCTTTGGCATCCCCAACGGAACAAGGAGTGTTGTCAATTCATTTTCCAATACAGGTATCGCCTTTTTTCGCGCATTAGTCAGCTGATCTGACAAGGTGGTCAATTTACCCTGTACCTTATCAAGAGTAGATTGAAGTTCTTTAGACAAGTGTTGTTGATCCTCTATGAGCCCCAAAGACTGGTTGATTTGCTCCCTTTTATGGGCTAAATCAAGGACGGAAGCCACTTGATGCTTTTGCATCAAACGATCCAATTGGGCCAATTGATCCTGAACCCAAGCCAGTTGGTTGGGATCGGACTCCACCCCTTCAGCCTTGCGTTGAGATTCCTGAGCCACGTCGTTTAATTCGATATAGGCTGCATCAACTCTTTGAGCGAGATCTGCGTAAAAAGGTCCAATGGCAGATAGTTTAGCATAAATCGACTTCAATTGTTTCAGCCCCTCTAATACACCAAGTGGCTCTTGATGCCATATCGAATCGACTTGACCCAATTGGGCAGCAATTTCAGAAGCATGAGCAAGCTCACGTTCTTGGTCTACCAACTCATCATAGACACCCTCCCTGAGGTCAACTCCGGAAAGCTCTTGAGCTAAAAAGGCTAAATAATCTTGTTGCGCTACGGCATCATCTTTAGACTTCTGGAGTTCAGCTAGTTTTTTTCTAAGCACCTCATATTCCTGATAATGAGTCTGGTATTCTATTAATAACGCAGATACGCCTGCGATACCATCTAAGATAGAAAGTTGATTTTTTTGATCAAATAATTGAAGTGTTTGGTGTTGAGCGTGTATGTCGATCAATTGGCTACCCAGGGCGGACAGCACCTCAAGCGTTACAGGCGTATCGTTGATAAATGCTCGAGACTTACCACTCGGGGTCAACTCTCTTCTCAACCTAAGTTCAGGTTCTTGATCTAAATCGTGTTGTGAAAAAAAAGCGTCAAATGGGAGGTTGGGCAAATAAAATAGCGCTTCAATAACCGCTTTTTGACTGCTGTCTTTTAACACCGATAAATCAGCACGCTTACCCAGCGCAAGGGACAGACCTTCAAGTAAAATTGATTTGCCAGCGCCGGTCTCCCCAGTAATCACTGACAAACCAGGGCCAAACTCTACGGAGAGTGACTGAATAATTGCAAAATTATTAATCTCTAATCGCTGTAACACGGGATGTAAAATGAACGGTAAATATAGCAATTACCCCCATTAATAAAGCGTGATTATCGGGTAAACAATCGCCATTTTTGCGCAAACATAGGGGCCATCAAATCTAGATCTCCCTTTAATTTTAGCGCATCAAAACTCGGTCCTTGGCTGAAAAGCTGAACCCACTCATCCGACTTAGCATCAAAAAGCAATACAAATAATGGATTTTGTGGTCTGCTGAGCAACAGCGGCTTTAAACCGCTGATTTGCTCCGCCAAAAAAGGTTTGAACTTTTCAGGATCAACCGCCATTTGATCTAATCCCTGTAGGTGGTATTGGTATAAGAAAGTCCTAAATGGTTTATTGGCAGGCGTATTGAACGCCTGAGTAATCGCTGATCTACTGTAGGTGTTTGCCCCGTCATTCCACCCAGGAAAAGCAGATTGCGCTGTATTGACCACCTGTTGGGCAGAGACAAAATAAGGTGTCCCACCCATAGGGGCAAATGTATCCGCGTCTACACCTAAAGCTAGGTAAGCGTAATAACCGAAAATTGCTACCAGGTTATTTTGTAAATTGTTCTTGGACCATACCAGCGGGGAGAAAGGCTCATAGGCAAAGGAGACTTCTTGATCCATCACGGACAACAAGGGTGACTCATAGGACGTGCCAAATATGGGTCGACCTAATTGCATTTGAAGGGTAGCTGTGAAAAAATCATCTTGATAGGTAAGTATGTTCAGATAAAACCGCACCCGTATTTTTTCTGAATCATTTCTTCGTTTCCCCGAGAATGAGGTCGCGTTAAACCAGCTAGTCAAATCGTTTTGCAAGGCCACAAAAACCTGTTTATTGGACATATCGACCCTACTGGCGTCTACTTGGATTTGCGCATTAAAGTCTTGAGACCAGGCGGACCAAGTCATCAAACATACGCACAAGGAAATCAGCACTTTCATAGCTGAGCAGTGATTTGATCCCAGAGTACTTCAGCTACCCTAGTTTTTTCCATTAACTCAAAGGACTTTGTTTGGTGTTGGTCAATCCAGTGAACCACATTGGTCGTGCCAAATCCAGCTCCAGGCTCCTCTAAACTGTTAAGCACTATGGCATCCAGGTTTTTAGCTGTTCTTTTTTTCTGGGCATAGGACAACCCGTGTTGCGTCTCTAAGGCAAAGCCTACTAAATAGGCACTCCCCTTGATTGCCCCAAAGTGAGCCGCTATATCTGGATTGGGCACCATAGCAATCGACCATGGTTCTGATGATCTTTTGATTTTCTGAGTACCTATATTTTCAGGGCGGTAATCCGCCACCGCCGCGGCAAAAATAGCCACATCTACTCCATCCCAATTAGTTTTACATACCTCCAGCATTTCTACAGCTGTTTGTACTCGATGTACAACCACTTGACTTTGTTGAGGCACCAAAGCACTAGGCCCTAGAACCAAGACTACTTCTGCACCAAGTCGTGCCGCTTGGTCAGCCAGGGCAATCCCCATTCTGCCACTGGATTGATTGCCTATAAACCTAACCGGATCTATGGGTTCATGAGTGGGTCCAGCGGTGATCAAAATTTTCTTTCCACGAAGCGGCATTCGATCCAGCCACCATTGATTGATGTGAGCCAAAATATTTTCCGGTTCTGCCATCCTACCTGTACCGTGTAAACCTGAAGCTAAAAACCCAGTTTCTGCAGGTATTACTGAGTGGCCAAAATCAGTCAGTTTTTTTAAGTGTGCCTGGGTAGAAGGATGGGCATACATATCCAAGTCCATCGCCGGTGCAACAAACACAGGACAACTAGCCGACATATAGGCCACTAATAGAAAATTATCGGCAGTTCCCGACACCATTTTTGACAATGTATTGGCCGTGCAAGGCGCTATCACCATCATATCAGCCCATTGGGCCAGCTCAACGTGTTTGTTCCAAGAAACGGTTCCCTCAGCAGATTCAACGGTAAAGTTTTGCTGAACGGGAAATTCGCTCAAAACGGACAAGGTAAGTGGGGAAACAAAATGGCTGGCCGCTTCGGTTAAGATCACCCTAACTTCTGCGCCAGCCTGTTTGAATAAACGGATTAAAAAAGCGGTTTTATACGCGGCAATCCCGCCGCTTACGCCTAATAAAATATGGCGACCGCTAAGCATTTATGATTGTTTATCCGTAGATCTGTAGTAAATTTTACCATCTAACCATTCGGATGCAGCCATAGAATGGGGTTTAGGTAGCTTTTCGTAATATTTAGACACTTCGATTTGCTCTTTGTTTTCAAAGACTTCCTCAAGGCTGTCGCTGTACGTAGCAAACTCTTCAAGTTTCTCCACCAATTCCTTCTTGATGTCGGCATTGATTTGTACTGCTCTTTTGGCTGTGATTGAAATCGCTTCGTAAATATTACCTGTAGCCGCATCAAACTTATTCTTGTCGATGGTAGAGGTAGTTACTGGGGCTTTAGAATTCTTTAAATCACTCATCGTTTCGGTGTTATGGTTTTGTTTGTTGTTTTTCGATTTGTTTTGCTATCTGCTCCGCCTTTTCTTGGTGTTTAGTATTGGGAAAATACTTGATCAAGCTTTGGTAAGACGACATAGCTTCTTGGAGGCGCTCCTGAATTTTATCGGGCGTACTGTTGATCGCCATGGTGTATTGTGATTCTAGCTTGTAAAACCAAGCATCCTCTCTAAACACAGATCCGGGATATTCCATTAAGAAATTATCCAATGCTTTAACCGCTGAGACTAAAACGGTTAGGTTGTATGACCCCAGACGATTGTATTGTTTGGCAATTTCAAATGCTTTTTGTTCTTTCTTGGTGGTTAGTTCCTTGGCCAATACATTGGCCTCAGACAAGTAGCCAGACTCAGGATACATGTTGATAAATACCTGAAGTTTATCCAAGGCAGTGTCTGTATCTGTCTGATCTAGTGAATATTTGGGAGACAAGTGATAATAACTCTTGGCTCCAAAAAATGCCGCTTGTTCCGCTTTTTCGCTTTGTGGGTAGGACTTTAAAAAACGTTCAAATTGATAACTAGCTAACTGATAGTCCTTCAATTGGTAGTAAGAATCCGCTAAAAAAAACATAACGCGCTCCCCTTGAGGTTTTCCGATGTACTTCGGGGTGATTTGCGAAAGAATGAGGTTGGCCTTGCGGTATTGACCACTTTCATACATTCGCTCTGCAAAATCGTACTGCTCTTTGATGTCTTTAGACTTTAACATCTTGGTAGCTTCACCACAGGAAGTGACCAAAAGCAAGCCAATGACAAGCAATCCTACATAAAATCGATTGAAATAAATCATGGGGCAAAAATAAGCAAACTAAGTGGATAATGAAAAAACTATTTAAGCCCCCAATAGTAAGGCTTAATCAACTACTAGGCAGCCATAAAAAAGTTAAAATTGAGATGTTTATCCCTGGGACAACGCTTGTCTTAACTGGTCTTCTAGCTCTTGAGAGGCGGAGACTAAAGGCAGCCTGACTTGCGGGCCACAAATTCCCATAAGAGACAGCAATGATTTGATGCCCGTGGGATTTCCCTCCATAAAGATCAATTCTATCAGTTTTTCTAACTCATTGATCAGCACTTGAACACCTTCGCGATCCCCTTGTTGAGCCCGATGAATCATTTGTACCAATGCAGCTGTTGTCGCTTGACCAATTACCGAGATCACTCCGTCAGCACCGGCCAATACAGCCGCCCCTGCTGTAGCATCATCCCCAGAAATCACTAAAAAATTTTCCGGTCTGTGCGCGAGCAGGTCCAAAGTTTTATCAAAATCAGCAGAGGCCTCTTTAATGCCGACAAATCTAGTGCTCTGTCTCAGCAAGGACCAAACGGTCTCGTTCTCCAAATTACAGCCTGTTCTTGAAGGTACGTTGTACAGCAATATAGGCAAAGGAGATGCACTCGCCAATGCTAAATAATGCGCCTCCAAGCCCTTTTGGCTCGGCCTGTTGTAGTAGGGCGTTACCGAAAGCAGTGCCGTATAACCTGTTAAATCCAGTTGTCTAAGCCCCTCCACAAGTGCTGCAGTGTTGTTCCCTCCGTGACCTAACACCAAAGGGACTCGGCCCGACACGTACTGCCTGACATAATCGATGATTGAGCGCTTTTCCTCATGACTTAAAACAACCGACTCGGCCGTTGTTCCCAAAACGACCAAGTAATTGACTCCATTGGTGATGTTGTGATCAATTAAACGACCCAATGACTTGTAATCAACAACACCGTTTGCATCCATTGGAGTGACTAAGGCTACCCCTGTTCCTGACAATAACTGATTTAATTCCATTTTATTTGGGGTTCTAATTGGTGCCATGTGTTCATCAACGACTCGGTGACCACCTCATCTTGCATGGGTAAAAAAAATGTGCCTGGACCCTGATCAGGAGACCAAAAAGCGATATGTTCCCTGGCTTTAGTGTTCAATCCTACATAAAACAAAGACCAAAAATCAGGCGGATATATATGAAATAAATACTTGAATTGTTGATCTTTAAAATATTCTATTTCAGGTACTTGTGTTTTATTTTTCACGTGCAATTCCACTTGCCTTTCACTCAGTGAATTGGCGTAAATTGATTCTGGATCAACAACCAACAAACGCACATCCTGCTTTGAAACATGGAACTGCCGAGCAAACCAAGCCGCATCCATCTCAGAAGTCAGTCTAGATCCTAGGGCAAGAACCCCTATCGGCAGACCATCTGTTGACGTATCAAGCAAACGCTGAAAATCCCGTGAAGAGTGACTTTGCACCCTTCTTCTAAACCACCAGCGACAATAAATACCATAAAACCAATCGCGCATAACTCTTATTGTGGGGCAAATATAATTAAGTACTCTTATTTACAAAACAAACATTTTGTTATAAATTAAACTTTTTGAATCATCTGCATAAACTCGTGTTCGTCGATCAAAGGGACCCCCAGGGACTCTGCTAACGCTTTTTTGCTGGGCCCCATGT